>TBL_comb47_HYPODRAFT_10007682_pt1 | contig 11233 bp, 10 predicted proteins | sample TroBogypolimnion_40_FD_10682 | JGI IMG/M metagenome (IMG submission 10682) | reverse complement strand
GGTACGGAAGCCAAACAGTATAGCCAATACTACATTTAAATTCAAGGAAGACTGGGTATCAAAGATTCCTTCTGATGATTATGCCTTACAGGTAGCCGATAGTTTCTATGTCAGCAATCGCTTTCATCAGGCAGCCATGGAGATGATTGCCAAAGCACACCTCTATGGAAAAACCTATTGTTACAGTTGTATCAACTTTATTCTTTTGAAAGAAATTGCTGAAACAATTAGCGGTACGACCATGGATGTGTTTCTGGACAAGGAGTTCTATACACCAATGAACCTAAATAACCTGACTTATCTGCCCTTGCGGAAGCATAAAAAAGAAGATATTGCGCCGACCTTACAAAGGGACGGCTTGCGTAACGGAAGGGTTCAAGGATACGTAAACGACCCGGATGCTGCCTTTTTGGGTGGAGTTTCGGGTAATGCAGGTTTATTTGCCACAGCCAAAGATGTTGGAAGTGTGTACCAGATGTTGCTCAATAATGGCGAACTGGATGGGAAACGATACCTTAGCGCTGAAACGTGCAGGCTCTTCACAACGACCACTTCGAAAAGCGGAAGGCGTGATCTGGGTTACGACAAACCTGTTCCTTCAAATATGAAACACAACCCTTGCTGCAAATCTGCACCACAGGTGGTATATGGTCATACAGGCTATACAGGGACCTGTTGCTGGGTAGATCCGATAAACAGGTTCGTTTATGTCTTCCTGAGCAATCGTACTTATCCCTATGATGGGGTTAACAAACTGGCTAAAACGGGAATTCGGACCAAAATACAAGAGTTAATCTATCAATCTATGGTGAAATAATACTTATCAACAATTGGTTGAGTAAGTCTTCTTTCTTCTAAATTTGTAAAATTACATATTCAGGAGAGTTCAGGTCGTTGCATCAATCGATTCGCAATAAGTGATCAATGAAATGGCAGGAGGGTTTCCAATTCAAAGAAATAAAATGAGAAGAAAATATATAATTAGCGCGATAGTATTGGGGTTATTAGGTTTAGGTTGTAGCCACGCCAATCAACCAAAGAAGGAAAATGCTGCTGCAGCAATCCAGCCTGTTACAGCGAAAGAAAGTGTTACAAGTAAAGACAATGTGGCTGTCAAGGAGACTGCAAACACCACTGAACAGATTCTTGCAAAACCTGAAATACCAGTTCTTTGTTATCACCGTATATCAGAAGGCCCAAAAAGTGACTACAGGGTAAGCCCTGCAACATTTAGCGCACATATGAAGATACTGGCTGACAGTGGTTATCACTCCATATCAGCCGCACAATTGTATGACTACCTGGTTTACAACAAGGCTCTGCCAACAAAGCCTGTAGTCATAAGCTTTGATGATTCGAGAGAAGAACATGCAAGAATTGCTGCTCCAGTGATGGAAAAGTATGGATTTAAAGGTGTCTTCTTTATTATGACCATCACTTACAACAAAAAGAATTACATGACAACCGATCAGATTGTGAAGTTGGCAAAAGCCGGACATACGATAGGACTGCACAGCTGGGATCATACGATGGTGATTAAATACAAGGATGCAGCCGACTGGCAGAAAGAGGTGGCAGACCCAAAGAAAAAACTGGAAGGGATAGTAGGCATGCCGGTTGAATACTGGGCTTACCCCAATGGGGTATACGACCACAAGGGTGCAGTGGAACTCAGCAAATACGTAAAGCTTTCGTTCTCGTTGTTTTCGAAACGTGATGCGATTGAACCTTTACAATCAGTCCGCCGGATAATTGTTCCTGAATGTACTCCGCAGGGAATGCTTAAATCCATGCACCGGGCCTTTCCAAAGAAAAACGCTTAAGCACACAAGAATCAGGTAATCAAAAACAAGAACAACAGATATTTTTAACTTTCGGATTTCAATTATGAACTATAGACATATTATTCTTTTAGCACTTACTCTTACTTTGATCCATAGCGGATGTAAATCCAAATCAGAGAAGAAACCTGAGAAAGATCCTACGGTTGCAAAAGTCGTGGTTCAGATACCGGAAAAGAAAGTTGAAGTATTAGATACCCTTGCCTATCGGAATAAACTGGTATCCCTGGCAAACGGAGATACTACCGGTATATGGCCTAACCACCTTCGCTCCTATCCATTGGTTGGAGCAATTCTGCCTTTCAAAAGGATTGTGGCCTATTACGGAAACCTGTATTCAAAGAAGATGGGAGTCCTGGGTGAATATCCACCAAGAGAAATGTGGAAAAGATTAAAAGTCGAAGTCGAGAAATGGGAAAAGATCGATCCTTCGACTCCTGTACAACCTGCCATTCATTACATTGCTGCTGTTGCGCAGGGCATTCCGATGAAAGATGGCAAATACTGTAAACGAATGCCTGATGCTCAGCTTGATTCGGTAATAGAGATCGCAAAAATGGGGAATGCCATTGTATTTTTAGATGTACAGGTTGCGCTGAGTAATGTAAGAAATGAAGTTCCTCTGTTGGAAAAATACCTGAAAATGCCACAGGTACATTTGGGTATTGATCCCGAGTTTTCGATGAAGGGAGGCAATGTTCCGGGACGCAAAATAGGAACCATGGATGAAAGTGATATTAATTGGTGTTCGGAATATCTGACCAAATTAGTAAAGGAGAATCACCTGAGTCCTAAAATCCTCATTGTACATCGCTTTACTCAAGGAATGGTGAAGAACTACCGTAAGATAGCCTTGCATCCTGAAGTGCAGGTAGTCATGAACATGGACGGATGGGGTGAACCAACACTGAAATACAGTACCTACAAGCTATACATTTATAAGGAACCGGTACAGTTTACCGGCTTTAAACTGTTTTATAAGAACGACCTGAAAAAGGCGCCTCATCGTATGTTAACCCCAACAGATCTGATGAGACTTAAACCTCAACCCATCTATATTCAGTATCAGTAAATGAAATTGCAATAAAGAAGAAACGCAAGGCTTTTGGCCTTGCGTTTCGGAATATTATCAAGAATCAATATTCGTCTTCGTTGAAGAAGAAATCATCCTTGCTCGGGTAATCCGGCCAGATGTCTTCAATACTTTCATAGATCTCTCCCTCGTCTTCAATCTCCTGCAAATTTTCAATTACTTCAAGAGGAGCACCGCTGCGAATAGCAAAGTCAATCAATTCATCTTTGCTTGCCGGCCATGGGGCATCCTCTAATTTAGAGGCTAATTCAAGTGTCCAATACATATCATTTATAAATTAGGAGGTTAATAACTTGGTTTTTTAACTTTTGCGAATATAACAAAAAAAAGGATTGTTCAAACAAATATATTTATTATTCCGAACTCTCCTGAGACCATAGTATTTCAGGCGCTTTCTGGTCCATCGACACCTTTCTGGAAAGCACGAAAAGATAGTCAGACAGTCGGTTGATGTACTTAATCAAAATAGCATCAACTTCGTTTTTCTCAGACAGTTCCACTATCCGGCGTTCGGCCCTTCGGCAAACGGTACGGGCCACATGGCAAAATGCTGAAGCCTGGCAACCACCCGGCAAGATGAAGTTATTCAGCCTTGGTAAAACGGCAAACAGATTATCCATTTCCTTTTCGAGCATCAGCACATCTGCTTCTTTGCAAGGCATCTGCTTATTGATCAGTACCGTTGACTCATCACTAGCCAGGTTTGCACCGATAACAAACAATTTATTCTGTATCTTCTCCAGCACCTTATCAGCCTGTTCATCGTTTTGCAGAGAACGTACTACTCCAATGTATGAATTCAGTTCATCAATTGTTCCATAAGCTTCCAGCCTGAGGTCATACTTCTTCACCCTTGAACCACCAATTAAACCTGTAGTTCCGTTGTCACCTGTACGTGTATAAATTTGCATTGAATGTTTGGTTTAATATACCGGATCAGGATTAATATAATCGGCTTCTATTTCGCCGTCCTTAAGTCTTATAATCCGGTGGGCATGTTTGGCAATTGATTCCTCATGTGTAACAACAATCAGGGTATTTCCCTTACGGTGAATTTCAGCAAACAATTGCATAATTTCCTCTGATATCTTAGAGTCAAGGTTACCCGTAGGCTCATCTGCAAGCAAAATACATGGATTATTCACCAATGCACGCGCTACAGCTACACGCTGACGTTGTCCACCGGAGAGTTCGTTTGGCTTGTGCTCAATGCGGTCGGCCAAACCCACTTCGGTCAGAATCTTCTCTGCCATTACAATCCGCTGATTTTTTTTAACTCCTGCATATACCAATGGCAACATCACATTTTCGAGGGCCGTATTTCGGGGAAGCAAATTAAAGGTCTGAAATACAAAGCCAATTTCCTTATTCCTGATTTCAGCCAGTTCGTCATCCGATAAATGACTTACATCCTGATTATTAAGTTCATAGAAACCACTGGTTGGAGTGTCGAGGCAGCCAATTACGTTCATCATGGTAGATTTACCAGAGCCTGATGCACCCATAATAGCCACATATTCACCTTTATTGATATTAAGAGAAACCGAACGCAGGGCCCTTACGATCTGAGTTCCCACTTTGTAGTTCTTTACTATTTTTTCGAGTTTGATAACAGCTTCCATCTTTCGGCAGATTTGTTTAAAACGAATTAGTTGATAACAGGTTTAGTTTATTACAATTTATTGGATCCAATTTTCAGGAATAGAAAATAATCTGTCTTTTTGTAAAACCCCAAAAGTACCTATTTGTTGCCATACGAGGAAAAATCAATCCATAAAAAGCGTTTAAAATAATCAAAAGACCATAAGAAACATATAATCTTTATATTTGCCCTATGTCAGATTATCTGGATCAGGATATTAAATTTCTACCCGGAGTTGGACCTCAACGGGCCGAACTTCTTAAAAAGGAACTGAAGATTTTCACCTTTAATGATCTCCTGTACTATTTTCCCTACAAATATATCGATCGCACAAAATTCTACAAGATCTCGGAAGTCACTGATAATATGTCCTATATTCAGCTTAAAGGCCGTATTGTGCGTTTCGAAACCACGGGAGAAGGGGTGCGTCAGCGGCTGATTGCACATTTCCGTGACGACTCTGGAGTGATGGAACTCCTTTGGTTCCAGGGGATCAAGTGGGTAAAGGAAAATTTAAAGATCAATGTTGAATACATCCTTTTTGGTAAACCAACTGTTTTTGGCGGAAAGATGAATATGGTTCATCCAGAACTGGAACCTGCCGACAATAAGCCAATTACTTCAGGTGTTTTTCAGGCCTTCTACAACACAACCGACAACATGAAAAAGAAGTTTATGACAAGCAAGGTCTTGAATAAATTTCAATCCAATCTGTCTGCACTCCTTGAAGGTAAAATCGTTGAAACACTCCCCGATGCATTGATTTCGAAGATCAAGTTAATGTCACTACCTGTAGCTCTCAGGCAGGTTCATTTTCCCGAAAACCCTACCCTGTTGAAAACGGCTATTTTCAGGCTTAAATTCGAGGAGTTGTTTTTCATCCAGCTAAAGATATTAAGCCTGAAGCACAAGCGTGAAGGGTCATTCAAAGGGTTTGTGTTTTCGCAGGTAGGCTATAACCTTAATACATTTTTCAGCAGTTATCTTCCTTTCGAACTGACCAATGCCCAGAAGAAAGTAATCAAGGAAATACGTAAAGACATGGGTTCCGGCAAGCAGATGAACCGTCTGCTTCAGGGTGATGTGGGTAGCGGAAAGACGCTTGTGGCATTAATGACTGCCCTGATTGCCTTCGACAATGGCTACCAGGTAAGCCTCATGGCACCAACAGAAATACTGGCCATACAGCATTACAATTCAATCAAAAAGATGACTGACGGTCTGGGAATCAAAATTGCCCTGCTCACGGGTTCAAGCCGTGTAGCCAAACGAAGGATCATTCACGAACAACTGGAAGATGGGAGCCTGCAACTGCTTATTGGGACCCACGCTCTGATTGAAGATAAGGTTAATTTTCTGAAACTCGGTTTGGTGATTATTGATGAGCAACACCGCTTTGGCGTTGCCCAGCGTGCCCGGCTATGGAAAAAGAACGAGTTCACACCTCCTCATGTATTGGTGATGACTGCTACTCCGATTCCAAGAACACTGGCCATGACCGTCTACGGCGATCTGGATGTTTCGGTTATCGACGAACTGCCACCTGGGCGGAAACCCATACAAACCCTTCACTACTATGAAAACCGACGCAAACAGGTGTATGATTTTATTCGTGATCAGGTTGAAGCAGGACGCCAGGTATATGTAGTTTACCCCCTGATAAAGGAATCGGAAAAACTGGATCTGAAGAATGTAGAGAATGGCTACGAGTTGCTGAAGCAGGTATTTGCCCGATATTCAATAAGCATGGTACACGGTAAAATGAAACCAGCTGACAAAGAGAATGAGATGAATCGGTTTAAGGAAGGTGCTACACAGATCATGGTGGCAACAACGGTTATTGAAGTCGGTGTTGATGTTCCTAATGCTTCGGTCATGATCATTGAAAGCGCCGAACGGTTTGGCCTGTCCCAATTGCACCAGTTACGGGGTCGTGTTGGCCGTGGAGCCGAACAATCATACTGCCTGCTGATGTCATCCTACAAGATAAGTAATGAAAGCCGCAAACGCCTTGAAACGATGGTACGCACCAATGATGGATTCGAGATTGCTGAAGTTGACATGCAACTTCGCGGTCCCGGTGATCTGGAAGGAACACAGCAGAGCGGCATCGGCTTCTCATTGAAGATTGCCAACCTCGGTCGTGACGGAGAAATACTGCAACATGCGCGTAACCATGCCTCTGATGTTCTAGACAGCGATCCGAAACTTGAAAAGCAGGAGAACCAGGTGCTTGTCTATAACCTGTTAAAGATGAAGAATACAGAGTTTAACTGGAGTTCCATCAGCTAGAAATAAGGAAAGAGGAAAAGGGAAAATAAAGACCATATTTGATGATATGGAGACTTCCTAAAACCTGATTTATTTCAGTATGTAGGGCAAAATATTGATCTATATTTCGAAACTAAAATAATACATAACTATGAAGAGAATATTTGTAATCGCAGGTGGACTAGTCCTGTTTGTAATTGGCAGTCAGGCTCAGAATGTAAGTAAAGGCAAAATTGTTATCGAGGATAAAGGGAAAGGCTTTTACATTGAATCCATCATGAAGGATGTGACTGCCGTAGAAGAAAAGCAGACTGAAAAAGCTCCTTATGTAAGGTTTGTAATGGATCAGACAGGAATGGATCTTCCCAACGATCCTTCACTGTACAAAACCGTCTGGTGTAATCCTACCCTTTCGCAGGGAAATGCCGGAACCTGCTGGAGTTTTTCTACCACTTCGTTTTACGAATCTGAAGTACTTCGTCTGCATGGTAAAAAAGTAAAAATATCAGAGATCTATTCTGCGTATTGCGAATACCTTGAAAAGGCGAAACGGTTTATTGATAAAAGGGGAAACTCTGTATTCTCGGAAGGTTCTGAAGGCAACGCAGTAGCACGGATCATGAAAATGTACGGTGTTGTTCCTGAAGAGGCCTATTCCGGTTTGATTGATGGTCGTAAATACCACAGTCACGCCAAAATGGTTGAAGAGATGACTGCATTTCTCAATTCCATGAAAACATCAAATGCATGGAATGTGGACTATGCGCTGGGAACCATCAAATCGATTATGAATCATTACCTGGGTGTGCCACCTACCGAGTTTGTCGTCGATGGCAAAACTTATACCCCGCAAACCTATCTGAAAGATTATCTTCAGATCAATCCTGATGATTATGTAGAAATCCTGTCCTACAAACAAGAACCTTTCTGGCAGCAAGTGGAATATAAAGTTACCGACAATTGGTGGCACAGCAAAGAATACTACAATGTACCGCTCTCCGATTTCATGGACGCATTGAAAAAAGCTGTTAAAGCAGGATATACCCTGAGTATTGGCGGTGATGTCTCTGAGCCTGGATTCAGTCGTGAAACCAATTGTGCGTTGATTCCTGATTTCGATATTCCTTCAGCTTATATTAACGATGACGCCCGTCAGTTCAGGTTTTCCAACGAAACCACTACCGACGATCATGGTATGCAGTTGATTGGCTACCTTGAAAATTACAAAGGCCTTGGCAAAGACTGGTACCTAATCAAAGACTCAAGCTCCGGCTCAAGGAATATTGATCCAAACAGCAAAAACTTTGGTTACTATTTCTTCCACGAAGATTACATCAAACTAAAGATGATGGGATTTACGGTGCATAAAGATGCCGTCAAAGATCTCCTGAAGAAATTCAAATAAAACATCAGGGCCCCGCACTCGCGGGGTTTTTTTATGCTTATCCGCTTAGGCTATTGATTTGCCTGCCTATGAAAAAAAAGAAATCTCAACATATACAGGAAAGGCTTGTCAATTGTGTTAAATCCGCCCTGCCCCAGGGGATGAAAACAGTCCTTTGGTTGTTGAAACTAACCATTCCCGTCTCGTTTGCTGTTTTCATGCTCGATTTCCTGGGTATTCTGAACATCATTGCAGGCTGGGTTACTCCCCTTTTTAAACTGATTGGACTGTCGGGTCAGGCATCAGTGGTGCTGATCACAAGCTTCTTTACCAACATCTATTCTGCCATTGCGGTAATGACAACCTTGGGGATTGGTTACCGGGAAGGGACTATTCTGGCTGTAATGTGCCTGATCTCTCATGCTTTAATCGTAGAAACTGCCATCCAGAAAAAGACAGGTTCCAACCCCTGGAGAATGGTCGTTATACGTTTATCGGGCAGTTTCATCGCTACGATAATCCTAAACCTTATGCTTCCGGGTAAACCTGTAATTGCCTCAACAAACCTGATTCATGAAACTAAAGAGTTTATACCCGAATTTCATATTTGGATCGCCAACATATCAGTAACAATCCTAAAAATTGTCATTCTGGTAAATCTCTTATTGATCTTGCAGAAAATACTCAATGAATTTGGCCTGATTAAATGGATACTGATGCCATTTACCCCCTTGTTACGAATCATGGGTTTACCTTCCAGTACCGGTTTCCTTTGGATGGTGGCCTATACCCTGGGACTTTCCTATGGTGGTGCGATCATGATCAGTCAGTCAGAGGAAGGGAAGCTGAGTCCCGAAGATGCCGATTTATTAAATCACCATATCGCTCTCTCACACTCTCAGCTTGAAGATACACTTTTGTTTGTTGCTGTTGGATATCCTATTATCCTCCTTGTTTTGCCCCGTATTCTGCTTGCAATCGTATATGTCTGGATCAGAAGATTGGAGATCTGGATGAAGATTACTTGTCTGAATTAAACAAATAGACTATATTTGGAACAATCTAATATCAAAGGAAATGGGAGCACCAGTTTTAAGCAACATGCAAAAAGAATTGCTCAAGCTTTATTCAACCGAAATCCCAGAAGAACAGCTTCAGGAAATTAAATATCTGCTTGGCAATTATTTCGCAGATAAAGCATCAGATGAAATGGATAGGTTGTGGGATGAGAATAGGTGGAATGATCAAACCATGAATCAATGGGCCAATGAACACAACAGACATCCGGGTAGTCATTGATACCAATGTTTTTATCACCATTATTGGAAGGAGATCGCCTAATCGATGGATATTCGACAAAATCATTTCTGGCGAATTGCGCTTATGTGTAAGCAATGAGATTTTGTTGGAATACGAAGAATTATTTGCTTATAAAACCAATAAAGAAGTTTCCCGAAATGTAATTGATTTTTTATTGGTTAGTCCTTATATCCTCAAAACTGATATCTTTTTCAACTGGCATCTCATTTCTGAAGATCCTGATGATAACAAATTCATCGATTGTTACTTGGCTTCTGATGCTGAATATCTTGTTTCAAATGATCACCACTTCTCAAAAATACGGGAAATTGACTTTCCTAAAATAAACCTCTATTCTCTAAACGAATTCGATCTGGAACTAGGCCCCAAATCAAATAACACTCATCCTTAGAAATATTCGATACCATAAAAAAAATCCCCTCCGGAATTACTTCCAAAGGGGATCACACACAAACTATTCCTAAACCAACTATTTTATCTCCAGTACTTTTCCTTTAACATTTACTCTTCCCGTAAGGGTTTGAGTCGTTTCGGCATTGGTGGTACCCGTAAATCCGGGTTGTTCGCCACCAACTGAAACCGTGAAATATCCCGGCTCAACGACCAGCTTATTCTTATCATTGATCATCGACAACTTCCGTGGGTCAAGGGTAAATTGTACTACCTGAGATTCCCCCTTCTTCAGTGAAATACGTTTAAACCCTTCCAACTGACGGATTGGACGAGGGGTTGATGCTTTTTCATCAGTCAGGTACAACTGCACTACTTCGTCACCATCGCGATCACCGGCGTTGGTCACTTTAGCCGAAACATTAATGGGTTCACCCATTTTAGCTTCTTTCTGAAGATTCAAATCCGAATACGTAAAGTGAGTATAGCTCAATCCAAATCCGAATGGATAGAGCGGGGTCTGACGGAAATAACGATAAGTGCGCCCTTCCATATCATAGTTCTCGAAAGCGGGCAACTGTTCAACCGATTTGTAGTAGGTAACTGGTAAACGCCCTGCTGGATTGTAATCACCAAACAAAACGTCGGCTACTGCATTCCCTCCTTGCTGTCCCGGATATCCTGCAGTCAGAATGGCATTCATATTTTCAGCAGCATAATTAATCGAAAGTGCACTTCCGTTTATCAGGACAAGAACCATTGGTTTCCCTGTAGCCTTGATGGCTTCCATCAGATTACTCTGAGTCTTTGGAAGGTTCAGGTGAGTGCGGTCTCCCCCTTTAAAACCATCTACCTGTATAGACATTTCTTCGCCCTCAAGCCTTTGATTCAAACCCAATACCAATACAACCACATCCGACTTCTTTGCTGCTTCGACAGCCTGGGCAAGCATATTGGGTTGCGGAGTTGCCCACAACAAACGGGCATCGGCATCCCCATGGAAGTTACGGTAATCGAAAACGAGTTTATACTTCTTACCTGTTTCCAGCTTCAGCTTTTTAGAATCATGGAAAGCGCTGTGTTCATTATTTCCCGAGAGGATTTCCTTGTCCTCATAGAAAATCTTAAACGACGGCATACTCCATACGCCAATCTCATATTCTCCGGTTTGCGGTACTTTCAGGTAAGTCGTCCAACGAATCCCAAAATTATCTACAGGCATCCTGGGATCAGGTGAGCCGGCTTCCCAGTAAAAATTGATGTTATCATCTACGCGGGTAAACAATGGGCTA
>TBL_comb47_HYPODRAFT_10007680_pt1 | contig 11235 bp, 9 predicted proteins | sample TroBogypolimnion_40_FD_10682 | JGI IMG/M metagenome (IMG submission 10682) | reverse complement strand
TAACTCATGCATCGGCCGGACCGTCTCGCAATATTGCCTGATGATAAAATCCACATCCAGCCCCCGCTCGACACGATCCCGCTTAATACGTTTAATCAGACGGATATCCGCGGGTGATTCCAGAAAAATACTGGCGGCTGCCATCTGACGCAACTCTTTATAATACAAAGCAAAAATACCCTCTACAATTATAAATGTCGCAGGATTGACATCAGTTCCGGGATAATTTATTGAATGCGTTTTGAAATCATAGTGCTGACGTTTCACATGCTTCCCGGATAAAAGTATTTTTAAATGCGCAAATAGCAGCTTCGAGTCAACTGCATCCGGAGAGTCGAAATTATAATCATTCAGCAGTACCGGATCTCTGCCGGAAAGGTCTTTATAGTAATCATCAATTGATATTCTCTCAACAAAAGTATTCGGAGACAATTCTCTGAAGATATTCCTGGCAAGGGTGGACTTCCCGGAACATGATCCGCCGCCGACAAGAATAATTTTAGATGCAGCCTGCTGATTATTCATTTATATACCGGAAAATCCTTTGAATTAAAGTCGCGGCTATTATACTTAAATCGAAATGAAGGCTGCGGTGAAATGAGTAATAGAGTTCATCAATCCTGGCTTGGAATTCGTCATCTTCATGACCGAGAGTTTCAGAATAATTAAACGCCGCCGGGTGATACGAGGGCAATTCGTTAATCAGTGTGATATTTTCTTCTGTCGCCGCAAGCGGTTTGTTACCGGCAAGAAAAATTTTTCCTGTAAACGCCAGATAAATCAGGTGAAACTTATCCAGCGAAAACTTAAAGAATAATTTATTAAATATTCCTTTTGAGCATTTTTTATAGTCGCCAAAATCAATTTTATTGCTGCCGCTCTTGTCCGCCCAGTAACTATTCTCGATGTGCTGGATTGAAACAAACGGCCTCAGAATAATAAAGAGCGGCAGTTGCATCAGCATCAGGACCAGAGCAGCGACGCGATGAATAAACCCAATAAAATATCGCCGGAAAATCTTTGAATCTATTTCAGAAATAAGGAAATTATCAACAATGTCCAGAACTTCGCTGGTAAACGGATCTATAACCCGGCGTTTGTAGATAATCTTATTGCTGATTTCCAGAGATGAACCGATGTATGAATCTCCATAAACCACAGAATGATTGACTGCGGTATTGGCATCAATCAGCGTGTTGTCGCCGATTATTGCACAGGGGCCGATCCGCGAGAGGTTCTTCAACTGGATATTGTTGCCGATAATCACCGGTTTGTTGATTTCACATTCCTTCATGATTTCAACATTCTGACCGATAAATACGCCGTCTTCATTATTGTAACTGGACATAATATATTTATCAGAATCGCCGTTGACCATTTTCGTGTTAGTTTCGAAAAGAGTGCCAATCGAATTAATCAGGAAAAAGCCCGGCATCCCGCCAGTATATTTTTGCAAAGAAACTGTTTTCGCCAGAGTATTAACCGTGCTGTTTCTCAAATAAATCAACCCGTTGCGGTCTTCATCAACCAGCTCAAAATCATCATTCCCCTGAAATAAATCATATTCTTTCCGGTTTTTATCGTAATCGATGAAAATAAAACCGCTGATGACCAGCAGATCATCGCCTGAAAAAAGCATACGGTTCCGCTCAATGACACTTGGCAGTTGTTCATTTTCCCGTGAACTGCCGTAGGTGATCTTCAAGTTCCACTGGGCGCCGTCCTGAAAATATTTTTCTATAGCCGGCTCAGCATCTTCCATAACAATACGGACATCACTTACGCCGATAATCGAGCAGAACTCGATATAGTACTCCAAAATCGGCTTGTTCGCCACTCTGACCATATATGACGGAATGTCGTAAAAGTACTTCCTTGTCCAGCCCGTCTGAATTTTTCTGCAATTAATAAGGCATTTCATAATAAACCCCGTTTACTCAGTAAGCGCCTTTCCCTGTAAATACCGCCGGAATCGTCTTGAGCAGAATTCCAATATCTTTCCAGAAACTTCTGCTCTTGATGTATTCTTTATCCAACTCCACCTGCTGCTTAAACGGAATATCACTGCGCCCGGAAACCTGCCATATACAAGTTATTCCGGGAGTCACATGAAGCCTTTTCCGTTCTTCCAATGTGTAAAGAGCAACTTCTTTCGGCAGCGGGGGGCGCGGTCCGACCAGACTCATATCACCGATTAGAACATTAAAAAGTTGCGGCAATTCGTCAATACTGAATTTCCTGATGAAGCGTCCAACCCCGGTTACCCGCGGGTCCTCCTTCATCTTGAAAATCACCCCGTCTTTTGATTCATTCAACTGTTTGCGTTCCTCCTCCGATAACCAGACCCCGACTTTCATTGATCTGAATTTGAAAAAGTCAAAATGCCTGCCGTTTTTGCCAACGCGCACCTGTTTAAAAATCACCGGGCCGAAGGAGTTCAACTTGATTGCGATCGCGGTGATTATAAATACCGGAGAGAGTATAATGAGTATGCATAATGCGAAAATGACATCCGTCGACCGCTTGATGATATATGTCATTTTTACGGTGATTTCCCACAACGCAACTTTAAATTTAATATAAGAGCGGAATTTGGACCGGCCCCGGTCAATCAGGAGATCCATTAATTCTTTGCTGACAGAATGCTTCAGTTCATCCATTATTCTTTTTTGTCCTTCTTAGACTTCCAGCGCAAAACGCGGAAGATAAAAACCGGATTCCCTACAAAATATCGCTTAAACATCCGCTTCGGCTCCATCAAAAACCGGAAGAACCACTCCATTCCGATTTCGCGCATCCAGGTTGGCGCACGTTTGATATTGCCGGAGTAAAAATCGAAAAGACCTCCAACTCCCATAGCAATCCGGCAGTTGATTTTATCGAAATTATCTTCGATCCATTTTTCCTGAACCGGAACTCCGAATGCCACCAGCAGAATATCAGGGCGCTGTTCATTAATCCTGGACAGTACTGCCGCACTGTCCTTTTCACGGTCGAAATATCCATGCTGTTCTCCGGCAATTTTAAGACCCGGATAATCGTTTTCCAGTCTGGCCTTCATCCTCGCCGCGATCCCGGGTTTTCCCCCGACCAGATAGAAAGAAAAACCTCGCTGCAATGCCATCTGACAGAGGAACGGCAGCATATCAGTTCCGTTGATATTCTCCTTTAAAGGATTATTTATCATCTTACAAGCCAGGTGCACACCAATCCCGTCAGGGAAAATATAATCCGCCTTGTGCAAAAGTTCAAAGTATCCTTTATCAGAAAATATCTTATTAAAACAATCCGGGTTGACAAAAAAGATTTTCCGCCTTTCATTCCTGCCAATATGCGCAGCAATACGCTCAACAGCCTCGGACATGGTCATATTCTGAAATTTGATACCTAACAAATTGATTTCTGCATGATAATCTTTAACTTCAATATGAAAAAAAGCAGCGGGAATTGATTTGATGATCAGCAGAATATCCTCCCGCAAACCACGCTTAAAGTTATATTCCATTTCAATCTCAAGCTTGCTTTTATGCGCAATACGGCTGCTGCTGCGCAAAAACCACAGGTTAAAGATGCCGGGCCGGGCATTGTAAAGACACGCATCGCCGGGAACCCTGTTCTGCATGTCATATTCTTTTATGCTCAAACCGGTCAACTGCAGCTTGCCGGAAAGCACATATAAAAAAAGTGACGAGTTGCGCCAGTAATATTTATTGAAGTTAAAATATTTAATTCCAACCGGTACCCCCCGCTGACCTATAATAGTCATGGGGATAAAAATATCCCGGCCGGAAAATGCTTTGCGGAATATCAGAAAAACCAGCAGCGGCAGAGTGATTACGATGAATAGAATCAGCGTAATCAGATATTTTACCAGCCAGGCGGCGGCAGAGGCCGCCAGACGGTAACTCATGAATAAAGCTTTTTTGAACACAGCAGTTAATCCGTGTTCAGAAGCATCCAGAGTCTTTTCAAGACTGTTTATATTGCTCAGATCTTTTTTCATAAAGCTCGATAACCTTATCAGCGTTTTGGGTCCAGTCAAAATCTTTCACGCGCTGGAATCCTGCCTCAATCATTTTATTGCGCAGACCTCTGTCGCTTAAGACGCTGTCCATGCATTTCATAATCTGATGAACACTAAGCGGGTCAAATTTCAAGGCCGCCTCGCCTGCGACTTCCGCCAGCGAGGAATTGTTGGAACAGACTACCGGAACTCCGCTCGCCATAGCTTCCAGCAGTGACAAGCCGAACCCTTCAAACAGTGAAGGGAACGCATATAGCGACGCGTTGCGGTAAAGTGACGGAAGCGCGGAATTTTCTATGTATCCGGTAAACTTTATGGAATCACGGCAGAACGACTGTTCCGCGTATTTCTTAACCGGTTCAGAACCCTGCCAGAAACTGCCTGCCAGCACCAGATCATATTTATTCCTGATGGCCTCGGGAAGTGTCTCGTAAGCTTTTATAAGATTGAGATGGTTCTTCCCGGGGTGCTCAATCCTGGAAATATAAAGGATATATTCTTTTTCAGTTCCGCCTGCCGTGGCGAGCTGCGGTTCTGTTCTCGCCTCGCAGTTATAAAGCTTGTGATCATAGCCATTATAAATGATGCGGATTTTTTCCGGCGGTATTTTCCAGAATTTAACTAGATCGTTCATGGTACTGCCGCTCACAGCGATCAGTTGATTTGCCCGTTTGACGCAGAAAGGCAGGATCCGCTTGATATAAAACATCCTGAACAGATCATATTTCGCCGGAATGTGATATTGCGAAAGATCATGCACCACGGCAATAGTATAAAAAGGATAGAACAGAAATGCTCTTCTGTTGGCGGCGGGCAGAAAAATAAAATCATATTTGCCTCTCATTATCATAAAAGGCAGCACCAGCAGATGCCAGAACATATTGATTACAGGCCTGCCCAGCAAATTAGAAATCTTGATAAAGCGGATATTCGGATTATCCGCAGCCGGAAAACATTCAATGTCAGATCCGAGCATTACCACATACACCTGATGTTTGCGGGCAAGCTCCATAATCATATTGTTCATGTAAACGGAAATCCCCGACTTCCCGCCGTCGTAAGCCATTCCGCTGATTAGAATTTTATACATGCGTCTTCACCTTGTTCATTATCAAAACATCTTCAATCATGACCTTGAATCCGGCAATGAAATTTTCGCTGGAACAATGCTTCCTGACGAAATCATAACCGTTATCACCCAGCTTATCTGCAAGTGCAGTGTCCTGCAGAAGCCGTTTGAGTCCTTCAGCCATGCCGTCAATATCCTTCTCTTTCACCAGAATGCCGGTATGATTGTCGGTAAGCCACTCGCTGACTCCGCCGACGTCAAACCCCACGACCGGCTTACGGAATGAAAACGCCTCAATGCCGACCAGCCCGAACGGCTCCTGCCATCTCGACGGAAACGCCACGACATCGGCCTTTTCAAAATACTCATCCGGCCTGCTCTGCCACCCCGTAAAAAAAACTTTATTGTCCAAACCCAGTCCGGAACTCATTTCCTTCAAATATCCCTCATCGTTGTTGCCGCCGACAATATAAGCTTTGAAATCAATATCAAGCGCTGCCAGGGCTGCAAGCAGCAGATCAACCCCCTTGCCCCGGACGAATTGCCCGACGTACAGAATCACCGGCGGGCCGGCTTCATGTTTCTGCCTGAAAACAGAGTCTTTCAGCTGCTTGAACGGATATAATTTATATATGGAATTGATATCAAAACCGTTTATCAGCAGATTGTTCCGCATATACCCTGAAATGACCGCAAACGCGTTGCATTTTCTCACCTCCCGCATAAGCGCCATTCTACGGAAGAGATTAATAAATTTTATGCGGTTCTTTTGACGTTCTACCAGACCGCAGCAGATCGAACAGTAAACCGGATTGAACGGCAAATGACAATTGGTTCTGGTTACCGGGAAATATTTATGCCGTCGCAAGCAGTAATAGTCATGATCATGCATAAAGACAATTGTAACAAATTTACGCCGGATATTTCTCAGCAGTTCCGGATCTTCAACTTTATGGATGAACGCGATATCAAACTCAGAGCCGTCAAACTCTTCAATATCCCGCGGCGAATAACTTTTGCGGAACACCTCAAGAAAAACGTCAGGTTCTTTACCGTCCGCACGTTCAAATAAACCGGAAACTTCGAATCCGTTTTCAGCCAGCAGCCTGGCGGTGTCATAGATATAGCGCTCAACGCCGCCGAAAAATCCGGCCGTTGCAGACACATAAAGGATTCTATTTTTTTGACTCATGTTTTTCCATTACTTTCCGGTAAAAATCCAGTAATTTGCCAGTAATTTTTTCCCAGCTGTAATTTTCCGTAGCCATTTTAAGAGAATTTGCTTTCAGTGATTTTATTAAATCCGGATTGTTTTTGAGCTTATAAAACGCATCCATAAAAGTCTGAATATCAGAAATATCGAAAAATACCCCGGTCACCCCGTCCTCCACCAGACGCTGCAAGCCGCCGACTTTAGATACAATTACCGGAACTCCGGCCGACCATGCTTCCAGCACCACAATACCAAACGGTTCAAGCAGAGACGGCAGAACGAAAATATCCGCCGCCTTATATGCTGAGATCAGCTCCGCGGATTCTGAATGCAGCCCCGGGATGATAGTGAAAATAGAATCCAGATCGTTTTTCGCAATCATCGTTTCAAGCTCCAGATAATAGTCATCGGCCGTTACCGGGCCGATAATGACGCAATGTATTTTTTCGCCTGCCGCTTTCAGTTTTATCGCAGCTTCGACCAGGAGTTTCTGATTCTTCTGATAGTCAATCCTGGAAACGCACAAAAGCATTGCGGCATCGCGGTCTATCCCATATTTCTTCCTGAAGTCAAACGTCGCCGCCCCGGCAAACTTGCTGTAGTTTACACCGTTAGGAATATATTCCACCAGTTTATCCGGAAATTCGTCCCGCGTCCGTTCATATTCATCATAACCTACGCAAATGATCCCGTCCGCCATGGGCAAAAAGTCATTCCCGGCAGCAAAACGGTCAAGCAGCCTGCCGTAATTAAAGGAATGCCTGGTCGCCCGGTTCATTTCATCAATCTCTTTTTGCGGCATATCATATCGACCGCCAAGGAATGAAACGATAAAAGGAACATTCTTTGCAATGGCAGCTTTACACGCCTGCGATGCCAGCCTGGAGATTGTATGGCAGTGAATAATGTCATATTCGTTATCCAGCAAATGCTTATACAATTTAAAAGACAGCGGACTGCCACCCTTCTTATCCAGACGCCGTTTATTGCTGTAGGAAAGCGGGAAATAAGGATAGAAATAAGGGAAACGCTTTATAACAATACCTTCGGCAGACTCTCTTGCCATGGGAGAAAGTGCGCGGGTACATAAGATTTCAGGGTTACAGCCCTGTTCGCGTAAACATTTTGAGGTGTTCCAGATGACAGCTTCCGTGCCGCCCCATTCTTTAAAAGCAAATCTTCGGACAACATTCGCTATTTTGAGATTCAAAACATCCATATATTAAACTTTTTTTAAAATGATAGATTTTATATTATAGTAATGTTAAAGCAATGTTTCAAGGTCTTTTAAGAAAATCGCGCCTGCCCTTCCAGGCGGCCAGACGCTGAATAAAACGGTAAACCAGCCCGTAAGGGATATACAGAATGTCGCCGCGGCCGGCCAGAAACTGAATGTCCCTGCACGATTCAGCGGCAAACGGCAGCAGCATTCCGGCGGTAAAATTCTTCTTTTCACCGTAAATAAAACCATCGGCAAGGCCTTCATTATAAAATCTTTTCCAGACTTCGCGCAGCCGGTAATTATGGGAATGCTCAACAACGGCGTCTGGAACATATGCGATTTTGCGCCCGGCCTTCTTCATCCTCCATGACCATTCGATATCCTCGGAATACTTCAGATTATCATTAAACGGATACTGGATAATATCACATTTCCGTACCGCGGAGGTGGCAAGCGAAAAGAAATGTCCCCACGACGCTGAAATGGAACCGTCGCCAAACGCGCGCCGGTAGTCTTTAATCACCAGCGGAGTGGCGTCCGGACGCGGAACCTGATTACCGAAAGCCGCCACGGTTTCCGGCTGCTCAAGCAGCGGTTTAATCAAATTTCCCAGCCAGTCGGAGTTCATCGGAATGCAATCGGAATTGTTGAACACAATTATTTCGCCGGCGCACATTTTAACCGCATTATTGAGCACACGCCCCGGCACATAATCCTCCCGCCTGATCTGGCGGGATTTATCCGGATTGTATTTCCTGATGATCTCATAAGTGCCGTCAGTGGAGCCTGAATCAATATTGATAAGCTCGAAATCTTTGAAGTTCTGATTAAAAACAGCCGTCAAAGTCTTCTCAATGAAGCTCAAATCATTGATTGACCGCATTACAATACTGACCTTCGGCATGGCTTCACCCCTGTTGTCGGCGGATTTTGAACACGGTCTCGTTAAGGTCTTTATAGCGGTTACGGCTGATTTCAGACGCGATTGAGCGGATGATGGTCATTCCGCGGCCGGAAGTGGCAAACTGCTCGTCCTTATTCCATATATCCTCGGAAGGCGGAACCGGCGAGGTATTGAAAGACCACTTCTTGCCCTTATCCAGAATCTTGATGGTAACGTCTTTGTCAGAAACTTTTATTTGAACAAGAATTCCCGGCCTGGACTGTTGACTGTTCTCCAGCCCATGCATAACAATATTATTGAGGAATTCACCTAAAATCAACTCCACTTTCACCGAAAGTTCAGCATTGCCGGTGTAGTCTGCAACATATTTTTCGCAATCTGCGCACAATTTATTGACATCCTGAACCATGGGATGGGTCAGCCAGTATTTGCGTCCGGATCCCGCCTGGTCCGACACAATTTTTTTGACGGTGATTATAGTCATGTCATCATTGGCGACGCTGTACCCCATTTGCGGCAGCGCCTCTCTGACACGGTAAGGGATGATCGCCGAATCCTGGTCATGAACCAGTGAATCCAGCAGCTGAATCATCTTGTCAAACCCGAGCATTTGATCATTTGAATTGGAAATTTCAAACGTGCCGTCAGTAGTCATGAAGAAAATACTGTCGTCGCTGAATTTATATTTGATAACATCCTCTTCCTTGTACTCATAATATCTGTCCCACCCTACCGGAATTCCCCCCTTGCTGCCTGGGTTCAATAATTCCACCGTGTCGGTGGCCGGATTGAAAACCGCCAGATTGGGATGCCCGGCATTAAAGAATTCAAGTTCATTGTTCGCAAAATCAAAAATCCCGACCATGCAGGTCATGTATTTTTCCTGTCCCAGCTCCGTGCAGAACACCCAGTTCAGGCGGCTCAGCACTTCATGAGTGGTGATTTCCCAGTTCCCCATGCCGATGATCATTTTCAGTACCGACTGAATGGCGCTCATATACAACGCCGCCTGAACGCCGTGACCGGCAATATCCCCGATAAAGAAAAAGTATTTGCCGGAAGCCAGCGGTATCATGTCAAACATATCGCCGCTGATCTTCTGCGAGGGCTCATATATGGATGAAACAATAACGTCGTCATTCAGAATTACCCAGTCAGGAATAAGCAGCCGCTGAACCTCCGCGGCAAGAGCCAGATCCTCCATGATTCCGGTGTAGAGCTCCTTGGTCTGCTCCTCCGTGCGTCTTTTGGCGACCGTGCTGCGAATCATCTTGACAAGATCATCGCGGATAAACGGTTTACGCATGTAATACGTCAGCTTGTCCTGGGAGATTTTTTCAATCAGCGAGTTATCTATGGTATCAACAATGGCGGTAAGGTAAATAATCGGCAGATGCGGACGGGATTCCCGGATGATTTTTCTCAACTCGAACCCGTCAATCCCGGGCATGATAACATCCAGCAGCAATACGTCGTAGTCATTGGCCTTGATCAGTTCAATTCCCTTGTCCGCCGAAGTGCAGGTTGTAACGCTGATTTCTTCACTCTTGAGCGCCTCTTCGAGCAGCAGCAGATTGAAACGCTCATCGTCAATGGCTAAGAGACTGATGTTATCCATTAATAAATCCCTGTTCGCGGGTCAAATTGAATTACTGTATAAAAGATTCGACAGCGGCGCCAAGATCATCGAAAATGTCAAAAATCTTATATGCGCGGGTAATTTCAAAAATCATTCTCGGTTTATCTTTGAGGCAGGCAAGCTTGACATCGCCGCTGGCTTCTGAAACGACTTTCAGGCAGGACACAATAGCTCCCAGGCCGGTACTGTCAATATAATCCATCTTTGACAGGTCCAAGACAAAGTTATTCTGCTTGGCGGACAATTCCTTGAACTTAGTTTTAAGCATGGATGCACAACTGGAATCAAGCCGTCCTTCAATCCCGATAACCGTAATACCATTCTTGTCATATGAATTGAGTTGCATACTGAGTTCCTTTTCCAAAATAACTTAAAGTATCAGATAATAATAATATACAAAATTCTGAATCCGGTGCAACTGATCAGTCCGAAAACTTAATCCCTGCACCGGAATGCAACACTTGGAAACCTAAACTGATTAAAGTAACCATAGCGCGTTTACTAATAAATGCAACTAAAATTATACTCTGCGCGGTTAAAAATTCAACTATAGATGAATAGGATTGTGGATTGAATTTTTTCAATCCGACTGACAGGCGATATGAATATCGCCGGAAGGAGGAGTGGAAAAATACAACCGCAAGACATTCACCGCAAAGCGGTTGCGATCTTTTGAGTTTGGATTCGCACTCTTCGAGGCTTTCGATACCCCGGTATCGGCTGCCTCTCAGAATACGAACCAATTCTCAAAATCTTCGCAATCTATAGTTTAATTTTCAGCCGTGCAGAGTATAAGTATGAACTATTGCCGACTTCATTTTTTTTTAAAATACTCCAAATTAGGAGTTGTTCAAAAATAAAGTTTACAAGTTTCTTGAAATATCCCGAGGGGATTTTGTGAATTGCCGGAGAGGCGCATACCGGAAGGTATGTAACGAACCGGCAAACACATAAGGCATCCGGAAGAATCGCGAAGATGTAAAGGTTTTTTGAACGGCTCCTTAGTTTAAAAGCTTTTTCCGCAATCCGGAAAATGTCAAAAACTCATATTTATCCTTCAATTCTGTGATTCTCCGGCGGAAGGCATTCAGCAACTCTGTGTTCAAAGTACCGTTTTCAAAAAACTCCCAGTGATGGGTTACGATAACGGTCATCCGGTGGGCG
>TBL_comb47_HYPODRAFT_10007679_pt1 | contig 11235 bp, 12 predicted proteins | sample TroBogypolimnion_40_FD_10682 | JGI IMG/M metagenome (IMG submission 10682) | reverse complement strand
TTTATGGATTGGCGGCAAGGCCCCGATGGCTACCACATGCTCACTGTGGATCGGCAGTTCATGGTAGCCGTTGTCCAACAGGCTACGTCGCAGTACGCGCGGATCCACCTTGAAATCTTCACGGCCCAAGCCGCATTTTATAACGATTTCCCACAGACTGGCGACGCTGAAGAATAATTCGTTTTCAGGTTCGCTCATCAGCATCTGGGCATCCGATGGTAGATGTTCAATGCCTTGTGCTGCCCATAACAGCAGGTGAGTGTCGAGTAGCAGCTTCATGTGCCCTCTTCAAACATCTTCACTATCTCTGCTTCGGCCATCTGGTCGAAGTCATCCGGCACGCTTATTTGTCCAGCCATAAAGCCAAACCGTTTGATCTGGGAAGGCCCCGGCGCATTGAGCGAAATAACCTTGACCAACGGCTTACCGGATTTGGCGATGACGAACGGCTCACCCTTAGCGGCTTGCTCTACCAGCCGAGATAAATGGGTTTTAGCTTCGTGAATGTTGTATGTCTGCATAATGGCACCTCGATTAGACTTGGTTTATTAAACTTAGTTTAATACGATCCGCCGCCATGTCAAGTTCGAATAGAGTACCCCCTTGTCGAACTAGCGAAATATGGTACTCTATAGAATATCAATGAACCTTAAACAGACCGGTTCGCTAAAATGACCCTAAGTGTACCAATACCCTTCTTTATCCGAGCTTACCTGCGTGCATCAACCGATGAACAGGATGCTCAACGTGCCAGCAGTATCCTGGATCAGTTTGCACGTGAGCGAGGCGTCAGTGTCTGCAACTACTACGCAGAGAATGAGTCTGGGGCACGCCTGGATCGTCCTGAACTGTTCCGGTTGCTCGCCGACAGTCGACCGCATGACGTATTGTTGATCGAGGATGTGGATCGCCTGTCACGTCTGGCGGGTGCCGGATGGGAAACGTTAAAAAGGCTAATTCGGGAACGCGAGGTGCGCATCGTCGCGGTGAATGTCCCCACAACCTGGCAACATCTGGCCCCTCAGCAAAACGAATTCGACGCTCGCATGTTCGGCGCAATCAATGACATGCTCCTGGACATGCTGGCGGCCATCGCCCGCCGTGATTACGAACAACGCAGACAGCGACAGGCTCAAGGTATCGACAAGGCCAAGGCAGCTGGCAAGTATCGGGGGCGTCAGGCCGATCAAGCGCGATATGCTGCCATCAATCGGTTGCTCACCAGCGGTAGCTCGTGGAGCATCGTTCAAAAAACGGTGGGATGTAGCCGCAGTACCATCAGCAAAGCCGTCAGGTACGCAGAGCACACCGCCAGAACATCTACATCGAGACCATCCCCGCCGGCGATGTTGTCCGTTGCCGTGATTCTTTGGTTCTATGTTGAGAATGGGAGTAAATTCACCCGAGGCAAGAAACGGGTGCGCGAAGACATCGACGCCATGGTCACCCGCTCCTATGAAGGCACCGAACTCAACGATACTGAATACCGGCTGGTGATTCACTACAACAACGATGCAAACTTGAAAGAGCAGATCGATGATTTATTACATGAAATTCATAGCATAGCCGACCTGCGCAATTGTGTCGTCGATGACATGAGTGTTAAAAACGAGGCCAACGGGTTGTATTGGGACGAATACGATGGCGGATGGAAATGATTGACGGAAATTTCTGGGGTTTGGGCGTACTACCCCTACGAGCATTAGTACAGCGAGTAAAGTGGCGCACCGGAATAGAACAATCAAGGAATAGTTTTTTTTGGAATGAATCATACGCAAGACTCTGTTCCCTCCCTGTTTATTCCTCTCTTGCAGCTTTTGGGCATAGTACCCACTTCAGAGAATTACGGTTTAAGTATAACAGGGGATCATAAAATATAGCAATTTTTCTGGAGGCCAAAGAGTAGATGCAGTTTGTCCATTACATTTCAGCAAGAATATTCCTGAGTAGCTCTTGAGGGCGAAATCTGTCATTTTCGGCAGAATATCCTGCAAAATGTTACTCCATTTCAGACTTGCCTGCTGCTTGATAATACTTCCTGTCGCCCAGTGTTCAAATATTGATGTTGCCAGACTAAACCTCATTAAAATCGATTTCAAGCCCCACCTGACCTTTCTACTGTTCAGGCAAGGCTGAGGCATATTCAGGAAGTATCAACACGCAGGATGTTCCTGCCGGTTCAAATTGGTATTGGAAATCTCAGTCTGAAGTTGAACGATATTGTCGTGTTATCTGTCACAATTCCTAACACCTTTGTTTCTCGGGTTAGAAGTGCATAAAGAAACATAGCCAGTGTTACGAGCAATAGTTGGAACCTCAAGTTGAGGGAAAAATCATTTTTTGATGAGGTTGGGTCTGGCAATCCTTATCCCGATACTCTATCCCGAACAATGATTCCACTTAAGATCGGAAGAAACCTGATCAAACGAACTGAGCCAGTTCTCTTTTGTTGGAGGTGAATTACAATGAATTGCAGGCAACAGGAAGCAAATCCTGCCAATGTTTGCCGTTAGGGTCGGGGCCCTGGGTTTCACGCCCTCACGTCGTCCATGAACGTTTCGACACCATTACTCCATAAGTTCCTCAAGCAAAGAACGATTGACTATCTCGATCTTCTGTCCATCGAAGCTGACCAGTCCCTCGTGTTCAAGATCCTTTGCTGTCCGATAGAAGGTTTCATGAGTCATTCCAAGCAGTGTTGCAATGGCTTTTCTGTGCACCGGCAAAGTAACGGAGACACTATTCTGCATTTCGGCCAGCAAGAGAATGTAGCTCACTATCCTCGCTCTGGGGGTTTTCAGAGAAAGATCTTCAATCTGTTTATGCAGTTGAATCACTTTAAGAGAAAGAGCATGAACCCACTTGGTGGTAAATTCATAATCTTTTTGTATCAGCTCGAGAAAAGAATTCTTATTGATCAAATAAACGGTGCTGTCTTTCAAGGCCTCGGCATAACAGTGGTAGATATCCGAGAAAAGGCTTGCCTCAGCAAAAGTGTGACCTACGTCGGCAATTTCGAGAGAAATCTCTTTCCCTTTGGAAGAGATCCTATAGAGACGAACAACACCCTTTTGGACCGCAAAGAATCCCTTCGTCGAATCCCCAGAGGAAAAAAGGAGAGCCCCTTTCTTGACTGAAATTTTTTTTGCGATCGCTTCAAGACGGGTGATATGGTCGCTGGGAAGGTTTGAAAACAAAGGGTAATTTTCCAGCATATGCACTCCTTCTCCGGGTCTTGGATCCTTCTATCAGTACCTTACAAAAAAACCAGGGCGTATGATCATGATCATATGCGCCTTTATCGTTTAATGCTACTCTGATTTCAAAGGTTCAATTTCGCCAAGATCTTTTTGATTTGAATTTAATGGTGCAGGCTGCGGACAATGAAAAGTTCCATTCAGAATCACCCGTCCTTGCGTGAGGTGTTCATCTCGTTTCTCAGACTCGGCTTGACAGCTTTCGGCGGCCCGGCCATGATCGCCTATATCAAAGAAATGGCAGTCGACCGCTACAACTGGCTCGACGGTGAAACATTCAAGGACGGCGTGGTTCTTTGTCAATCCATTCCCGGTGCCACTGCGATGCAAACCGCTGCCTATGTTGGAATGAAAGCAAGGGGAGTGCCGGGTGCCCTGGTGTCGTTTATAGGGTTCGCCTTGCCGGCATTTGCTTTCATGCTGGTTCTCTCTTCACTGTATGTCACATACCATTTATTCCCTTGGGTCGTATCTCTTTTCAGCGGGTTGCAGGTATTAGTGTGCGCAGTCGTGGCGAATGCAGCCTGGTCTTTTGGCAAGAGCACGCTCAAACATTATGAAGACATCGCTTTTGCCATCACAGCGGCTATCCTTTTTTGGGTAAGAGTAAGCCCCTTCCTCATCATTAGTTTTGCTGCCCTTGCTGGAATTCTGTTTCCGAGGAAAACAGCAGGGGTTAATTTATTCCAGCCTGAGGATAGCCTGAATAGGTCCTACGTCAACCAATTTATTGTCTTTCTTCTACTCGCTACTGCTGTGCTGTTCGCTTTACATTTCATTGATAAGGGACTCTATGACCTGGCGGCCCTGATGATCAGAATCGATCTGTTTGCCTTTGGCGGGGGATTTGCCTCCGTGCCGCTCATGCTTCATGAAGTGGTTGATATCAAAGGATGGATGGATAATCAGACATTCATGGACGGGATAGTTCTGGGACAGGTTACGCCAGGGCCTATAGTTATAACCTCTACCTTTGTGGGATATTTGACGCATCGATTCGCTGGCGCATTCGTGGCAACCGCTGGGATATTTGCTCCATCTTTGCTTATGGTAATTGTCTTTACGCCAATAATGGACAAACTAAAATGCTCCACTTCCTTCTTAAAGGCTACAAAAGGAATACTCGCTTCTTTTGTTGGGCTCCTCCTCTATGTGACCTTGAAATTTTCATGGTCAGTTCATTGGGATATTATAAAAACATTGATCGGACTAGCTGTACTGGTGGCAATGATAAAAAAAGTGGACCTGCTATACGTAGTGCTGGCAAGTTCGGCATTATCGGTAATTCTCTTTTGATTGAGTGGAAACATCTTTTCTCTCGCACTTGGGTAATCAGGAAAGACCAACATGGACAAGCAGATGGGGTCATTGCGTTTTGAAAAAGACTGTCACCTCATCAGAGATTGGCATGCTGTTTTCTGCCCATCAAAATCATGTCATTTTGCCAATGTATGCCTTTGTCGTACCAAGGGTAATGCCATCCTTTCGAACACAGCGGCACTGCACTTCCTGGACTACCCGTGTCGAGAGCTATGAGGACGTCATGCATGGAGAACTTCTTAAACCTCCCTGGGCCTGACCATTTTTCAAAATTTACAAGCGTTGTATTTGCGTGCTTGAATATCAACTGTACGGATTACCTAGCAATTGTTGCGCAATTCGTGCTCCGGCACTACCGTCATTTTTAAAGAGAGGTCACATGAATACGCGAAGAACGCTCCTCTGGGGAACCATCGTGCTCTACTTCATCATCGCCTTTGAAGTACTCATCATGATAAGCCCTTTTGCTGGTTTTTTCTACTCGATCTTCAACCCAGTTTTGTTGAAAATAGCTGCCCACCCATCGACGCGATGGATGAGTGCGTTTTATCTTCCCCACATGGTGCTGCCCGCCGATTTTTTGCTCCGGGCCATCCGTATTCTGGGCTCAATGCTTTTTGTTATCGGCATGGGACTATTTTTCATCTGCGCCATTCAAGTATATGGTGCCAAATTTATGAAAAAGGGAGCCGTGCTTACGGGTCTCTATTCCATGATCCGCCATCCCCAATATTTGAGTCTGGGCATAGCTGGAATGGGTCTTGCGATTCTCTGGCCGAGGATGCTGACGCTCGTTCTCTGGCTCGTGATGATACTTGTCTACTATTTTCTTGCCAAAGACGAAGAGCGACGAATGCTGAGCGCTCAAAGAGATACGTACGAACCGTTCATGCAAAGAACCGGTATGTTTATTCCAGTCGGAATGGAAAGGTTCATATCTCCTTCGTCGGTTCTAGGAAAAATGGCTCTCGTAATGGCATTTTCTATTATCCTCATCGGTGGGGCATTTATGCTCAGATCCTACACCATCAGCCATCTCACCTTCTGGACCGGAAGTGGGAATGTATCTGCACTGGCCATACTCCCCGAGGACAGCTTCATGATGGAGCATAGGATGTCTGTGATTCTTTCGCTTCCGGAAGTTCAAGGGAGGCTACAGAACAACAAGCACTATTTGGTGTACTTCCTCCCCGTCAACTACGTAATGCAGGGAATGATCGCCGATACAGGGGAAGACTGGAAACTCTTCGAGCAGCACCGCACTATTGGGATGATCGCCGACTGGGTTTTCAATCCCTTCGGTCATCTTCGAAATGGGCATCACGCAATGCACGGCTTAATGCACCAAAGTAGCGATGAAAACGTGCCGGAAATGACCCGAAGGCTTATCTTTCTCTCCATAGAAGGGGTAGATACGCAGACACCTTCCGACCTCCTTTCGATCAATGCTTTGCGTGTTCCGGAGTTCATGGTGGACATCGATCCTCACGAACTGCATATACTCAAGGAGAGAGACCTTCCCCATGGGAGCGGTTGGGGAAGTGTGCCAACCCCTGTTTTCTAATAAGGTCTGTTGATAAGGCTTAAGTCAGTAGCAGAAAGTTTTTCAAAAATAGGATTTCTTCAGCGGTGGTTATTTGCAAAATGGATACAGATAACCACCTTGGGTTAATCTTGAATGGCATCTTCTTCGCCTTCATGGTAGTAGCAATGTAGACTTGAGGCATTTTCCCAATGGGTTGCGATTCAGCCTGGCAATCTCAATCTGTTCATGTTTAGGAAACAGTGTGCCAGGAGGGTGGTGCAGGGTAACTTCCCCTCTGTGCCACCCGATAATCCTTTACTCTATCCAGCATGGCTGGAACAAGTTGGCCAGCCGCAACAAAACATGAAAGCTCGCAACTCCGGCAAGGCAAGGCCGTTGCTCTTTGGAGACTTTTATATAATCACTCCAACCTACTAATAGACTTATCATTCTGGTCGCCTGTAAACTGCAAAGAAATGTGGCACGGGAGGATCTTGATCGTCATCGTAGGCAATGAAGTGAATCTCGGATAAACCTCCTCGAACGAAGCCATCTATTTCCTGACGATCCAACTCTAAGGGAAATGAATCTGTTTTTTGACCTTTGTTACGACTTCGACAAGAGACAAGGATATGACCTCCCGGGGCAACCAGATTTATGATCGCCTCAATGGCTCTTATTCGATTCGAGCCGGTCAGAATCTGTATAGTGTTACACTCGTATACCAATCTGAATGCCCGATGCCAATTTCCAGGTGGATTGAGCAAGTCATTTACCCTGTAGTCTACTTCACTTTTTGGATATCGCTGCTGACACATGGCAATGGCCGATGTGGAAATATCAAAGGCAGTGACTTGATAACCGTGGCCAGCCAGGGCTTCGGCGTCGTCGCCTAAACCGCAACCTATCGTGATCGCCGGTGTACCTGCGGGCGATCTGTTCTTTTCAATCCAGGAGAGCAGTAAAGGATTTGGTTTCAGATCAGCCCAGTATACCTTACAAATATCACCCTCGGCACGGGCGTAAAATTCTTCGAACCAGCCGTCCGGATTTCCCCGGTCTGCATAAGCCTTGGCAAGGCGTTGTGTGGAAAGTTTTGAATCTTCCATATGGCTATGTTTGAGACGGATTGTAATTGATAGTCCTCCAAATCAAGGAAAGATCAAACAAGCAATTTTTTATAATAATATTGACCCTATAATTCCAGAACCAATGATCACAAAAGTAGGGTCCATCTTTGTAAAAGAAATGAGTATAAAACTTATAATAGCAATGTCAAAGGTGAGAGGGTCAACAAGTGCCGTCTTCCCAAGTGAAATAGCAACGGCGGCTAATAACCCAATTACAGCTGGTTTTATTCCTTTGAAAGACGCTTTTATGAGTGTCGATTCTTTGTATTGATAATAATATTTTGCTACGAATGTCACAATAATAATGCATGGCAAATAAGAACTGACCATTGCTAATATTGCTCCAATCAGACCGCTGATTTTATATCCAATGACCGCGTTCATAACAGTAAGGGGACCGGGGGTCAGTTGTCCGATTGCAATTGCGTCTAAAAATTCACGGTTGGTAAGCCAGTGGTTTTGGACTACAAATTCGTCCTGAAGCATAGGGAGCATCACCAAACCGCCTCCTATGGTTAGTGAATTGATGACCATAAGTAACCAGCAGAGTTTGAGTAAAACCATTATACCCTCCGTTCATATATGAGCAGCCCTGCGATCCCGCACGCTAAGATAATACCAATAGGATTAACCTTGACTAATGCTAGCAGAATAAAGGCAAATAACGTAAATAACGCATCAATCAGCCCTTTTATGGTGCTTTTTGACATTTTATAAATGGTTGAAAGAAGTAGTCCTACGACGGCTGCTCCGACCCCCTTCATTATAGAGAAAAACTCAACATTTCGACCACTGTGAACATATAAAATCGCAAGCAGAATTGCTAAGGTTGTACCAGTAAATGACTGACCGATAGTTGTTGCGAGCGCACCTTTTATTTTTTTCAGCTTGTAGCCAATGCAAATTCCGGTATTCACGATGGGTGGCCCTGGGGTCATCTGTCCTATTGCTACACTCTCGATAAATTCTTCATGGGTAAGCCATTTTCCTTTATCCACGAGGTCTCGTTCAAAAAAGGCAAGCATCGAATAAACGCCACCGAAGGAGATTGAACCTATTTTAAGGAACTTCCAGAAGATATCTTTTACAGTTATTTCCTCTTCCACTTTTCTCTCCAAGGTTTTATTTCTGTTTTCAAAAATTGACTTAATTATCTGCCATTTTTCTGATTGAGAAAATAACTACTGGGCTTTCACCACTAAAACTGCACAACCCGCAAGTCCGATGACTTTTTCAGTCGAACTGCCCATAATGAACTTTTTGAGCCCTACTTCCCCATAGGCACCCATGACAATTAAATCTATTCCTCTTCCTCCTGCGGTTTCTAAGATCACGTCATATGAAATACCAACCGGAGTCAAGGTCTCTATAGGCAGGCTTTCTTTTTTTGCAAGCTCATTAATTTTACTGATATTCGATTTAGCTTTCTGTAATTCGCTTTCGGTTTGGCAAACCGAAATTGCAATGATGCTGCTACCAAAGCTCTTTGCGATATGTATGGCCTCTTTTGCTGCGGCATTGCCGTGCTTTGAACCATCTGTAGCAATCAAAAGATTTCTATAATCTATCTTTGCAGCCTTCGGGACGACCAAAACCTTACACGGAGCATTGCCGATAACCTGGGCCGCTAATTCTCCAATAAGGAGTTTCTTCAGTCCTTTATACCCGCGCCGTCCCATGATTATGGTTTCGATCTGATTTTCAATAGCCTCAGAAATGATAATTTTATACGGAGGTTCAGGTGATTCGCGAAGAATAACATCACATGAAATTCCTTCCTGACCAACTTTTGCTTTTACCCGTTCCAAATGCCGTAATATTTCAGCCTTCTCTTTTTCCGAAACCTCAAATCCAACTGCGTCATGTATAGGGTGCATGAAGAGTACTGACATAATATGGAGTTTGCTGGAACACCTTTTTGCAAGAATAATTGCCTCTCGTATTGCCCCTTCACTGAAAATTGATCCGTCTGTCACTAGCATCAACCGTTCACTTCGAGATACAGGACAAGCTTGAGAATTATTCATACTTCCTCCTGTCGTAACCATTAGTTTGAAATTATGACGTTAATGATAAAATGGAAAATGATTCAATCTATGTCAGGCCTAAAAACCAGACGCTGTGCAGTAAAGAAAATGGTGCATATGCAATCGGGGTAGTATCAAATAACAATTACTTCCCATGAAGCAATTGTTATCTTGCGTTCTAGTGACACGTTATTTACTATATACGTGTCAGCATATAAAACGATTGGCCCAAAGTCAAGACTGATTTTTTGTGTTGCTCTCCAAATTGGATCTGTTAAAAACGAAGAGGGGCAGCTGTAAGTATTAAACAAAGAGCACTGAATGGGAAATCCATGGGCATGACAATAAAAAAACTTAAAAATAATGCGACCGAACTGCAGTCATTACCAAAAAGCGTGGATCATGGGCGGATTATTTCAGTAGCCAAAGACGGTAATTGTTTAGATACGATGCAGCTTAACAAATTGGAAATATCTTTTCGCCAATGGGCGGATATCTCACCCCGTAAAGATGTACGACATTCACGTAGGCGTGTATTACTCATCTTTTTATTGATTCGGTATACTGGAGCGAAATTAAACGAAGTATTAGCATTGAACCCATTCGAGGACATCAATATTGAAAGGTCTGCAGTTTATTTTAATAGATCAGATTTAGAAAAAGAAACCATACCGAGAGAAGTTCGAATTTCAGAAACACTTTCACATGAAATTCAGTCTGCACTTGCAGACTCTGAGTTTAAAGAATCTCTCCAAAATATGTTTGGTGTTGACCCGGCCTTTGTGCGCCGTAAATTCTATGAACGATCAGAACATTGCGGGTTTCCTCAACGATTAGGCGGACCGGAAATGCTCCGTAAAGCTCGGGCTGTTGAGTTAATGCAATGTAACATGCCGTTGCCTGTAGTTCAGACTATTTTAGGCCATTCAACACCTAATTTAACATCGTCTTATGTATCTTTTTCTGCAGAGGAAATCCATCAAGTAACAAAGCTTTTTATGGAAAGAGAGTCATCTCATAAAACAAGCGCCCGCAATTCTTTCTTTGGTAAGATCAAGATGATTCAGCGAGGAGATATTCAGACCCGAGTAGAAATAATTACCGTAAGCGGTAATTCAGTGACCACCGTCATCACAAATGATAGCTCTGACAGACTTGGGTTACATGAAGGACGGTTAATTACTGCTGAAGTTAAGGCACCATGGATTATTTTACAGAGGGGTGACAAGGAGCCTGAATGCAGTGCCGAAAATCGCTTCAATGGAGTGATTGACCGTAAGACTCAAGGTGATATCAATACAGAATACACAATCAGTATTCCAGGCGGTATTGAGTTATGCGCTATTGTCTCGACGAGAAACACCCAAGTTATTGCTCTTGAGATTGGAGATCGTGTTTGGGCATTATTTAATGGTTATTCTGTGGTACTGCGTGTCGATTGAGACTTTCTCGCAAGATTAGCCGACATAAAGCATAAAGGATTAACACTGAATTATTGAAAAAGATACTATTGACTCAACGGAGTGGTTATCCTCGCAGATGACCCTGAATTTTATGGAAGATGAATGTTCTTTCGCCGTCCTTTACTAAGAAATGAATGGCGAAAGAACAGTTCCCACAAGGATAATCCACAGAATATCCAGTTTAAAGAATAGAGCAAGAAAAGCTGCAGCTGCAAAAGCTATAAGCAACAGTTAATATTAGCATGAGGAAAAACGCTGGAAATCCAAAGCCAATATACCTTACCGCCGCTCCTGCGCTCCTTTCACTTTTAAACCAATATAGGCGGCCATCTGCATAACGGTTGCCCCTGGTATTATTTGATAGAGGGCTACTCCGTCTTGAAAAGATTCCTGGTCCAGCCATTGCTTTTTCTCTACAGCCATTTTCCGGATAAAGGCGATCATAGCTGGATCCCCGAAAGGGGACTGTAAGATTATGGGCCTTTCTCGATATACCTTCTATCGGTACAAAGC
>TBL_comb47_HYPODRAFT_10007677_pt1 | contig 11236 bp, 11 predicted proteins | sample TroBogypolimnion_40_FD_10682 | JGI IMG/M metagenome (IMG submission 10682) | reverse complement strand
GCGTTGAACCATTTGACGGTACCTTGCTGTGCCATGACTGAATCCTGCTATATCGTCTGGAAGTATCGATGCAATGACATTCCCCAGACACAGGCCGTCAAAGCTTATTCGTGATTGCCGCCCAAAGCGGTTCACATGGTCAAGGATGACCGCAATGTCCCCGGAAGTCTCAAATATCTTAAAAAAAATTCGCGCCGCCGGAGCGAAACCAGCGCCGCGGGCTATCCGAGCATGGAGAAACTGCTGGTGCTGGAGGAGCTGTCGTTCGATCCGGCCAGGGCGGCCAGGAGCGGATCCTGGGACTGGCCCCCGCCGAGCAGGAGGTTGATCAGGGAGGACGGGGAGGTGGAGGTGGAGCTGGACCCGTTCAGGCCGAGGGCGGTCAGCAGGCTGCTGCTGGAGCCGACGGTGCCGTCGGCGCTGTAGGTGCCGGCCCCGCTCTGGAAGGCGCCCAGGAGGCTGGCCAGGCCGTCGGGGTTCTGCTTGAAGTACGCCTGGAGCTGGCCGAGGTCGGCCGGGGAGCTCGACTTGCCCGAAAGCAGATCGCCCAGGGTCTGGGTGATGGCGGCCGGCGCGGAGGTCGTCGCGCTCTGCTGGCCGAGGCCCGAACTGGACAGCACCTCCTTCAGCACCGCGGGGGTGAGCGCGCTGGTCGCCTGGGCGTTTGAACCTGAAAGCAGCTGCTGCAGGATCGCGCTGGTGAGGCTCTGGGTGCTGGTGGTGGCGGCAATGCTCATGGGACCCTCGCTGGGCAGCCTTTGCAGGCTTGAGGGGACGAGAGCAAAAAGGAGGCCAGTTTCTGATATGTCTGTGGGGGGACCGCACGCGAGCGAAGCTCGCTCTACGTCCCCCCACACCCCCACTCCATGCCCGGGCAGAGCCCGGACATGGAGTCTAGCGGGCGGGCTCCATCTCAGCCATGGCGCCGGAGCGGCGCCGGCTGCCGGCCAGAGCGCCGGTCATGCTCGCCTTGGCGTAGATGAGCGCCGGAAGCGGGGGGAACAGGAAGACCGAGAACGCCCAGTTCAGCGGCTTGCCGATCCGCCGCAGGGCCAGAGCGCTGAGCGCGGCCGTCGCCGCCACCAGGGCCGGCAGGACGACGAGCATGGCGGTCTGCAGCCGGAACCATTCCGGGACCGAGAAGGCCAGGGCGAACGCGATCGTGGCGATGAACTGGAGCGGCAGCGCGAGCAGCACGGCGAGGAACTCCCACTTCTTGAGGTTGCTGGTCTTCATCCGGGTCTCCTGGGTTGCGTGGCGATCAGCCCTGGTCGGACCAGGCCTGCAGTTCGATGAGGTTGCCTTCGGGGTCGGCGGCGTAGACGAAGGTGACCGTGCCCTTGCCCGGCACCGGCAGCGAGACCACCGACCCCACCGCCCTGCCCTGGTGGGCGGCCACCCGCTCGAGGTGGGCCTGGACATCGGTCACCTGGAACGCCAGGTGGCCCAGGCCGCGGCGGTTCGGCGCGGGTTCCGGCCGTTCCAGGGACTGGTCGTAGCCGTAGATCTCCAGCGTGGGGCCGTCGGCGCCCAGCCCGGGCAGCCGGAGGTGCTCCCCCCGCAGATGGGCGTTCCGCAGCCCGGTGCCGGCGTCCAGCCAGGGACCGGACTGGTCCCGCCGGGGCGGAACCGGGACACAGCCGAAGACGTCCTGGTAGAACCGGGAGAGCCGTTCCCAGTCCGAGGCGACCAGGTTCACGTGGCCGAAGCGCACACCCGTCGCCGGATTCTGCTCGGCTGGCGCTTTCCCGTTGGATGTCATGGCGATCCTCCCTGGCCCCGGCCTCCAGGATCGACCCCGGTGGTCCCGCAGCACGTATAAAAATACTATATAATCTTCAAATCCCAGGCAGACGCAGCCCCGGCGATGACCGCATGCACCGGTAAACCTTCAGGTTAATTCTTGTTTTTTCCATGACATTCGTTTCCAATGACTGAAGAAGGAAGACGCTGCCCATGATATGTCCGGACCAGGACATCACACCGATCCTATGCGTGGAGGACGATTCCGTCACCCGCACGCTGCTGGTCCAGATCCTCCGGGAGCGGTTCTCCAACCTGCTGGTGGCCCGGGACGGGGCCGAAGGCCTGGAGCTGTTCCGGCGCCACCGCCCCGCCCTGGTCCTCACCGACATCCTGATGCCGGTCATGGACGGCCTGCAGATGGCCCGCGCGATCAAGTCCGAAAGCCCGGGCACCGGGATCATCGTCCTCACCGCCCGGGGCGACTCGGAGCTGATGCTCCAGGCCATCGAGACCGGCGTCACCGACTACGTCCTCAAGCCGCTGATCCCCGAACGGATCCTGGCCGCCATCGACAAGTGCCTGCGCGTCCACTCCCTGGAGCGGGAGCTGCTCGGGGCCAAGGCGCGGACCTAAAGCATCCTCGCGAGCATCGGCGACGTCTTCTTCGTGCTGAACGAGCACGGCCGCATCAGCTACCTGAACCACAAGGCCGAGGAGCATTTCCGGCTGTCGGCCCGGGAGCTGCCGGAAGCGCCCTTCCTCGCCCTCTTCCCGGAATTCCTTCCGGGCCAGGCAGCCATCCAGGAGGCCATGGCGACCCGGGAGAACCGGTCCTTCGAGCACTTCACCGCCGGCCTCGGGCTCTGGCACGAGGTGCGGGTCTACCCGCTGGGCGGCGGGGTGTCGGTCTACCTGAGGGACATCACCGCGACCAAGCAGGCCGAGGACAAGTTCCGGGCGCTCGCCTTCTACGACAAGCTCACCGGGCTGGCCAACCGGACCCTGCTGCACGACCGGCTCAACCACGCCATCGAAGTCAGGCGCCGCACCCGGGAGCGGCTGGCCGTCCTGTTCCTCGATCTGGACGCCTTCAAGAACATCAACGATTCCCTGGGCCACGAGGCGGGGGACGAGGTCCTGAAGGAAGTGGCCAAGCGGCTCCTAGGCAGCATCCGCAACTCGGACACCGCCGCCCGCCTGGGCGGGGACGAATTCATCGTCCTGCTGGAGGGCTTCGACCAGCCGGACAACATCCACACCGTCACCCACCGGATCCTGCTGGCGCTGGCACAGGATATCCGCCACCGGGACACCACCCTCAACGTCACCGCCAGCATCGGGATCAGCTTCTTCCCCGAGGACGGCGAAACCGTGGAGGACCTCCTGAAGGCGGCCGACACCGCCATGTACCACGGCAAGAAGCGGGGCCGGAACACCTACCAGTTCTACCGCAAGGAAATGAACGTCAACAGCCGGCACTTCCTGCTCATGGAGCACGCCCTGCGCCAGGCGGTCCAGCACCAGGAGTTCATCCTGCACTACCAGCCCCAGTACGACCTGGAATCCCGCACCCTCACCGGGTTCGAGGCCCTGGTCCGCTGGCGCCACCCGGACCTGGGGATCATCCCGCCCTCCGAATTCATCCCGCTGGCCGAGGACACGGGCTTCATCCAGCAGCTGGGCCACTGGATCCTCAGCGAGGCCTGCCGGCAGGCCCGGCTTTGGCTGGACCTGTTCCCCACCCCCCTGCGCATGGCGGTCAACCTTTCCAGCCGGCAGTTCTGGCAGGAGGACCTGGTGGAGATCATCCGCCGGACCCTGGACCGGAGCGGGCTGCCGCCCCACTGCCTGGAACTGGAGATCACCGAAGGCGTGATCATGGCCCACACCGACCTGGCCATCGTCCGGATGCGGGAGCTCGCGGCCCTGGGCGTCCGCCTGGCCATCGACAATTTCGGGACCGGCTCCAGCTCCCTGGCCGCCCTGAAGCGCTACCCGGTCCACCGGCTCAAGATCGACCGGCCCCTCATCCAGGAGATCGTCACCGGCCAGGGCGACGCCGCCATCGTCACCGCCATCGTCGCCCTGGCCCACACGCTGGGTTTCACCGTGGTGGCCGAGGGCGTCGAGACCCAGGACCAGTGCGACTTCCTGGTCCGGGGCGGATGCGAGGCGGGACAGGGCTACCTGTTCAGCCCCGCCGTGCCGGGCGAGGAAGTCGCGGGGAGATTCCTGGTCGTGGTCTAGCCCAGCACCACCCGGGTGCCGGCCTTGCCGGCGATGGCGGCGGCCAGGTGCTCGGGGTCGGTGATGATCGCTTCGCGGCCGCCGCCTTCGAGGAAGTCGACCACGGCCTGGACCTTGGGCAGCATGCTGCCGGGCTTGAAATGGCCTTCCCGGATGTACTGCTTGGCTTCGGCCAGGGTCATGATGGAGAGCGACTTCTGGTCGGGCTTGCCGAAGTTCAGGCAGACCTTCTCCACCGCGGTGGAGATGATCAGCAGCTCCGCCTTGAGCTGGCGCGCCATCAGGCTGGAGGCCAGGTCCTTGTCGATGACCGCCGGCACCCCGGACAGGTCGCCCTGGGCGTCCTCCACCACGGCGATGCCGCCGCCGCCGCCGGCCACCACCACGAACCCGGCGTCCAGCAGGCTCTTCACCGCATCCAGCTCGAGGATGGCCTTGGGCTGGGGCGAAGCCACCACCCGGCGCCAGCCGCGGCCCGAATCCTCCACCAGGGCCCAGCCGTCCTTGACCCGGTGCGCTTCCGCCTGGGCCTGGGTCATGAACGACCCGATCGGCTTGTTCGGCTTTTCCAGGGCCGGATCGTTCTTGTCCACCAGCACCTGGGTCACCACGGTGACCGCGGTCCGGGCCACGCCGCGGCGCCGGAACTCGTTGTGCATGGCCCGCTGGAGCTGGTAGCCCAGGGCCCCCTGGGTGTCGGCCACGCAGGAGTCCAGCGGCACCATGTGCAGCTCGGGCGCCGCCAGTTCGGAACGGCGCAGGATGAACCCCACCTGCGGACCGTTGCCGTGGGTGACCACCAGCCGCAGGTCCTCCTCCTTGAGCATGGAGGCGATGTGTACACAGGTCTGGGCCGCAGCGTCATATTGATCGCTCACGGACTGGTGCCCGTTATCCGAGATGAGGGAATTGCCCCCGATGGCGATTACCACCGTCTTGGCCATGGCTGACTCCTGAAAGAAAAAATTTTACTCCCCGTAGGAAATTTTTTTCAATGACTTTTTGATAATTCTTGTCCGCCCCTGCGGGCGACCGCCCCTGACCCCACAGATTCTCGCGCCATCAAGGAAAAAATCCTTGAAAAAAAATCTTTCACCTTGCCTGGACCGACCCTATCATCCATCACCAATCAATAATGTGAACCACAAATCTTTGTTCCACCCCCCCAACGGCCGGACTCGGCCACTTGGATCTTTTTCAGCCCGACTGTCCTCTTGGAGGAGCGCCGCATGCACGAGCAGGCCATCAGTCATCCAGCCCAGGTTCCCGGGTTGCAGGGAGACGCCAACATCCGGAAGGTGATCTTCGCATCTTCCCTGGGGACGCTCTTCGAGTGGTATGACTTCTACCTCTACGGAAGCCTCGCGGTGTTCTTCGGGGGCCGGTTCTTCCCGGCCCAGAGCGACACCGCCCAGCTGCTGGCCAGCCTGGCCACCTTCGGCGCGGGGTTCGCGGTGCGGCCCCTGGGCGCGCTGGTGTTCGGCCACATCGGCGACCTGATCGGGCGCAAGTACACCTTCCTGGTGACCATGGCCACCATGGGCCTGTCCACCGCGCTGGTGGGGCTGCTGCCCACCTACGAGGCCATCGGCATCTGGGCCACCATCATCCTGGTGCTGCTGCGGCTCATGCAGGGGCTCGCCCTGGGCGGCGAGTACGGCGGCGCTGCCACCTACGTGGCCGAGCACGTGCCCGACGAGCGGCGCGGCTACTACACCAGCTACATCCAGACCACGGCCACGCTCGGCTTCTTCGCCAGCATGGCGATCATCGGCGGCACCCGCTGGCTCATGGGCGAAGAGGCCTTCAAGAGTGGCGTGGGCGGCGGTCTCGCCGGCTGGCGCATCCCCTTCCTGTTCTCCTTCATCCTGCTCGGCGTGAGCCTGTACATCCGGCTGAAGCTGAAGGAGAGCCCCCTGTTCACCAAGCTGAAGGTCGAAGGCAAGCTCTCCAAGAACCCCCTGAAGGAGAGCTTCACCAACCCGGTCAACCTGCGCTACGTGCTGCTGGCGCTGTTCGGCGCCACCGCGGGGCAGGGCGTGGTGTGGTACACCGGCCAGTTCTACGCGCTCACCTTCCTGCTGGCCGTGCTCAAGCTGCACTGGCTCCCCGCCTACCTGATCGTCTCCGTGGCGCTGCTCCTGGGCGCCCCGTTCTTCCTGGTGTTCGGCCACCTGTCCGACAAGATCGGGCGCAAGAAGGTCATGCTCTGGGGCTGCCTGCTGGCCGCGCTCACCTACGTGCCGATCTACATGGGCATGGTGGCCGCCACCCCGGCCCTCACCGGCGGGGCCAAGGTGGTCATGCTCTCGGCGATCCCGTTCCCCAACCTGGTCGCGCTGATGGCCCTGGTGTTCCTCCAGATCGTCTACGTCACCATGGTCTACGGGCCGATCGCCGCGTTCCTGGTGGAGCTGTTCCCCACCAACGTCCGCTACACCTCCATGTCCCTGCCCTATCACCTGGGCAACGGCTGGTTCGGCGGCTTCCTGCCGCTCATCGCCACCGCCCTCACCGCCTCGGCCGTGGCCAAGGAGGCCTTCGGGGCCAACTCGGTCTACGCCGGCCTGCTCTACCCCATCGCCATCGCCCTGGTGACCGTCGTGGTGGGGGCCTTCTTCATCAAGGAGACCCGGGACCACAAGATCGACACAGCCATCCGCAAGGACGCCAGCGTCCAGGAGATCTTCGACTGGGTGGCGGTGCTGGCGGCCCTGGGCATCGGCTTCGTGCTGCTGCTGCAGTGGAGCAGCGACTTCCTGCCGGACCTGGCGGCGCACAAGGGCTTCATCTCGGCCCTATGGAACAACCTCTGGTATCCGCTCATCGGCGCCATGTCCCTGTGGGCCCTGCCGACGCTGTTCTTCCGGCTGGAGTTCGACCGCCTGCGGGCCCTGGGCATGGTCCTGGCCTGCCAGGCCCTCACCGCCCTGTTCACCTTCAAGCTCTACCAGGCCTGGGTGGCCCAGGGCGGCACCTGGAAGTTCTTCGCCTTCACCATCGTCATCGGCATCTACAGCCTGGTCCTGGCGGGAGGCTACGCCTTCGGCCGCAAGCGCCCGGGCAACCTGCTGGTCTGATCCGCTGCAGGCTGGGCTTCCGGCCCATCCCTGCATTCCCTGCCGGGGGCTCCAGGATGAACCGTCCTGGTCCCCCGGATTCCCTGCCTGTTTTCCGGATCACTCCGGTTTCAGGTACGCCGCGTAGGCGATGATCTTCCGGGCCAGGCGCGCTGCAAGGGTTTCGTTGCCTTCACCCAGTGCGTCCAGGATGGTCTGTGCCTCTTCCCGGTAAGCCGTGCGCTTGGCCACCGTCCAACGCGCCGGAGGTGGCTGGAGGTTGGTGATCCGGTCGGCCAGCTTCACGGCCCATACATCCCGAGGCTGCAGCCGGATGCGGGCCAGGCTGTCGGCCATGGCCTCGGGTTTGGGCAGATCCGTGCGCTTGGTGAGGGCTGCAACGCCCGCTGCCACGCTGGCGCCGAAGCGCGTCTCGATCTCCTCCAACCCCGTGCCGCAATCTTCCACGGTGTCGTGCAGCATGGCGCACTGCATGGCCAGTCCGGGATTGGCCAAGGGCTTGATGGCGTGGGCAACCATCACTTCCATGGCCACGGTGCCGATGTGAATCACGTAGGGGAGGCCGCAGTCGGGCAGGGTCTGGCCCAGATGGGCCTGGCCTGCGAAGCGCCAGGCCTCGAGGATGCCATCCTGAAGATCTTCCGAAGGCTTGAAATCCAAGGTGCCCTCCCCGTTGCCTTTCAAACCAATTTAAGCATGGGAAGGTCGTTTCGAGCCGACGCAAGTGGCCACCGGCAGGAAAGCTGGATGGACTGCAGGTCCCGTACCGCGGAGCCTGACCGGACCGATGGGACCGGCTATACTCAGCGTTCCGCTCCCTTCACCCGGCAGGATCATGGACGTCAAACGCCTCAGCTACTTCTGCACGATCGTCGAACAGGGGCAGATCAGCCGCGCGGCCCGGGCCCTGAACATCACCCAGCCGCCCCTCAGCCAGCGGCTGAAGGAGCTGGAGGACGAGCTGGGGGTGCAGCTGATCCTGCGCGAAGGCCACGTCTGGCAGGTCACCGAAGCCGGGCGGGTGCTCTATGACCGGGCCCGGCAGGTGCTGGACAACCTCACCGAGATCACCGCCGAGGTCAAGAGCGCCGCCGACGGCTTCACCGGCCGGGTCGCCATCGGCGTCTCCACCACCTGCCTGTCCAAGTTCCTGGCCATCGTCCCCATCCTCGCCGCCCGGATGCCCAGGCTCCAGGTCCGGCTCTACGTGAGCGACAGCACCTCCCTGGAGCGCCACATCAAGACCCGGGACCTGGATTTCGCGGTGCTGTTCCTGCCCACCCGGGAGGACATCTTCACCCTGAGGCTGCTGCCGGCCGACCATTTCGCCGTGGTGTTCCAGACCGGCCTGGAACCCCGGCCGCTGCCCGCGGCCATCCGCCTCGAGGACCTCAGGGAGGTCCCCCTGATGCTGACCCGCCGCTGGGAAGGCGGCGGCACCTACGAGCACCTGATCAAGGGCTTCCAGAAGGAGGGCATCACCCCCCGGATCATCCTGGACAGCCCGGATGTGCGGGCCCTGATCAACTGCCTGGAGGCGGGCATGGCCGGGGCCGCCCTGGTGCCCTCCGCGGAGATCCCCCCGCGGGTCCGGGACCACTACGCCATCCTCCCCCTGGATCTTCCCGGCATGGCGGTCCAGCCCGCGCTGATCCACCTCAAGGACCGCTACCTCACCTCGGCGGCCCAGGCGGTGATCGAAACCATCCTGGCGGAAGCAGCCACCATATCAATTCGCGATGCCGTGCATCGTTAAATGATATTTTCATCATCCTTCGGGAAGGGATATTCATAGGTATCCCCTTTTTGGAGGCAGTCGATGAGCGCAACCCTTTCCATCGCCACCCAGGTCCACGACCTGCGTTCCGCCCTCGCGTTCCTGGAGCAGCAGCCGGGCCAGCTGGTCCAGACCAGCGTCGAGGTGGACCCCAACGCCGAGCTGTCCGGCGTCTACCGCTACGTGGGCGCCGGCGGCACGGTCATGCGCCCGACCAAGATGGGACCGGCCATGGTCTTCAACAAGATCAAGGGCTACCAGAACGCCCGGGTCGCCATCGGCCTCCTGGCCGACCGCAAGCGCGTGGCGCTCCTGCTGGGCACCACCTCCGAGCGGCTCGGCTTCACCCTGTGCGCCGCCCTGAACAACCCCATCGCCCCGGTCATGGTCTCCACCGCCCCCTGCCAGGAAGTGGTCCACCTGGCCACCGAGCCCGGCTTCGACATCCTCAAGCTGATCCCCGCCCCCACCAACACCAGCGAGGATTCGGGCCCCTTCATCACCATGGGCCTCTGCTACGGCCAGGATCCCGAGAACGGCGAAGAGGACGTGACCATCCATCGCCTCTGCATCCAGGGCCCTGACGAGATCTCCATGATGTTCGTGCCGGGCCGGCACCTGGACGCCTTCCGCATCAAGGCCGAGAACGCCGGCAAGCCCCAGCCCATCTCCATCAGCATCGGCCTGGATCCCGCGGTCTACATCGCGGCCTGCTTCGAGGCCCCCTCCACCCCGCTGGGCTTCAACGAGCTCACCATCGCCGGCGCCCTGCGCGGCAAGCCGGTGGAACTGGTGCAGTGCCTCACGGTCAAGGCCAAGGCCATCGCCAACGCCGAGATCGTCATCGAAGGCGAGCTGCTCCCCGGCGTGCGGGTGGTGGAAGACCAGAACACCCACACCGGCAAGGCCATGCCCGAATTCCCCGGATACAACGGCCCGGCCCACCAGTCCCTGCCCGTGATCAAGGTCAAGGCCATCACCCACCGGGTCAACCCGATCATGCAGACGGTCATCGGCCCCAGCGAAGAGCACGTGAACCTCGCCGGCATCCCCACCGAAGCCAGCATCATCACCATGGTCGGCAAGGCCCTGCCCGGCTTCCTGCAGAACGTCTACGCCCACCCGGCCGGCGGCGGCAAGTACCTCGCCGTGCTCCAGGTGAAGAAGGCCGTGCCGTTCGACGAAGGCCGCCAGCGCCAGGCCGCCCTGCTGGCCTTCTCGGCATTCTCGGAACTCAAGCACGTGATCCTGGTTGACGAGGACGTGGACCCGTTCGACAGCAACGACGTCATGTGGGCCATGACCACCCGGTTCCAGGCCGACGTCGACGTCGTGCCCATCCCCGGCGTGCGCTGCCACCCCCTGGATCCCTCCCAGTCGCCCGAGATGAGCTACTCCATCCGCGGCAAGGGCATCACCTGCAAGGCCATCTTCGACTGCACCGTGCCCTACGAGCTCAAGGCCAAGTTCCAGCGGGCCCAGTTCAAGGAAGTGGACTACGAGCGCTTCCTGAAGGGCTAGCCGCCGGACCTTGAAAACCTGATCACGGCAGCGCCGGCCCGTTTTCCGGGACGGCGCTGCCGCTCTGCCCAGCCATTGCCCATTCCCCTTTCAAACCCCATTAGGAGCAACCATGATCGGCCCTTTCGTTAACGGAGCATCCGTCGTCGTCGGCAGCGTCTCAGGCGCCTTCCTGGGCGACAAGATCAGCGAGAATCTCCGCACCAAGATGCCCCTGGTGTTCGGCCTGGCCTCCATGGGCCTGGGCATCGCCATGGTGGTCAAGGTCAAGTTCCTGCCGGCGGTGATCCTGTCGCTGCTGCTGGGCACCCTCATCGGCGAGCTGATGCACCTGGAGACCTGGGTGCAGAAGGTGGCCGCCAAGACCAAGGGCTTCATCGAGTCCTTCACCAAGCCCCCCGCGGGCCTCACCCAGGAGCAGTTCCTGGAGAAGTTCGTGGCCATCCTGGTGCTGTTCTGCGCCAGCGGCACCGGCATCTTCGGCGCCATGAACGAAGGAATGACGGGCGACTACTCGCTGCTGATCGTGAAGTCGTTCCTGGACCTGTTCACCGCGGCCATCTTCGCCACCGCCCTGGGCTACACCGTCGCCACCCTGGCCGTGCCCCAGCTGGCCATCCAGGCCTCGCTGTTCTTCCTGGCGGTCAAGATCCTGCCCATGACCACCCCGTTCATGATCGCCGACTTCTCCGCTTGCGGCGGCCTGATCATGGTCGCCACCGGTCTGCGCATCGCCGGCATCAAGCCGTTCGCGGTGGCCAACATGCTGCCCGCGCTGTTCCTGGCCATGCCCATCTCGGCCCTGTGGGTGCACTACTTCGTCAAATAGCCTGAACCGGAACACCGGCGGGGGCCGCCTGCGGCG
>TBL_comb47_HYPODRAFT_10007676_pt1 | contig 11238 bp, 8 predicted proteins | sample TroBogypolimnion_40_FD_10682 | JGI IMG/M metagenome (IMG submission 10682) | reverse complement strand
TTTATCGGTTTAACAGGCGCTTTCATCTTGAGACGCTTCCGTTGCATCTAGTCGTCGCTGCAATCAGTATTGGGCCTAGGCCATTACGGTGGCTTCGCCAAGCTGAAGCATCTTGCTAATCAGGAAACATCTTGTACTGCGTCAATCCGCTTCCATTGGGCAGCCGGTGTTTCTTTGCCTACTTGCGGCACATACTTTGAAGCTTCCAGTTTATTCATGCGATGAATATAACGAGGACAATTAATAAATACTTCGCTGATTTTTACCCGAACAATCATGTCTGCTCCAGGATACTCGCATAGTAATTCATCATCAGCTTCGATACTGGCATCACCATGCACACGTACACGATGTGGATTTTCAAAATCGATGAACAACATACCAATTTTGGTATTACCTTGAATATTCCCCATAGAGAGGAACATGCCATTGCCATCATAACTGGGGAAGGCTAATGTCTGTGAATCAAGCACTTTTACCAAGCCGGGGTTACCACCTTTATAAGAGCACGTCGGATAACCTCGATCATCAATAGTGGTTAAAAAGAAAAAGTCTCGGCTTTCTATAAAAGCTTGATGCTGTTCGCTAATAAGATTTTCTACAATTATTTGTTGTAAACGCTCAGCAAGTTTACGGGTATCATGCTGATCTTGAAGTTGCTGTTGTTCCACGCTGTAAAAAGCATCCATTGACGCCTCCTTAAATGAAAATGATGAAGCCTCATTGTGCCAGAATGTTATTGCTTGGTATACCTAACCGTTTTTGTCTATTTATTCGTTTTGACTTGCACCTTAAGGCTAAACAGTTTGAGCTTAAGTCTTTCGTGGGGCTACCTATTTAAAGCGGGACAGATAAATAAAGCTGGCCTATTTATTCTGGGAGCGCTGAGCCCCAGCTCGGCGTAGTCAGTCATCGGCTTGGCTATCCCGTGCCGAGCTGGGGCTCGGCGTTCCCAGAAAGTTATCTGTCCCGGCTTAAGTTGGTAGCCTTTCGTGGCAAACCTGTCGAACCTACATGGTTTAACCGTTCGCTCTTCGACAGGTTTAGGGTGAACGATTAAGCCTTACATTAAGTTGGCAGGCTTCGTTTTCAAGAATGAACAATGAAAAAAAATAGAAAGGTAAATAAACCAATGTTCTAATCTCGAGTATAGATTACACAAAGTCTACGTCTATTAAAAAATCAAATATTACTAAAACGTTCCATTTGATAGAATAGCCGGCATCTTTACTCACATAGACTTTATTGAGCTTTACTAAAACCCATGATTAAATCCAACATAAGTACTAGATTACAGCAATCAGTCATCTATAATAACCATAAATCCTGACTCGTCGGCAAAAAAACGACACCGATTTAAGAACCTTCCTTAACTCTTACTTAATCTTATAGTAAGAAAATAACCGATATATAACTGAGAACTCTTTTTTTTAATGAATACTGTGAAATCGATACTACATCTTTTGATTCCTATTTGCTTACTTTTAGTCACTAACACTAGTTATGCTAGCCATGCGGCAATAATGATTGATGCTGCAAATGGCAGTGTTCTGCATGAAGAAAACGCGACTCATTCATGGTATCCAGCCTCACTCACCAAAGTCATGACCCTGTATATGACTTTTGATGCCTTAAAAGCAGGTGAAATTAATCTTAACGACACCTTAACTACGTCTCTGCATGCTTCACGACAACCCCAAAGTAACCTAGGCTTAAGACACGGTGAAAAACTAACGGTACAAGAGGCTATTTTAGCGGTCATTACACGCTCAGCTAATGATGCTGCCGTGGTATTATCAGAACATTTAGGCAGCACTGAAGAAAACTTTGCTATTAAGATGACCACTAAGGGACATTCTTTAGGCATGTATGATTCTCATTTTATGAACGCGACGGGGCTTCCGCATCCTTGGCAAGTGACTACCTCACGCGACATGGCGATACTTGCATGGAAAACTCAGCAAAACTTCCCTGATTATTATCCCTTCTTTTCCGCACATACCTTCAATTTTAAGGGTCGCGAATTACATGGCATCAACAAATTTACTGCTAATTATCCGGGTGCAGAAGGCATGAAAACAGGCTTTACCTGCGGCTCTGGCTATAACCTAATTTCCGTAGCCAACCAAAACGGCAAGCGACTTATCGGTGTTATATTAGGCGGCATAACCAGTCCCGAACGATATCAGCTTATGATTAAGATGATGAATAACGGCTTTGCTAATCGAGGCGATGTAAATCCTGCCACTAATATTAATACCATGACCAGCAATGCAGGCGGCATACCACCCGTTCAGCTCGGCTGTGGCAATATGCCATCAACTAGGATCGCCTCAAGTGCTAGCAATGATGTTTATCTCCCAAAAACTAAACCTAACAGAAAACTTAGTCATGGTATTCACCACACAACAATAATGCCTACTTTAAAAAAGACAGCCCCCCTTTTACCTATTGCCAAACCAAAACTAAAAATCGTTACTAAGAGTAAAATTAAGCCGACTAAGACAAATCAGGTTAGTAAACTTCGCTATCATCACCCAAAATAGCAACATTCCATGATCATTATGACGGCCCGTACTATAACTCTTGATGATCCAACTATAATAATAATGTTAACAAAGCAGGAATAAATCTATCATGAATCAAAATCAAGCAATCCCTTACAACCCACTATTATTGTGTAGTCTAACTCTGGCTATAGCTCTAACCGGCTGCGCAACTACCTCACCTACGCCAGAAAAAACTGATCCATGGATAGGTTGGAATAAAGGTACCCAATCATTTAACGATAATGTTGACAAGGCTATTTTAAAACCGGTGGCAAAAGGTTATCAGTGGATTACTCCAACTTTCGTCAACGAAGGCATCACTAATTTCTTTAGTAACATTAATGATATCGGTGTCACTATCAATGACTTATTACAATTTAAACTAAACCAAACAGGCATGGACGCAAGTCGATTACTGGTCAACTCCACCGTCGGTGTTGCAGGCTTTGTTGACGTAGCAAAACTAATAGATTTACCTAAACATAAAGAAGATTTCGGACAAACGCTAAGTGTTTGGGGCGTTCCTTCTGGCTCTTATTTAGTTTTGCCATTTTTAGGCCCTAGCAATCCTAGAGACGCAGTAGGCATAGTGGGCGATGCTTTATTTAATCCATTGACGTATGTCTCTGCCTTTGGAACCACGGCTATCAGCGCCGCTATTGCAGGCTCTAAAGCCGTTGATGTGGTTGATAAACGTGCAAACTTAATGACGACTGAAAAAATCATAGATGAAGGCTCAGTTAATCGCTATGATTTTATTAAAAACTCTTACCTACAAAATCGTGATTTCCTAATACACGATGGAAACTCTAGCCAAGATATTGATTTACTAGACGACAATTCTGGCACAAACACTGGCAATTCAACGCCCGCTACACAAAACCAAAATAGTACAGATAAATCAAACACTGATTCTACTAAGGCTAAACATACACTTGAGCTAACAACACCTAAGTAAAAATCCACCGCCACGTAGATTGGGCTGCATCTTTTTGCAACCCACCCTTCTGGCTACTTCAAACCTTGTGATTGCTTAGCCATCAGCAACCGCAAACGATTTGAATTTAATCTGAAAGCTAGCAAGCATTCAGATTAAAGCCCACTCCATAAAATAATGAAGGTTACTTATGAATTACAAAACAACCCTTATCAAACTGACTATCAAATGGACACCAAAAAAGATAGTCGTCTGGATCGCCAATTTCATACTTAAGGGCATTGCTCAGTTAATTGATTTTGATTTAGACATAGATGCACGAAAAGTCTATGTGCATATTAAACTCACGGGAGAAGCTGAGTCCATTGAAGTGTGGCTAAATGATTTCGCCATTGCTAGCAAAGATAATGCTTATCAGCTATTAATTCAAGATGCGCAATCTAATCGCATTTGGTTAACCACTATATTCACACATATTATCGGAAGAGCTTGGAACATACCCGTGCCACGACAATTTTTAGGCCATTTTAAACTGGTCGCTGAATTGTTTCCGCCGACTCCTATTGCGATAGAACATCAAAGCAACTAACAAAATTTAGCGGTTAGATCGAAAACGCCAAGCTCTAGCTTGGCGCTGACCTGAGTAATTTCGCCGATCGGGGACTTAGCGCATTTAAGCATTAAGCTATAGAATAATTAATTGCCAGCTGGCATACCTTTAAGCAACCAAGCAATAAAATTATCTCGGTTACGCGAACAGATCACCACCTTACCTCTGCCCGAAAACTTTAACACCATACCTTCACCGCTGGTGACACTATTCACCAACTGCCCTAATAGACCACTAGATTGTTGTGTTGCTACAGAAATCTCATGATGTAAGGCACTGTCCCAAGCCACGACATGAGCATTGTCTATAATAATATCTTTACCCGGCTCTACATCGAGCACAAAACTAGAACCAAAACCTGATACCGCTAATTTGCCGACACCACTGGCTTCACAAATAAAGAAACCACCGGTTTGACCAAACATGGCGGTGCCTAAACTTTGTGAACGCACATTCAAGGTCACGCCACTTTCTGCTGCAACAAAAGCACCATCGGTAATTTTGTAGCTAATAGCACCCACATCTAATACTTGTATTGCGCCTGGTAGAGTGGGTGATAATAAACAATCGCCATCCCCACGTATCGCCTCTATATGTTGTTGAAAGAACGATTCTCCATTAGCAAAGCGACGCATCAAAGCACTACCTATGCCGCCAGTCATTTTCCCTTTTAGCTCTAAGGCGCTTTCCATCATCACCATCGCGTTAGATTCACAATAAATCTTTTCACCTCGCAACAGACTAATATGCAAAAAGGGATCAACATCGCCAGTCACTGTAAATTGTGCCATCTTTATAGCCTTTAGTTAAAATTCAAAGTAGGCATTATCTTTCACTTATGCTGATTATTCCAATATTTACCCTTTTCATCACGCCATGACTGGATATCCCAGTTATTTTCCTTTTCGCTTAATATCAGCGCACCTTTATCTGCAGTACTCCACCATAACGCACCGATTTGTTGATAACGTTGTAAGCTGATCGGATGAGGATGACCAAATTGATTTTTATAACCAACAGAAATCAGTATGTATTTAGGCTGTACCGCCTGCAAGAAACTCAACGATGAAGACGTTTTACTACCATGATGCGGGGCCATTAAAATATCAGACTTTAATGCATGCCCATAAGTCTCTACCAACCAAGATTCTGCGGCAGCTTCTATGTCACTGACCAATAAGACGGATCCTTGTTTCGACTGTATTTTTAGTACACAAGAATTATCATTATCTGAAGCAAAGCTTTGTTGTGGTGACAGCATGGTAAAGCTCACCTCATCCCAAACCCACGCTTGTCCTGCTACACAGGGCTGCGGCGCATATGCACTTAATTGTTGTATAGCACTGGTTAATACTTGCTGAGTAGGCATCCCACGCAACAACGAATTTGCCCCGCCAATATGGTCGTTATCACCATGACTAACAATCAAGCTATCTAAGTGTTCAGTACCTTGTTGCCGTAAAAAAGGCAAGATGGCACTCTGACCCATATCACTTTCTGAAGAAAACTTAGCTCCCGTATCATAAACCAAACTATGATGCATGGTTTGTACGACTACGGACAAACCCTGCCCTACGTCCAGCACCGTCAACTTGATCGCACCGAGTACGGGTAGCTTAGGTGCAGTAAAAATTAACGGTAAAAACATGACCGCACTGAGCCATCGTGCAGGCATACCTCTAGGCGCTAACATCAACAAAATACCCGGCAAGGCAAATAGCAAGGCCCATGTCGAGGGCTGCGCATGATTGATAGAGGCTAGCGGCAATTCTGCCAACACCGACAACAACCACCATAAGCCCTGTAAAACACTGTCTACTGCGACAAACAACCCGTGAGCGAGCATCGGCACAGTAAACATTAACAGCACGCCTATCAAAGCTACTGGCACCACTAATACGCTGATAACAGGCACCGCTATAAAATTTGCCAGCGGTGAAATCAAAGACACTTGCTGAAAAAAAAATAATAACAAAGGGGCTAAGCCTACTGAGGTGGCCCAATTAATTTTGATCACTTCTAGCAAATAACCAAACGAGCCTAGGCGGTTGGACACGGTATATATAATTAAACTGACCGCCAGAAAAGATAACCAAAAGCCCGCCGACAACGCGGCTAATGGGTCGACAATCATCACTAACAATAATGCGACAGCTAAGGTATTAAAAGGCCGAGTATTACGCTGAAAACTAATAGCCAGCATCACAACAGTTAGCATAATCACGGAACGCTGAGTCGGCACCGAAAAACCGGCCAATCCAGCATAAAACACGGCCGTTAACATCGCAGCAAGCGCGGCAACTCGCTGTGGCGAGTAAGCTAACACGCCTACTTTAGCCCAAAGCTTTAACACCAGCACATAAACCAATCCGGCAATCAAGCCTATATGTGAACCTGAAATAACAACGAGATGCGTGGTACCGGTTTTTCGAAACACCTCCCACTCATGCTGAGAGATGCCACTGCCATCACCGATAGTGAGTGCTTTGATTAAGCCTAAATGAGCACAATCACTGGCAACTACCGATAAGCGATCAGTGAGCCTTTGTCGCCAAATAGCTATATGCGTCCACGCAAAAGCCATACCCAGAAATACTGGTTTAGGGCTAGGGCGAATATAACCCGTGGCGGCAATGCCTTCGGTAAATAACCAACGCTCATAATCAAAACCACCGGGATTGAAACTACCATGAGGTCGCTTTAACTTAACTGTCAATGACCACTGTTGACCCGCCTTAATAGGCTGTTCGGGATAATACCAATTTAATCTTACCAATCTAGGTAGTTTTTGCGCAGAAGATTGCACAATGAAATCAAATCGAGTACGCCGCTCATCTTGCTCCGGTAAGTCGGCAACATAGCCATTCACAGCGATATCACTAGCTTCTTGTGCTTCTGGCAGTTGATCTGCTAAACGAAGCATAGCAAAAACGACTGCCCACCACACGCCCATCACCAAGAACAATAAGCGCCAATAACGTAGACTTGCAAAGATCATAGCCGAGAGGCTGATCATTATTAGCCATAAATAACTTGGCAATACCTGAAACTGCTGAACAGCTAACAGCCCTATGAGAAATAACAGTACAGATACCAACATCTAATGCCTCGGTGTTATGTCAGCGACTAGAGGAGGCGCATCAACCGCGAACGATGCGCTCAAACCTCAGCGCATCCTATACGTAGCATATCTAATACGCATTATCGTTAAGCCAACAGCCAATGCGCAATAATGTTGGCTTGCAAAAAGCACGCAATCTAACACGACCTTATTACAGCAAAATAAAAAAACGGCTGAACTCCTCACCATTCTGGGGTATTATCCCACATCAATTACTTTCACAGGAAGCTTCCATGACTCAAGATGAATTAAAACAAAAAGTAGCGCTGGCTGCCATACACTATATTAAAGATGTCGCCATTGTCGGCGTAGGCACAGGCTCTACCGTCAAACATTTTATTGATTATTTAGGTGATATAAAAGGCGATATTGAAGGCGCTGTGTCTAGTTCTGAAGTCAGTACAGCCCATTTAAAGAAAGTCGGCATCCCCGTTTTTGATTTAAACGCAGTCGGTATCCTAGATATCTATGTCGATGGCGCTGATGAAGTCAGTCCTCATAAGCACCTAATTAAAGGCGGCGGTGCCGCATTAACTCGCGAAAAGATTATTGCTGCGGCCAGCAAAAAATTTGTCTGTATCGTCGACGATAGTAAATGCGTTGATGTACTCGGTGCTTTTCCATTACCCGTTGAAGTGATTCCTATGGCCAGAAGTTACGTGGCTAGAGAACTGGTTAAATTAGGCGGTCAACCGGTATGGCGCGAAAACTGTATTACTGACAATCATAATATGATACTGGATGTACATAACCTCAACATTATTGATCCTATTAAACTAGAACAACTTATCAATAATATTACCGGCGTAGTCACTGTCGGTCTGTTTGCTATGAGACCTGCAGATATCGTCTTAATTGGCAGAGGCACTGAAGTTATTACCCTGTAACATTTGTATTAATTGTTAGCTACCAACTTAAGACGGGACGGTTTAGCTCAATCGTTCATTTTTAGATAGGGTTCTTCTAAGCGCAGACAAAAGGCCAAAGGCGAAGGGTTAAGCCTAGTATCTGTCACGCCTTAAGTTGCTAACCTGTGGCGTGACGGGGTTTGCAACCCCGTCACTCATGTTTCGAATGCTAATAAAGCAGCCAAACTTTTCGGTCGGGGTTACAAACCCCGACCAGCATCAGGTCGGGTAACGCGACTGGAGTGCAACTGCTTCAGCTGTTGCACAGCTTTAAAACAGCTAAAGCTGTTTTACTCCAGCCTTAGGCTATTAGTCTAAATTAGGCGATTTCTATAACGCTGATATTACCCATATAAGGTAACAATACTTCTGGGATATTGTGGCGTGACCAGCATCAGGTCGGGTAACGCGACTGGAGTGCAACTGCTTCAGCTGTTGCACAGCTTTAAAACAGCTAAAGCTGTTTTACTCCAGCCTTAGGCTATTAGTCCAAATTAGACGATTTCTATAACGCTGATATTACCCATATAAGGTAACAATACTTCTGGGATATGAATATGGCCTTGCGCATCTTGGTAATTTTCCATGATACTGAGTTTGTCAATGTAGCTCCGATTGCTGGGATGTAGCGAAAGCGCAATCCCCGTTATGTAGCGTTGGAGGCATAAGGTTGAGGCGAAAACTATTCTGACGCACCGAGCGTAACCCGACAACGTCTAAATTGCCGGGTTGCTCGACCCTCCTTTATACTTCCATTTAAGTCATAGCCATAAAATCAATACAAAGGTCACTAGGATTTACCTAGCTCGCCCTTTACAATAGCGTTAATTACAACACTATTTCATCGCTATTAATGAAACCTAAATACGCTATGCTCTGGATAGTACCGCTACTTGTGGTATTGGTCGCTGCACTTTTTAAAGTCGCCCCACAATTACAAGAACCGGCTGGCGTAACGCCTCCTGAGACTATTTACAGTCGCTCCGACAATAGCAGCATTAACAAACCCTGTTCAAATGATCATCCTGAGTGGCGACCTGCACAAGTGATTGAAGGCGTTACCATCGACGCAGCACCTTCCTGTGAACCTGATAATCCTTATGACATTGTCACCTCGGTTAAAGGCACTAATAATGTCTCTATGGCCACCTTAATGCAGACTAATCTCGCCCAAGATGCCATCACCCTAAGTGATGATGTAGATCATGATGGCGATCCCGATATTATTCGCATTAAACTAGAAGTCGTTGAACTTAACGGTAGCAGTCCTGATGGTGAATTTTTAATCAATACTTATGATATAGCACCCGGCATACAACCAGGACTTTGGGTCTATGCCCCCAAATCACGGGGTATGGCGCTAAAAAACTTTAACTCATTAGTGGCTAATCCTTTATTACGTGCGCCCTCTCCGGTTATCCGGGTTGAACAAGGTGACAAGGTTTATATTACCTTAGAAAACACTCATTATTTACCGCACACCATACATTTACATGGCGTAGATCATCCTTGGCTCAATGACCAAGGCCAAGATAATGATGGTATGGAAGAACATGCAGTGTTTCCTGGTAAGAGCCACACTTACCAAATACAGCCTAGACATGCAGGTACCATGCTTTATCACTGCCATGTGCAAACTGCGCAGCATTTTATGATGGGCCTAAATGGCCTATTCATCGTTGAAGAAAATAAAGCCAATAACTGGCTACAAACTTTTAATATAGGCGGAGGGCAAGTACGTCACCCCTCGGCTGCGGTCAAAAAAGCTTACAGCCAAGAATATGACCTGCATTATCAATCCGTTGATAAAAAGCTGGCGTCTATCATTCAAACCGCTAATGACCCTAGACTCATTGCCCAACGCATGGCTAGAGACTACAACATGACAGAGTCTTTTGAAAACTACTTTATGCTCAATGGTCACTCCTTTCCTTATACGCTGCGTGACGCTATGATCATCGCCGAGGAAAATGAGACCATTAAGCTACATGTCGCCAATTTACAGCGCTCTTCTATCGCCTTACATATTCATGGCCATAAAGCCACGATCACCGCCTTAGATGGTGTTGATCAGCCCGAAAGTCAGCAAATAACACGGGATGTTTTTGATATCGCCCCCGCACAACGCACCGACTTACGCTTACAAACCAAAGATGATGGCTTACACAGTTATGGCCCTGGCTTATGGATGTTCCATGATCATGTGCCAACTGGCACCACTACCGATGGCATGGAACCGGGTGGCAATATGGCTATTCTTGCTTACAAACATTATCTTGATGAACAAGGTATGCCCAAAATGCATGATGAGTTATTCGATCAAGTCTTTAATAAAGACTATTACGCTAAAAAACAAGCGGTATGGGCCAGCGGCGATTTTGCAGCCTTACTCGGTGATGCAGGCTTAGTCGCTCCGAATTATAGTCATATCATTTTGTTCGGCCTGCTAGCCGGATTAATCATCGCCTTGTTAATTTTTAGTGCGCTCATTATTAGACGGAAACAATCATGAAAGCCTTAGCTCTCACTTTAGTCATGCTTTGCACTAGCTCAATAGCGTCTGCCATGGAAATGGCCGGTATGCTGATGGATGATAAAGGCATGATTATGAATGCCAATAGCGACACCTTGCCTAGGGACTGCACAGCTATTTCAGAAACCGTTAATATTACTATTCGAGCCGGTCAACAACATGCGCAAAAATTCACCGGTAAGATGTTTGCCTTCGATCAGCAAGAATGGAATGTTAAACCCTGCGCTAAAATCAATATCACTTTTATTAATGATGACCAAATACGTCATCAGTTAATGATACATGGCTTACCGGGTTATTTATATCCTGATGGCATGCTGCATTTAGAGCTTTATGGTGAAGGCCAGTTACAAGCCTCGTTGATAGTGCCTAGCTTAAAGAAAACGTATCTTGTACATTGTGAATTGCCCCAACACATGGAAAAAGGCATGAAAGCACAATTGAAAGTTGATGGCGGCAATGGTGATTTGCCCAGCATACCTGGACTAAGCGCCCCAGTAAAAGCCGACATCTATCCCGTTGCTTGGAGCTCATTAACCACGGCTATCTTAATACTCTGTGTACTAGTAGGTTGCATGAT
>TBL_comb47_HYPODRAFT_10007675_pt1 | contig 11239 bp, 8 predicted proteins | sample TroBogypolimnion_40_FD_10682 | JGI IMG/M metagenome (IMG submission 10682) | reverse complement strand
TTAGTATTTACGGATGGGCATGAGTGTCACTTCATCTTTCAAGATGGCAGTGAAAAGTCTGTGAATTTATTGCTGCAAGGGTTAAAGCAGGGATCAAGTGACTAAATTGGCATGGCGGAGAGGGAGGCTTAGTCTTACTGTGTATGGCTTTAAACCCTATCGGACCAAACTAGATTGTAATAGACAGCGTATCGCATTGTTTTAAATAAAGAAATATTCATCACTTAAGTGATGAATGCCCTAAAAAGGCTTGAAGTCATACATTGGAATCTAAAGCGGTTTACCTCATTACAGAGGCAAATCTTGGTAACAAACTTTGGTAACTAATGGAGTATTAAATGACAATCAAGCTCGACTTTCAAACAGTCAAGAATATTAAACAACCTGGCCGCTATACCGACGCATTGGTAAAAGGTCTGCACATCTGGGTCAAACCCAATCTCAATAAATATTGGATCTTTCGATACACCCACCAAGGCAAGCAGCACAACATTAGCCTGGGGTCCTTCCCCACGCTAACCATAGCGGAGGCACGCATTAAGGCCCAACAAGCCCGGGATGAGCTTGATACGGGCACAAACCCAGTAGCGACTAAAAATGCCTCGAAGGCCCTAAAAGAGGTCCCCAAAACTGAAAAGATACGCTTCAAAGATTTTGCACATTTGTGTATCCAGACCAAGCGAGCTGAATGGACAAATCAGAAGCATGGTGACCAATGGGAATACACACTAGAAGAATTTGCCTACCCAGTCATTGGCGATAAACATCTCGACGAAATCACCATGGAAGACATACTCGAAATACTGACACCGATTTGGACAACTAAAACTGAGACTGCTTCAAGACTTCGCGGCAGACTCGAATGGATCCTTGCATCAGCCACAACGAGGAAGCTACGCTCTGGAATTAACCCAGCCCTTTGGAGAGGCTTTTTACAAACTATCCTGCCAGCTCCTAATAAGATCAAAACAGTTGAGCATCACAAAGCCCTTCCCTACCGCCAAGTGCCAGACTTAATAACGGAACTCCGAGAGATGGACACAATGGGCGCCTTAGCTCTAGAGTTCACAATCTTAAATGCCTCAAGAACAGGTGAAGTCATCGGCGGTTTAAAAAGTGAAATTCATGAAGACGTTTGGGTCATCCCGGGAAATCGCATGAAAGCTAAAAAGGAACATCGGGTTCCGCTTTGCAAAAGATCTTTAGAAATACTGGCGATTGCTAAAGCAAAGGATGAAGACAGCCATTACTTATTCTCACGCAATGGAAAGAAGCTTAGCAATATGGCTATGCCTATGGCACTTAGGAAATTTGATCTTGAGGCAACCGTACATGGATTCCGCTCATCTTTTAGAGACTGGGTAAGCGAAGAAACGAATCACCCATCTGAGGTAGCTGAAATGGCATTGGCTCACACCATAGCTAATACGGTAGAACGGGCTTATAGGAGAAAAGACTTGCTTGAGAAACGTCGTTTGTTATTAAATGACTGGGAAGAGTATTGCAATACGATCAATCAAAATGTTCTTGAATTGAAAGCGGCTTGAAGATGAAAAACTACACTATCGAGGACTTAGCCGAAGGGATCAAAGGTGTTGAGGAGGTTCAGCAACTTATGGACAAACTCGTTGAATATATTAAAAAGAATAAAAAGAAAAAAGGTCCAAGTCTGTTGGAGGACATTTCTGAAACTCAGCAGAAAATGATGTCACACAGCAAATTAATAACTGATGAATTTAATATTTTTAGAGAACTGATCAATCTTGAAACACGAGAGAGAAAAATCAAAAAAATAAAAGATTACTATTCAAAATTCAATAAAGCAGAGTTGCTAGAGGAGCTCGTAAAAGCACGACTCCTCATTGAGGGACATGAGCTAAGAATTGGCGTTCAAAATCGAAAAATTACAGCACTTGATGAGTTTTACGATAACCATCAGAGAGGAAGGATTGAGAAAAATAAAAGCAAACAAAAGGGCAAAGAAAAAACATACAAAAGTAATAATGACTGTCTCGAGCAGTGTTATAAAGCCTTTTCTAAGACGCTAGAAGCTCCCGTACGTCCAATTGATTATCCAGCATATAAAAGATTTTTATTGAAGCTCTACCCTCACCCACCTTTTATTCCTGAAGCTAGATTAACCGCAAAAGAAAAGCAGCAATCAATACAAATTCAAAATGAAGATAGAGATCTGAAGGCCAGATATACATGGAGTGATGCAACAGTGAGAGCAGCTTTTAGGAAGTTTAGTGGGGCTATAGCAACAACCTTGAAGAAATAATTATCACTTAAGTGATGAGGGCTGAAAACAGTATGTGAACTTGAAAATCTATTTATGTTCAACCAAACAGGAGTAAACATAAATGGAGTCAAGCATCAAACTGCTACGGATTAGCGACGTAGCGAATAAAACAACCCTTGCTAAAAGCACTCTTTGGATCAAAATATCTAAAGGGCAATTTCCAAAGCCTATTAAGATTTCACCCGCTATTAGCGTCTGGAAAGAATCTGATGTGGACGCTTGGATTGAAAGTTTTTGCAACCCTTCTTCTCGTAAGGAGGCAGCATGAACTTAGATAACATGCCACAAGAACTGAAGGCAATTAATAACTGGGTACTTGTAAAGCTAGAACCCAAGGACGATGGGAAGTTCGATAAGGTACCAGTTCGCCTTCATCAAGGCGCTGTAACCAAACTAGCTTGGAGCAAACCCTCCAATCTTTCTTCTTATGAAACGGTTAAATCATTATGGAATGAGGAGCAGCTACTAGAACCAAATCAGAGACGGCTCCACGGTGTTGGCTTGGTTCTTAATGGAACAGATTATATGTGTGTTGATCTGGATAAAGCTTTCGATGAAGAAGGTCTCAAACCGTTTGCCAAAGACATACTGACCAGCCTTCATGGTTTTGTTGAAAAGTCTATAAGCAAAACCGGTTTACATATTTTTGTAAAAGAACATGGTTGGGATCTGGGTACCAAGAGAGGTAAGTTCGCAGATGGTTCTGGCATTGATGTTTTGTGCAACGGATCCTTTGTGATGGTCACGGGTGACACCATAGATGATGCTTCATACACCATTAGCGAGGAGCAAGACTTCTCCACCCTACACAAATGGCGTGAGCTACTAAGTGGAACCGAAAATAGTACGAGCTTTATCAATCAAGATATTCCGTTTGATCATAATCTGCCAGTAGCTGGGTGGGACGCAAAACGAATCAGGGTCGAACTATTTCCTAGGCTAAAGGATTTTGAGGATCGGGATAACTGGCGGGATGTGCTATTTGCCCTGCACCACCAAACCAATGGCGATGATGAGGGTCTTGAGCTTGCTCATGAATACAGCGCACGTATACCTGAAATGTATAACCCCAAAGAAGTTGAAGATTTATGGAAAAGTATTAAACGAGATACCAAACGCCTGAATAAAACCTTTCGATGGCTTCTATATTTAGTACGCCAGCAAATTACGCAACGGGATAACCACATACTTGGCGACCTAGATAATGCTCGGCACTTTGCATCCATGTTCGAGGGTGAATTTCTTTACTGCCGATCTAACCGCAAATGGCTCCGATTTACGGGCATGCGCTGGGAATGGTGCCAAAAAGGCGAGGAAATTGGAGCGGCGAAGCTAATCGCTCAACAGATCATGGATAAGGCTATAGAGTTACTGAAAATTGATCCGAGCAGCGCAGTATCTAAAGCATGGTTAAACCACGCCAAGGCTATACGCAGCAACGGTCGTATTTTGGCAATGCTAGATCTAGCAACCAGCGAGCAAGGCATGAATATTGCCGATATAAGCGAGCTTGACAGTCATCCCATGCTTCTGGGGGTTCGTAATGGCGTCTTAGACCTCCAGAAAATGGCTTTACTGCCCGCTGATCCAAAGCTATTGGTAAGCCGCCAAGTAAACGCTGATTACAACAGTGCGGCTACCTGCCCTCTTTGGGTCAAATTTCTGAATGAAACGTTTTTGGGCGATCAAGATCTCATTGACTACATTCAAAAAGCCTTGGGTTACTCATTGACCGGGGATGTTAGCGAAGAGGTGCTTCACTTTTGCTATGGGCATGGGAAGAACGGCAAATCAGTAATGGCCAATGTGATCGTCAAAATTATGGGTGATTACGTTCAAACAGCAAACTTTGACCTATTAGCCCAAAAGGAATCTGGCGCTACAAACGATATTGCTCGCCTGGTTGGAGCTCGCCTAGTTATGGCAAATGAAACTCGCGAGAACCAGCGCTTAGACGATCAAAAACTCAAGGCCCTTGTATCAACCGAGAAGATTGCAGCAAGGTTTATGTACGCCGAGTTCTTTGAGTTCTGGCCCCAGTTCAAGATTTGGCTTAGAGGCAATTACAAACCCATCATTACTGATTGCAGTGAAGGTGCTTGGCGACGAATGCGTCTAGTTCCTTTTGAAAACCAGATTCCCCCAGAAAAAACCGATCCTGACCTTGAAGCAAAACTACTGACCGAAAAGGAAGGGATTTTGGCATGGATGATCGATGGTTGCCATCGCTGGCAACAAGAACGTCTAAAGCCCTGTAAACGGATTGAAGACGCTAGCAGGGTCTACCGCGAGGAGTCTGACATGCTGGGTGAGTTCTTAGAAGACTGCTGCGAGGTGGGGGCTGGAAAGTCAGAAACTCAAAAGACAACTTATCACACCTACAGACAATGGGCGGTATCAAACGGAATTCACTCTGTGACCCAAAAGTCTTTAACTCGGCAACTTGGTAGTCGGGGTATCGATACCAAAAGAGCTAAGACACAAGGCGATACGAAGCGGTTCTATGTGGGACTTTCCGTCACAGAAGCTGCAAAAGCTAGATGGCCTGACTTTGATCTGTAAATAACGAATAGCTCTAGCGGTGACGATGGTGACGATTTAACAATCATTTCCCAAAAGTACTCTAAGTAAATTTCTCATGAGGCACTTTTAGGAAACAACCCTTATTTCGACACCATCGACACCAAAAAACTAATTTAACTAATTGAAAGAAATCAAATGAAAGCGACAAAACAACAACTTATTAATGAGATCAAACTTCTTGAGCGCAAGTACGAAATGCTTGTCTGGTATGCCAGAAAATCAGAACAGCAAATTGCAACAATCGAAGGCGTACGTATTGCAGCTGATGAAGTAACTAGAGACTATCCCGAAGAGGTGACATCTTTGAATTCACCATTATTCGGAAATTGGCAGCACGGATTCAATAGCGGAATGCTAGCAGGTACCCGCTTTGTTCTAGATGCATTAGATGCGGGAATAGAAGAGGCTTATGAGATCTTTCCAGATCTGAACTCGTAGTGCTACGCGCGCGTGAGGGTCTAGGTCGCGCTTGGACATGATTTTTAGCCCCTTGTCCCAATAGTTAATCAATAGGCACATCACCAACCCAACAATGTTCTCAAAAGTTGATTGGGTTTGGTGGTTGTATTTTTAAAAATAAAATCCGCCAGCTAAAAAAGGTTCAAAAACAACCTAAAACTGGCAAAAAATTAATGCAAAAGGATGTAAAAGATGAAAAAAAGAACTAAGAAACGCAACAAATTGACAACTAATGCCGAAATTGCAGAACTTGCCTATGTTTTACACATATCAGCAAACCGTCTCAGGTTAACAATCTCTCAAATTAACCTACCCGCTGCCTATCGTCTGCAAATTACAAGGCACGTGCATTGGATGATTGGACAAGCAAGGTCGTTAGGCGATGAGTTGAGTGCCCCACAACCAAATGCGTTCCTTACAAAGGAGTCGACCGAGCGAATTGCCGAGCATTTGGGTGTATTTGACTAAAAATTAAATGGGCTTGCTTTCATAGGTACCATCTAGGGGAGGTAAGCCCTTCGAGTAAAAATGGGGTATCGACTTTTAAAGAAGGCGGGGGTCTACCCAGCCATCTCAATGAATCTGAAAATAGAGCTGCGATCTAATGCACTGCAAACTACACAATTGGTAACTTCTTTGGTAACAATAGAAGAAATGGGGCTACATGCCTTAACATTTAAAGGGTCTTGGCGGACACCGCCTCCGCAATGACTGCTAACGGCCCCTCGACAAACTTACAAACCAACGGTATAGGTTGCCATTACAGTTGTTGTTGTTACAGCCTGAAATGACTCTTGCCTATATATCCCAGTAATGCCTATACGTTGATTCTTCTCAATATCATAATAACCACCAAGCATTGCTGTTGGCCTAGTTTTTACTGGATTCGGGTTAAAGTTAACCGCAGTCAACCCCGAGATATTGGGATTAGTGCCGTAGTAGGATCCGTTTGAAGTGTTAGTGTCGCTTTCTATTCCAACGCTAGCGTAAGTCGTGATTGAGGGAATGACTTTAAAGCTAGCCCCAACTCCAACTAATGCACTAGTAGCATTTGTATTTAGGGCCGAGTATGTAAGTGGCTCGGTAACAGTCGTAGAAGCAGCCTCACTATAACCACCCATGTTGGTTTGTGTATAACGAATACCAATGTAAGGAGAAACTAAGGCCTTTTCAGTAACGGCGAATCCATACTTGGCTGTAATTTGGGTGCCTTGACTATTAACTTGTGATGATCCAGATCCGGGCTCAGAAGTACCAATTACTTGCCTTGTGACGGTAGCATTTTTTTGTCCATAGGCTGCAGAAATCTTAACCTCCGTACCGGTTCCATCTAATTTTTCATTCCAAGCTCCAAACAAACCGATTAATGGCGTGTTGTTGCCCAAGTTAACGGTGCTGCCAGCATTATTCATTGATAAGTTTTGGTCAGCATAGGCACCCACTCTAAGGTTAGGATGCGGACGATATGCCGCTATTAGTAATCCACTGGTATTGTTTAAACCATTTGCAGCAGATACAGCAGTATTGCGACCACCTGCTGACACGCAAATATTATTTACACCAAATTCATTGCAATCGTAAGTGAAGCTATTTACCAATACTGAATTTTGGAGTGTAAAAGTATTTTGGAGGGCTGATGCCGTATTGACCAATGATTGCTGAGTATCAGCAGGATTAGACGCAAGGGTTAAATAAACATCGTTAAGGTCATAACTTAACGAATAAGCCAAACGCGTATAACTACTTAAGTTCGTGCTCATCCATCCAAAAGCACCAGTTATGCCATCAGCAGTAATTAGGGTGTACCTACCTTTAGCGTACGGACCACTGGACCCCATCAAACTTAGCCCCCCAGACAGTGAACTATTTCCTCCAATAATAACTTTTTGATTGTTTATTGGAGAAAAATTCATCGCCAAATTTCCTGAGTTACCTTGGCTAAAGCTTCCACCTAACAATACACTTCCTGTTGTATTTGCAATATTCAGGGTTCCGTTATTACTAACGCTTGATGACGCTGTTATCGAACCGGACCCAGATAAAGAAAGTGTAGAGCCTGTATTAATCGTTGTTGGGCCTGTATAGGTATTTATTCCAGAAATTCCTTGTGAACCACTTAAAAGATTGATACCGCCAGCTCCAGTTATAGTGCCTCCAAAGGAACCGGAGCCATTTGAGATATTTAATGAGTTAGCACCGAGTTGAACGCCACCGGAACCCAACAAGCCACCAACAGAAACATTTTGGCTGCTATTACTAATATCAAGCAATCCATTAGCTGTTACGGAAACAGATGAAGCAATAGAACCTATGCCCTGAATAGCTAATATTGCTCCATCATTAATAAAAGTTTGACCTTGATAGGTATTGATTCCTGACAATGTTTCAATTCCCGACATTACTTTCACGCCTCCAGAACCACTAATGGCCCCGCTATAGGTTGTGGATGCATTTGAAAGGGATAATGAGTTACTTCCTAATTTAGTTAAACCATTACCGCCAAGAGTTGTAATTGACGCATCAGTTGCCGATCCAGAAATATCAAAAGTACCGTTATTTACGACGGAACTGGATGCCGATATTGATCCCAACCCATTAAGTAATATAGCGCTGTCATGAGCAACCGTTGTTGAGCCAGTATAAGTATTGACGCCCGTAAGATTTAAAATACCCCCACCCTGCACAACAATCTCACCAGAAGAAGTTCCATCTGCGATCCCAGTAGAAACAGTCGTAGTTGTACCCGGGCTAATATTAAAAACAGGGTCTCCGGCAACCAAAATTGGGTTGGTAATATTGGTTGTGGAGGTGATATTAATTGTTGCAGGCACACTACTAGAGCCAACCAAACTGAGGCCGCCAGAACCGAGTGCTTGACTTGAAGGAATAGTAATAGAGGCGCCTGACTGAACAATTAATCCGCCACTAAAGCTATTAACCCCGGTAAATGTTTCGGCACCTCCCGCAATTGATACCCCACCAGTGCCAGTAATGCCTCCACTATAGATTCCCGATGCATTAGTCAGCATTAGACCTTTGGCACCAAGATTTACCTGACCCGCTCCAGTCAATGAAGTAATAGCAGCCCCACTATTTGTTGCTGAAATATCAAATACTCCATTGTTTGTAAGATTGCTAGCATTTGAAATACTGCCATTACCAACAAGAGCCATCGTAGAACCATTTTGGATAGCCACATTTCCAGTAAATGAGTTTGCGGATGTAATTTGTTGAGTTGGCCCAGAAAATGATAAGGAGCCAGATCCAGTTATTGTGCCCGTAAAAGAGCTGCTTCCAAGAGTTAGAGAGTTAATACCTAAGGCCAAAATACCACTCCCACTTAAACCATTCATAACCATATTAACTGCAGCATTAGCAATATTTAAGGTACCGTTATCAATCACTCCAGCCGAATTAGCTATGCTACCTATGCCAGTTAAAAATAATGTTGAACCAGCATTGATATTTGTAACTCCCGTATAACTATTTGCCCCGCTAAACGTTTCTGCACCTCCTGCAATTGCCACTCCTCCAGCGCCTGAAACGCTTCCGCTATAGATGCCATATGCGTTACTAAGGGTTAAATTTTTTGCACCAAGTGTAGTATTTCCAGAGCCAGAAAGTGAAGAGATTGAGGCACCATTTGCTGTCCCGGAAATATCAAATGAACCATTATTTGTTAATCCACTACTTGAAGCAATTGATCCAACACCAGAAAGTGATAAGTTTGATCCGCTATTCACTGTGGTCTGGCCTGTATAAGTATTTCGACCCTGAAGATTTAAAGTACCTCCTCCAGCTACCACAACATCTCCACTACTACTACCATCACTAATGGCAGAGGTAATTACAGTAGTTGTGCTTGGTGAAACATTAAATACCGGATCACCAGTTACCCGTACTGAATTATTAATTGTCAAGTTACTGGTTGTAGAAAGTGTTGCGGGTGTCGTAGAGTTACCCACCAAGGAAATAGCTCCTGTACCAAGAGCAGCTCCAGAGCTAATAATTAAGTTCGACCCAATATCGACTTGAGTCCCGCCGCTATATGAATTTGATCCAGTCAAAGTCAAAGCGCCTGAACCTGACTGCTGCAAAAAACCAGTGCCGGAAATGTTGTTACTTACAGTTGACTGGTTGCTTTTATTAAAGATTAAACTCGAGTTGTCGCTTACACTTCCTGAGCCAAGAGCTCCAGCCCCACCGCCAACTCCCACCTGCAAACTCCCACCATTAATAATGGTGCTTCCCAAATAGGTATTGTTTCCAGAAAGAGAAAGGGTTCCAAGACCTTGTTTAATTAATCCATAGGATCCAGATATAGAGTTTCCAAAAACAGATGAGTAGCCAGCAGTATTTGCAGTAAAGGTCGATTCAAAAATACCGGGACCCTGAACTGCCATCCCAACATTTAGTAAACCCCTGCCGTATATTGCACTAGGTGTCGCAGCTGAACTTCCCGTTGTAAGAACTGATGTGGTCAACTGGGATGAGGTCATCCAAGGGAAGGCTTGGGCCACCAATGCAACTGCTCCAGTAACGAATGGGGCGGACATTGAAGTGCCAACATCTGAAGTAATTCCAGAGCCAACATTACTATTTGATCCGCCATTAATACCAATTACAGGCCTAGAATCATAGCCAATTAAATTTGCTGAAGTAAGAGTTGTGCCATTTGTATAAGTGGCGGCTATAAGGCCACCGGGTGCGGTAATACAGTAATTCAGTGCGGTACCACAATAATCTGTATAAGCTACGCCCGGACCTCCCGTTCCAGAAGCTCTAGCCATGTAAGCCCCATTAACAGTACTAGCTGCTGCAACTATAAAGCTACCAGCAACGGCAGAATTATTGAGAGGCATCAAGGATTGTGGGCTTGGTTGTGCCGTTCCATCATTACCCGCACTAAAAACAAGAGCGGAACCTCTAGTTACAGCCGTTTGCAAAGCGCTTACAGTTAATGGATTTGCGCCAGCATAACTTGAATATGCAACGGAAGATAAAGACCCCCAGCTATTATTTATTACCTTTACACCTTGGGAGCTGACATAGTTCAACGATGAAGAAAGATTAGCATCGGTAAAACTTGAGCCAGCCGCACCAACCACCAAACTAGAGTTGTAAGCTAACCCCTGAAAGTAACCACCATTACCACGTCGTGCAACTATTTCACTAGCCGTAAAAGATCCATGATTTGAACCATAATCAGCCAAATTGGATACACCAGACAATCCAGTTACAGCGTTATAACCAGCAACAATTGCACCGCTAAAAGCAAGATTATTCGGGTTGATTCCAGTATCAACAATTCCCACCTTAACTCCAGAACCTGAGTATCCTGCTAAATATGCACTAGAGGCATTTATCGTTGCAAGTGAGGGTTGATTTGTGTATTGAGAATCCGCAACCCAGGATTGACCCATACCGCTTAATGAGTAGGATAAAAATCCAATTGCTGCCAATTGGGGAAGTATCTTTAATGAGGTTTTCAAACAATCTACTATGAAAATTAGTATTAATAACCATCATAATCTTTTTATTATTGCAAAAATCTAATAAAACTAGCTTACTTTGATATGAAACAGCTTTTGGGGGTCTTTTTGTAAGTCCAATCTTCAAATAAGCCAATTCAAGAGTGCCTGATAGAGGAGGATTGTTTCCGCTATAAGAAGCCCCCACCATACTTGCCGTCCCGTAGGATGGCTTTGGTAACAATTTTGGTAACAAGGCTGATGTATTGCCACAAAGCCTTATAAAACTGTTGACATTGGCGGAGAGGGAGGGATTCGAACCCTCGGTAGGTTTGACCCTACGCCTGATTTCGAGTCAGGTACATTCGACCACTCTGCCACCTCTCCGAACCGAAGGGCAATTATAGCTTTGGGATCGCTNTCT
>TBL_comb47_HYPODRAFT_10007674_pt1 | contig 11239 bp, 11 predicted proteins | sample TroBogypolimnion_40_FD_10682 | JGI IMG/M metagenome (IMG submission 10682) | reverse complement strand
GATAGGGTCTGCTCCGCACAGCAGTATCCCGCGTTGTTAGCTCAGTTGGTAGAGCAGGTGACTCTTAATCACCGGGTCGGGGGTTCGAGTCCCTCACAACGCACTTTTTTGAGCGCAAAATCTCACTGAGTGCAGTGAACTCACTCCTCCGAGTAGTAACCGAGTAGTTACTGCGGATTCCATCCTGATAAAGGGAATAAAAGAGACCACTTTTCCTGTCTCTATATATGGGAACTCATTACACGCGAAGGGCGTCTCCCATGCCAGGAACTAAGTCAAGTTTGTCCAACGAACGCACAAAGCGCCCCAACGGTGCAGGTAGCTACTACCTAATATCGGGTAGCCGTAAGTACAAAGCCGCGATCCACGATGTCCAAGGAAAACTACGTACCAAAGTTCTCAGCAGCGAAGTGCAAGCCCAGGATTGGCTCCTGGAACAGAAACGAAATCGTGAACTTGGAAATGCAACCTACGCCCTTCACCCCAAAGACACTGTAACGACGTTACTAACTAAATTCCTAGCTAGTCACTCTGGAAATATCAAACATGGAACTTACAAGAGCTACAAAGGCTCTATCGAAAGACTGAAGCCTTACATCGGCTCAATAAACGCCACAAAGTTAACGCCTCGGGTAGTTGAGTCTGCCTATGCGCAACTTAAAGCCAAAGGATATGCGCCTGGGACTTTGAAGGCGGCGCATCGTCTACTTTCAGTTGCTTATCGAGATGCCGAGAGGCTTAACGAGATCCCGGCAAACCCGATGCTCAAAGTCAGAATGCCCTCCGGCAAGTCAGTGTCAACCAAAGCCATTCCAATTGAAGACATGAGAAAAATTTATAAAGCAGCAACACATGATTCCTATGCGCTCGCTCGTATCGATGTTGGATTCACTCTAGGGATTCGCCCGGGTGAAGTGTTCGGACTCAAATGGTCCGACGTAGATTTCAAGACCAAGAAAATCGTAATCGAACGCCAAGTTCAGTCGATCCCAGGAAAGGGACGCGTGTTCCAAACTGTAAAGCAGGATGATGTTCGCACCCTGCCACTGACGGATTCTCAAATCACAATTCTAAAAAAGCACAAGGCAACTCAGGATCTTGAACGGTTATTATGGAAGCATGATGAAGGTTTAATCTTCCCGAATTCCATCGGGAGGAAGATGGATGACCGAAAGGACAGAAAAAGATTTAAATCACTTTGCGCTCTCGCGGGGGTACCCGACTACCAGGTTTACCAAATGCGCAAGACCTGCTTCTCGAACATGGCTGCATCAGGAGTTAGTATCAAGACTGTCATGGAGTTCTCTGGCCATACCCAAGTTAGTACCCTGATGAACAGTTATGTGTTCCCCACTGACGAGTCTATGGACGCAGCGACCAAGAAAATGGATCTGCTTCGTCCAGACTTGGGTTGAAGTACCCCCACCCTTAAAGCGAATGCATATAAACGTCGCAACCACGTGTTATGGATTCTTGCATATCATATAGAGATGGCAGTAGCCCAAGATAAAGAGCGGAATAAGAAAGAAAATAAATGTCAGTCGATATAGTCGCTATAGACGTTAACCCAACGATCTGGGCTGCCTATTGCGAAGAGTGTGATAGATACTTAGGCGATCCGAACCCAGTAGGTGAATTTCTCGAGCGAATTGTTGAAGAGCATGTACGAACAACACACTAGCTTCTAGTCGAGAGCATTTTTGCCACAAGCATGTGAGAGCGTTCAATTACAGGAGAGGCCATTCCGATAGAAAAACTTGACTGAGTTTGCGGATGCGAAAGACTATTTCTGAGTTGCCGACCTACTTCAATAATCTCTGCGTCCTTCGGATCAAGGTCTCCACTTGCTACTGCACTCTTAATCGCGTTAGAGAAGAACTTTCGCTTAGAGATCTGCGGATTAGCCTCATAAAAAGCGATCTCAAGTGCCTGGATGCTAACCAAACAGGCTATGACCATAAAATCGTAATCAAACCACGAGTATTTAAATAGGTTCCTCGAAGTGCGGAGCAAAGAAAAAGCACCACTCTGTTCCAAACTCTGGGGCAGTAACTGAGACCAGGCATTAGCAATATCTTCTAAGTGTTTAAAGGTAAAGGGTTTGGGATGATACGTCGCCAAATCAAGCTCAACCATAGATCTCCAACGAGAATCCATTTCCTCACTCATTAGTTCTCCTCTCCCGTCCACTTAGACTATAGACCGCGAGGGATATAAAAATAGGGTTTTGGCTGCGCCAAAACGAACGCGGTCATTCGAAATTAAAAACGAAAAGATCCGATGGATATCTACTATAGATTACTCCACTCTATTGCAGAGTAATTAACGGCATCAGCAATTTAGAGTCTAGAGATTTTGTCGCACTTGTCGATTTGCAATTCCATGGCTTGAGAGAATAATTCTTAGTCCAATAAATTGATTACAGATAGTAATCGCTCGATAAGAGATTGATCAGTTGGAGTTAAGAGATTCAAATGCAGTTAGCACCATTTTTACAGTCAGGGAGTTGGAGTGATACTCCTCCAACGATTAGCCCTGAGGATATTTTTCCCGATGAGTTACCTGATTATGATCCCATAGAAAATTCATTAAATGTAAGCGAAGAGCAAATCATCGCGTACCAATCCGTGAAAGGGAACTCAAGATTCTTTAATCCTCTATTGAAAACGTCTCGGCCAACTGTTGCCAAATACATGAGGGATACCGCTGGTAACTATCTATTTGCGCCCGGAGTTGTTCATTGGGTTTATGGGCCGCCTGGAAGTCGTAAAAGTTTTTTATGTCAAACAGCCATACTTAATCACTCAGGAGTTTACATCGATGCCGAGACAAACCCTATAAAAGTAGAGATGAGAACTAAGCTGATGGGATACGATGAAAATAGCGCTCATCGCTTCTCCTGTCCGGAGACGATGGATTCTTTGAAGTCTTTGGTTCATCAGGTCGCTACCTTCGCGCCAACGATTGTGGTTCTAGACTCGAGCGCAAGGCTTTGTGCCTTGCTGGGTCTAGATCCCTTGATCGCCAAGGACATACAAGTGATGTTTGATGAAGTAATCAGACCTCTAGCCAATGCCGGACATGCAGTAGTTGTCATTGATCACTTGCCGAAGAATGGAAAAAATAAGGACTTTGCATTTGGTTCAATGGACAAGAAAGCGCAAGCGGACGTTTTAATCTTGGTGGAGGCTGTGGAAGGTCAAGGTCATTCAACTTTAACCCTCCAAAAGGATCGCATGTATACCTTTGGATCTCGAGGAATTATGGTCGGCCAGGAGTTTGCCCTACTTAAACTTAATCCAACTCCACTACGAGCGATAGTCGAACCTCTGACTGGCTTTGACGCCTCCGGAACCCCAGTGCCCAACAAGAGGGAGCAAAAACTTAAGGAAACCAAGGACAGGATTGTGAAAATTCTTCAGATTCACAGTTCACTATCCAAATCCGATTTGAATTATCATGTCGGAGGGAAGAGTGAGACCGCAACGAAAGCGCGCCAAGAACTTATCGACGAAGGAATTATCGTCATAAATCGCGGAAAAACGGTGCACGGTGGTACCGCAGACTTAGTTAAATTGACAGGTAAACGCTGGGAGTTCAATAGAGGGAGTCATCTCGATGACCTTCGCCAATAACGCCTCAGAGGCTAAATTCGGCGCCCAAATGTCTTTGGGTCTTTCCAAGACGAGGATTATCTGCCCGCACCCTACGAAGCCAATTCTACGAATACCCATAGAGTCGGTGCGGCTGTCATTTGGACTACATGGAGCAATGATTTGCAGTTCCAATGCCTTATCCCACCGTTCCTCCCAGAGTTGCTCTTAAGAGCAACGGGGGGAACACAGGGAGGGCGAGAAAGTTGAATGTTTAGGATGACAAAACCCCCGCACTGTAGGAACCTTATAAGATGAGTGTTCAACCGATAACAAAGACGTACACCCCCTCTGAAGTTGCTGCCATATTTGGGTTAAAAACAGGGACCGTTTATGCGGACTTGAGCAGAGGTCGATTATCCGCGCATTACTTCGGCCGTCGAAGGCTCGTGACGGAGGCTCAACTCCTGGCTTATAAGGAGAAAAGACAACAAGTGGTTTTAGTGGATATGACCTATGCCTTCGGCCCAGCCTTGAATTTATAGTTATAACAAGGCTTGCAAGGTCTCTGAAACCTGGTCTTGCCCGTCGAATGTGCGGAAATACCAAAGCAGTAGCCCCGAGTGGACACTCAAGCTTTGGTAATCTCTGTTCTAGATTTGGTTAAATATCAAGTCCTACAGCGACGTGCAAAATTTTTGTTTTAGATTTCAGGCGCTCTTTCATATAACGCCATCCCCCTGTACGTTAAGAACAATCTAAGGGGGAAACTTGTCCGTTAATCGACTGCTTTCTGGGGGAAACCCGAAACCATGGTTCAAAAAGAAACGGATAGTTATTCCTCTGATATTCGTAGTATCAGCAATCATCGCAGGTGCATTGGGTGGAAATAAAACTTCAACTAGCCCGACAAGTTCTCCGACCGACGTATCGGCTACTACCGACAGCTCAGGTGCTCGTGTTTATCCAGCATCCGTAGATGGTTACGCCGTTGTAGATCCTGCAACCATCGCGGTGCGGTTTACGGTCCACAATGATGGCTCTCAATCGGTCTCACCAGCTTGCACCATCACTCTTCAAAATGTCGGCGGCTCTTATCACGGTTTTGACGTCTTTTACATGAATCCAATTGCGGCTGGAGGAGTAACGCACGGAACGGGAAACATCACCATTACCAGTGAAGGCGCACAATTTGTTTCTCAATCCAGCATTAGTTGTACGGCCAATACTTCGGATAAATCAATTTCGACTGGTACTGGTGTTACGGTTTTGGGTGTCACCGACGCATTGGGTGCATACGATGCTTCTACCGGCTGGTACTGGGGAGGGATCATTAAAGTTTCTGGAGTTGCTGCAAGTACTCAACTTAAATGCACCGAAACTGCAACTGACGAATCTGGAAAAGTAATTGCGACTCACACATTCAACGCCGTGACCTTCAATGATGGAACCTTGACGGGATACGGCGAAGGCCAAGACCCTACAGTTGATGCAACTCAAGCAATAGCTCAAGCAATCAAAAATGTAACTGCCACGTGCAGCCTAAATTGAGAGGGAAAAAATGTATAAAAAATTACTTCCAGTAACGCTTCTATTCCTAGTTCTTGCTCAAACTTCACCTTCCTATGCGCAAGTTTCGAGTTTTGCAAAGTGCTCATCGGGTTCTTATAAGAATGTTTCAGGAAAATGTGTACATAGCCCTGTTAAGGCCCCATCTTGGCCGTCAGGCGCATCGGCCGAATGCCGTGATGGAAGTTACTCGTATAGTCAACATAGAAGTGGTACCTGCAGCCATCATGGTGGCGTATTAACCTGGCATGCATAAACGTGAACTAGTCAGATTAAATCATGAGAAAGTTTAAGATCCACTGGGGCTGGGTTACATTTCTTGTGGTTGTTGCAATGATCGGAATCGGTTTTGCAAACAAGAACACCGATGGTAGTTATGGTCCTTCGCCAAAAGATGTTGCGACTCCAACCCCTGCCAATCAAGCCACAGGTGCAAATTGGTATCCAAACGGCTACACGATAGATCCAACATTAAACTCCGATGTTGCTTATGAAATCTTAAGTGCCGCACAAGTTAAGGGCCAACCTTGCACCTGGTGCAGTGCTACTCATGGCAACGACTATTGGAAAGTTAATTTTATAGCTAAAGACGGGTGCAGCAATCTTTTTATCAATACTGAGATCGACAATCCAAGTGGTCAAGCCATTGGCACTTGGTATCAAAAAGGTGGGTCAGTAGGAACCCTTCAGCCTGAAGAATTAGAAATTGTTTCGCATAATTCAACAGACACTTTTAAATTCACGGAAATAAGTTGCACGTAATTCACTTAATTCATTTAACTCATTTACCACCCAAAGGAGATAGATATGGCCCGTCCTACTGTTGAATACGAAGAAGGATGGCCGTTCATGGTCCCACTCGGAAAAAAAGAGTCAGCCCTCGTTCAATCTACACTTGGTGAAGGCGAAACAATTATTGGTGCCGTCATCGGAAATTTTGGACAAGCAGCGATTGCTACCGAGTTACGGATATTAATTGTTAAAACAGGCTTAATGGCTGGCCAAACATTCGGAGGAAAAGTTACTTCCTTTGATTACCGCAACATAATTGGGATCGAGGTCAAAACTGGGTTAGGACAAGGAGAATTCGAACTTCTTTCTGGTGGTTTATCTAACATGCAAGGAAACAAAACAAGAACCAAAGTCAAAATGGCTGAAGCGCCCAACGGCTTAGTTTTTGGAAAGGTGGATCTAAAAGCTTTTCAAGACATGGCCACGAAGATTCGTGAAATGACCGCGAAGGCACACGGAGGCAATGCATCAAATTCGACTGAATCTATTCCCGATTCAATTAAGAAACTCTCTGAACTAAAGGATGCGGGCATCCTGACGAGTGAAGAGTTTGAAGCTAAGAAGGTTGAACTGCTCAAGCGACTTTAGAGCAACTCCGAGAGAACCCATGCTCTCCTACATTTTGAAAGTGTCAGTTGAAGTAATTCTCGAGGTCAAATATTCCCTTGTTAATATATAACTTGGATTTCGACGCATCGAAAATAAGGTTAAGCCCGAACAAATAAAAAGGCGCCGATCCTCAGACTTCTTCATCCCTGACCAAGTCCATCAAATTAGTTATCGATTCAACAGGGAATGAATTTGCTACCCAGGACTCTGTGTAACCGTCAAACTTCCCTGCGATATCCGAGCCACCGATTGCGGCTCCCTGGTTCTTAAGCATTTTCAAAATACTCTGCTCCCAACCATATGCAAGTAGTCCATCCATCGGTCCTCGCATACCCATCAACTCCCACCCATGTGACTTGTGCTTGTTAGTCCTATCGATATCAGAGTTGGATATCCCTATCTTGTAAACCTGCCAGCGGGCGTGAAAGAGGAGATATAAGTACCCATCCTCATTTGGGTCAAACCCAAATTTTGTGCAAGAAGGGCAACCTTCCCCGGTCGAGCGATGGTCAACAGAAGTCGTCCAGGTATGTTCTAAAGCGCACTTCCACTTCATTCTCTTTCCTGAATTCGGTGTGAGCGTTGTTGGGTCCCATCCATCCGCCTGGTTGGCAAGAATCGGATTGATCGTTTTTAAGTCATTAAAGCCCACGAGAACTTTCTTGTTCCCGCAGTAAGGACATCCGGAAGCCAGGTTTGCATTTGTTCTAGCATTTATCGATGCCGGCCATTGATGACCTAACTTGCATTTCCATGGTTTTACCTTGTTGCTCGCGTAATTAAATTGGCTTGGATCCCAACCATCCGCTTGGCTCGCTACTTCAGGAAACTTAGTAAGAAGGTCATTAAAACCAGGCAAGACTCTTTTGCCACTGCAGTAAGGGCAGTTTTGAGGTTTATGTAAATCCGTGCGATCCGCGATCCGCATATCGTAAATATGTTGCTTAGGACAAATCCAATCGCGAGTAAGCCCGCTTCGCTCTGTAAGAGTTGTTGGATCCCAGTTGTACGCTTCCGCAGCAATCTCTGGTCGCTTAGTCGCTAGATCGTTGAAACCAACAAGCACTTCTTTGCCGGAGCATTTTGGACATCCTTGTTTGGAGGCTGTTCTCTTCACCACACTGCTGTTAAAGGGATGACGTAACGTACACAACCAGTCCTTTTTGGCGTGAGTACCCGCAAGAACCATTGATGGATCCCAGCCATCTGCCTCACTTGCTATCTCTGGAAATTGTGATTCAAGATCATTAAACCCCTTAAGCACTTTGCGCCCTGCACAATAAGGACATCCGGACCCAGAAGTCCGACTATAAATCGCGGAAGAATATACATGTGCTCTGGGGCATTTCCATTCCATGATTCGACCGCTACCCGCTGTAATACTCGATGGGTCCCAACCAAATGCCTCAATGGCGACATCTGGATATTCGTCTGCGAGCGAGCTCATCTGGATTCACTCACATTTACAAAATCCATTAATTCTTTGATTGATTCGACGGGAAAAGACTTTTCCACCCAAGATTCTGTGTAGCCATCAAATTTCCCAGCAATACTGTCCCGACCTAAATCTGCGCCACATGTCTTAAGCAGCTGCAGGATGCTTTGTTCCCATTCATAGGCTAATAGCCCATCCATCTCTCCGCGAATATCAACTATCTCCCAACCACGATATTGATGAGCACGAGTTCTGTCAGTCTCAGAGTTGCTAATTCCAATCTTTAAAAGCCCCCACCTTTCGTGTCGCAATAGGTAAAGAAAGCCCTTTTCGTTCGGATCGAAGCCAGTTTTTGCACATGATGGACATCCCCGCCCCAACGCCCTATTGAATAGAGCAGCTTTCCAAACATGACCTTGGTCGCACCTCCACGTAAGCTTGTGATGCCCACCTGATGCATATTTGGTGGGATCCCATCCAACAGCTTGCCTTGCCAAATCCGGATGCGTTGTTTTCAGGTCATTGAATCCCTGTAATACTATTTTGTTGGAGCAAACCTGGCATCCATTTCCATTTACCCGACTGTTTGAGGTAGCACTCCAAATATGTCCTTTTTCGCAGATCCACTGATGCTTTCGATTATCACCTGCAAATGCCGTCGTGGGATCCCAGTTATATGCCTGAGCGGCTAACTTTGGATTGGTTGTTTTTAAATCATTTGTTCCGGGAAGTAATTCGCGATTCATGCAAGTCGGGCATCCTCGGCCAGCAGTTCGATTTGAAACAGTAGTACTCCAGCGATGTCCATATGAACATCTCCAAGGCAGTTTCTTTCCGCTTCCCGATAGAATTTTGGATGGATCCCATCCATCAGCTTGTGCTGCCAATTCCGGATGAGTGGTTTTCAAATCGGTAGATCCTTCAAAACTTCTTTTCCGCGTGCAATAGGGACATTTACCCCCATCACTCCTATTAGCTATTTGAGCAGACCATCGATGTCCAAACTTGCACTTCCACGGCATCTTTTTATTTGTGCCCGCAATATATTCTGAAGGGTTCCATCCGTCGGCCTCATCTGCCAGTGCGGGATGAGTCGTCTTTAAATCATTAAACCCCGATAGGACACTTCTATTTGCACACACTCCACATTTCCCACCATCCCTCCGATCACTTGGAGCCGCATAGAAAATGTGACCAAGGTTGCATCGCCATCTGAGTCTCTTATTGCTCCCTGCTACGACCATTGATGGATCCCAACCATCGGCTTCGAGGCCCAATATTGGATGAGTTGTAGCCAGGTCATTTGTACCCACTTGGACCTTGTGATTAGAACACACGGGGCAGCCATTCCCAACTATGCGTGAATTAGGAGTGGAAATCCATTTGTGGCCAGACGAACAAACCCAAGCAAGACGCTTATTGCTCCCCGCAACATATTCTTTAGGCTCCCATCCATCTGCTTGTGCTGCCAATTCCGGATGAGTGGTTTTCAAATCATTAAAACCGACCAGAACTTGATGGTTAGAACAGATTGGACAATTTCCGCCCCGAGTTCGATTCGAGATAGTCGATTGATACTTATGTCCCAAAGGACATTTCCAGTTCATTTTCTTGACACTGCCAAAAGTGAATTGGCTTGGATCCCAAAGATCAGCTTCGTTTGCTATCTGAGGATGGGTAGTAAGCAAATCGTTGTAACCCAAAAGAACTTTTTTCCCTGAACATACAGCACATCCACTTCCGCGAGTTCGATCACAGATGGCCGCAACCCATATGTGGTTGTTGGCACACCTCCACCTCTTCTTCGCATTGCTTCCCGCGGTAAATTGCTTAGGATCCCAACCATCCGCCTGACTCACCAAATCTGGATGAGACGCAGAAAGGGAAAGCTTAGCGGTCATACTAAAAGGATAGACACTCGCACCCACAATTACATCCAGGCAAAGAGTTTAGAAGAATCTTCCATCATTTTCGTTCCGGGTGGAATTGGTCTCCGAAAATCTAAAAAACACACATTCTTGTTTTCTTAGATCTAGTCACCTATATTGACTTTTACGCATGCAATTTCTCAATGGGCCGAAACCCGAGTGCCTTAGAGACCATTATTCTGAACCAGTTGGAAGGATGTTGAACTTGAGACAGAATCCATACGACGAAATCTTGAAATTCACTAAGCCATTTCCTGCCAGTTCATGGCCAGCAATTGATTGCCAAACGTGTGGAATAGGTCAAGTTCAAGTGATCGCCGGTAAAACAGAATATTTTGAATCAGCAGAATCAAAAAAACTGAGAGAAGGTAACCACGAAAATTGGGAACCGGAATGGATCAATGGGCTTTTCCAGACTCAACTACTTTGCTCAGAATCTAGTTGCAAATCACATTACCTAGCCATGGGAAATTATAGACTCGACCAACTCAGCCGGCGGCAACCAAATGGAGCTGAGTACCAAGAAATTCTTGTCTTACTCGCCGCGCAACCTTCCTTTCCTATTTCAGACAGATTACCCGGTGAAACTCCCGATCTAGTCCACGAAAGAATTAAGGAAGCGGCAAAAGTCATTTGGCTCGATCCGAATGCAGCTGGAAATAGATTGCGTTTGGCGGTAGAGGAACTCTTGACTGATCAAGGAATTGCTAAATATGGCCCCAAGGGGACAACCGATTACATAAAGACAGATGTGCGAATCAAGAAGTTCGAAGAGGTCCAACCAGAAGCGGCGGAATTACTTTTTGCGGTAAAATGGTTAGGTAACGAAGGTTCACACGGTGACACACTCACAGCCGAAGACGTTGTACTAGGAGTACAAATCTTTCACGAGGCGTTAAAAATTGTATACAACTCGACCAGGCAAAACATAGTCCGTCAGGCTGGTGTCATTAATGCGAACAAGGGGAAACCAAGATGAACCTAGGGGTCCGTGCGACTTATTTAAACTTTAGCTAGATGTCGAAATTTCACGGTGACTTTTTCTCTTGAGTACGGGTTCTGCCGTAAGCGGATAAGTAGTAACCGAGTAGTAACGACTCTACATTTGAGTGTCAAAATCAAATCAAGGTAGCTGAAATGGCCCTTATTTGATAGGTTTTCTACTGTTAACAACTCCATAGAGGACCCACAACGTATAACTCTTAATCACCGGGTCGGGGGTTCGAGTCCCTCACAACGCACTTTGTAAAACTGACGTTCATTGGTAACAGTCAAGCCTTGGTCACTTCGAGTAGTTTTTCATATGGAGTTCG
>TBL_comb47_HYPODRAFT_10007673_pt1 | contig 11239 bp, 4 predicted proteins | sample TroBogypolimnion_40_FD_10682 | JGI IMG/M metagenome (IMG submission 10682) | reverse complement strand
TTATGCCTTGTCCCAATCAAGCCATGCACTGGCCAGAAAATGGCTGCACGAACTGATTGGTTGGCAAAGACCCGACGGCAGTATGTTTTCACCTGTACCTGCCGGAAACTGGAATACAGAGCTTCCCTGTCAGGTGCTGGCTACCATTGGTTATTACGGTCTGTGGAACTATTTCCTGAACACTGGCGACAAAGAAACCATTACCGACCTTTACGTTGGGGTAAAACGTTACCTGGACTTATGGGTGCCGGATGGTAAGGGTTCCATGAAGTTCCGCACCGGCGACTGGTCCTGGGGCGACTGGGGTGAGAACAAGGATATGTTGCTGATCTATAATCTTTGGTATTTTCTGGCCATAAAAGGAGAGCACAACATGGCGCTCGAACTGGGCAAAACTGATGATGCCTCCAATTACGCCAAATTTTTGGAAGACTTTAAAACCTCGTTTAACAAACAATTCTGGGACGGAACAGCCTATCGCGACCCGGCTTACAAAGGCAAAACCGATGATCGCGCTCAGGCATTAGCTGTGGTTTCCGGTGTTGCGGAAAAGGAAAAATACCCTGAGTTATTAAAAGTATTCCAGACAGAAGAACATGCAAGCCCTTATATGGAAAAATATGTTTTTGAAGCGATGATGCAGATGGGTTATGAAAAAGAAGCGTTGGAACGCCATCAAAAACGTTTCTCCGGAATGGTAAATAACAATAGATTTACTACACTTTTCGAAGGCTGGGGAATTGGCGATGAAGGATATGGAGGTGGTACTGTAAATCACGCCTGGAGTGGTGGCGGGTTAACTATTCTCTCTCAATATGTTTGTGGATTCACTGCGCTTAAACCCGGGTTTGAAAAGTTTCAGGTTATGCCACAATGCGGAAATCTGACTGAAGCTTCAGCAACTATGGAATCTGTTTGCGGCAAAATTCAAACCTCCTGGGAAAAACGACCCAAAGTTTTTGAACTACATGTGACTGTGCCTGAATCAACCATAGCTTTGGTTGGGATACCATCGCAAAGTATTAAATCTGTAAGTTTAAACGGAAAAGTGGTTTGGAAGAACGGCGAATATCTAAATAAGTTGTTCCTTCCTAAGGAAAATATTCAAAACGGACGTATATGTTTTGAAATCAAATATGGAGAATGGTTTTTTGTTGCACAATAAAAAAATAAAAAATGATGAAATCAATTTTTAGGTCATCGATTCTAGTTGCCATCCTGCTATTAGTTGCATTTAGATCACCGGCAAAGGTAAAGGTAGTGATGTTTGGTGATTCAATTACTAAAATGGGTAACTGGAATGAATTATTTAAACGCGATGATGTAATAAACAGGGGTTTCCCCGGTTTTACCACTTCGCATTTAGTTTGGCTGATTCATGATAATGTGGTAGCCCTTCACCCTGAAATATGTTTTTTACAAGGAGGGATTAATGATATAGGCGTGGGCATTCCGCTAGGTCGAATCAAAAGGAATTACACCAGTTTGATTGACACACTTCTGGCAAACAAAATAACCCCTGTCGTTCAATCAACATTATACCAGGTTGACAATCCACAAAGTAAAGTGATGGTTGACAGCCTGAATCATTTTTTGGTTACCTTCTGCAAAATTCGACAGGTTCACTTTTTGGATATTAACTCAAAATTGAGCGCTGTCGAGGGATTAAGACCTGAATACTCAAAAGATGGAACCCATATTAATGAAGAAGCCTATCAGATATGGGGTAAGGAAATCAATGACTGTATAAAATTAATTTCACAAACTAAGCAGCTATCATCATTTTTGCCTGGCCAAATCTGGGACGATACCAATGGTGTCCCTGTCAATGCTCACGGAGGCGGAGTCCTTTTCCACAAGGGAAACTATTACTGGTATGGGGAGCATAAGGTTGAAGGTGCTTTAGGGAATACTGCCCAAGTTGGCGTACATGTTTATTCTTCAAAGGATTTGTATAATTGGACGGATAGGGGCACCGCCCTAAAAGTTTCAGAAGATCCCAAATGCGATATTGCCAAAGGCTGCGTCATGGAACGCCCGAAGGTTATATACAACCAGAAGACGAAGAAATTTGTGATGTGGTTTCACCTTGAATTAAAAGATCAGGGTTACAACGCAGCCCGCTCAGGGGTTGCCGTGAGTGATTATCCAACCGGTCCGTTCACTTTTATCCGGAGTTTCCGTCCAAATGCAGGTTATTGGCCGGTTAATGTTCAGAAATTTCATAAACTTCCCGTTTCAGATACGATCAAATCGGGTTATTGTGGAGGGAAAGGGTGCCTTCCGGCACATCCGGATACACTCAATATCCTGGGGCGCGATTTCAAAGGAGGTCAGATGGCCCGTGATATGAACCTGTTTGTTGACGACGATGGAAAAGCTTATCAAATCTACTCTTCAGAGGAAAACAGCACTCTACATATCTCACAGTTGACAGATGATTATCTGACCTATTCTGGCAAATATGGGCGGTTCTTTTCCAATCGCTACATGGAAGGCGCTGCAATGTTCAAAACAATTGAAGGCAAATATTATCTGATTGCCTCCGATTGCACCGGCTGGACTCCCAATTCTGCCCGATCTGCCGTGGCCGAATCAATTTGGGGTCCATGGAAAGAGTTGGGTAATCCTAGCATTGGCAAAGACTCATTAACAACTTTTCATTCACAAAGCACGTATATCCTTTCTGTCAGCGGTAAAAAGAACTCATTTATTTATATGGGCGACCGGTGGGAACCCAACAATGCCATTGACGGAAGATATGTTTGGTTACCCATTGAATTTGAAGGCAGAAGGCCTACCCTGAAGTGGTATGATGAATGGGATTTTAAAAATCCTTTACAAAACAAAAAATGAAGCAGTATATTATTTGAAAGGAGCAGGGAAGGTTGCTGGCTATTAAATTAAATAGTTATAGAAATATATTTGGACTTATGAACTCAAGAGATTTGTTACAGAAAACATTAAACCACCAGGAGCCGGATCGGATAGTTTTTGACATGGGTTCAAATGCAGTTACTGGTATCCATGTAAAAACTTTAGAGAATCTTTGTAAATACTATGGACTTGAAAAACGTCCTGTGAGGTAAATAGAACCATACCAAATGCTAGGTTTAGTTGAGGAAGACCTGATTGAGGCAATCGGAATAGATGTAATTGGAATGTGGGGTCACGATAATATGTTAGGTTATAGTAACCAACCGCCATTAAAACTCTTCAAGACTTTCTGGGGGCAGGAAATTCTTGTTCCGGATAAGTTCACTACTATAACTGACGAAAAAGGCGATCTGCTCTCTTTCCCGGAGGGAGATACATCCGTTCCCACTTCAGCGAAGATGCCTAAGGCCAGCTATTTTTTCGACGCCATTGAAAGACAGCAATATATTGATGATGAAAATCTTAAGGTGGAGGATAATCTTGAGGATTTTGAGCCAGTTACAGATTCAACATTGCAGTATTGGAAAGCCGAGGTAGAAAAAGAGCGTAAGAAAGGTAAAGGAATAGTTGCCGGATTAGGTGGTACAGGACTTGGCGACATAGCCCTGGTTCCGGGGATGCAGTTAAAACATCCAAAGGGAATACGTGCCATACCTGAATGGTATATGAGTACCATAATGCGCATTGATTATATCAGGGAATTATTTGACCGACAAACCTTTCTTGCAGTTGAAAATCTGCAACGAATATACAAGACCATTGGGAATGATATTGATGTTGTTTTTATTTGTGGAACTGATTTCGGAACTCAAGATTCTACCTTTTGCTCTCCTGAACAATTTGACGATTTGTGGCTACCCTATTATCTCAGAATTAATGATTGGATACACACCAATACTAATTGGAAAACCTTTAAGCATTCGTGTGGGGCAGTAGAAAACTTCATGTACCGGTTTATCGATGCCGGTTTCGACATCATTAATCCGGTACAGGTGAGTGCTAAAGGCATGGATCCAAAACATCTGAAAGCAACTTACGGGAAGCATCTCACTTTCTGGGGAGGAGGTGTTAATACACAAACCACGCTCCCATATGGTACACCACAACAAGTGCGTGAAGAAGTGCTTCGTCACTGCGAAGTTTTCGCAAAAGATGGTGGATTTGTTTTTAACACGGTGCATAATATCCAGGCAAATGTTCCTGTTGAGAATATAGTTGCTATGATCGATGCAGTTCACAAATTTAATGGACACTAACAATAGATAACGGCAAATTGCCTCATTAAGTATTGGATGTAGAAAAGTAAATACAAACTAAACTCAAGTTATTTATAAATGAAAAAGATCTTCTTTTTTGCCATTTTGAACTTTATTTTAATAGGTTCAGTTTTCTCCTCACGGAAGAGTGGACAAGGCTTGTCCGACAAAAACGTACCTGAAAACTGTCCGTTTAAACAATCAACGGTATTTTCAGGCCTTGAAATCGGTTCAAAAAATAAAAACTATTTGGATCAAAAGATTAATGCGGATACCTGGTACCCGACTTGGGCATCTGATGGAAACATGTATTCTCCGTGGACGGATGGATCTGTAAAAGGAGTTACAAGCAACTCTGCCGGCAAAAATGCGACTACAGGGTACGCGACAATTATTGGAGATGACCCTATGAATCTGACGATTATTAATGAAGCGCTTTACAAATCTGATCCAAATCCTTATGAAAGCCGATACCCATGTGGTTCTCTTCTCTATGATGATGTATGGTATTATGGAACTTATTGTTTATATGGTGGTCAGGTAACAAAAAACAATAACATATCGTATAATTGGCCATGGATGGGACCTTTTATTGGATTTCGGTATTCAACAGATTTGGGCAAGACCTGGATACAAACACCACGTACACCAACCAACCCATTATTTAATGAATGTACCCAAAATGGAGAACCTGTTAAAATAGGAGCACCTCATTTTGTTGACTTTGGGAAAAATATGCAGCATTCGCCCGATGGAAAAGCATATCTTGTTGCCCATGGTTCAAGTAATGGAATAAACAGACGTTTTGGATATGACAGCTGGATTACCGGCGATGAAATCTATCTGATCAGGGTAACCCCAGGTATTGAAAACATGAACGATCCATCCCAATACGAGTTCTGGAATGGGAAGATATGGACCCATGATTTCAAACAATTAAAACCAATAGCAAACTGGAAGGATAATATGGGGTGTGTAACCATGACCTATAATGCACCGTTGAAACGTTACCTGATGTGCGTTACAGATGGAGGGACAACTGGCGGTTTTTACAATACATACGTTCTTGAATCTTCTGAAATTACTGGCCCATGGAAAATGGTACAATATTTTAAGCATTTTGGAGAGCAGGCTTATTTCGTAAACATCCCATCAAAATTTATCAGTAAAGATGGTAAAAGGTTTTGGTTATGCTATTCTGCAAATTTCGCTTCTGACTGGGATGGGCAAAAAATCCAGTCATTGCCAGCGGGTAGCTGTTACAGCCTATGTTTGCAAGAAGTTAAACTATATTGAATACTATTCAAACCTATGCACAAATATTTACCTTATAATCTTTTAGTTTAGTACGAAATGTCCAACAAACACAGTCTTACAACCAAAGAGTATCTTGTCCCGTTTATTTTTATCACCTTCCTCTTTTTCCTCTGGGGTATTGCCCACGGGATGATTGATACACTGGATAAACATTTTCAACAAATACTCCATTTGACGAAATCACAGTCAAGTATGATTCAGTTTTCACTGTATGGGGCCTATTTCGGGATGGCGCTTCCTGCTGGAATTTTTATGCGCAGATTCGGGTATAAGAAAGGGATCGTTTTAGGTCTTTCTCTTTTTGCAATCGGGGCTTTTCTGATTGCAGGTACTACATCATTTGAGTCATTCTGGATATTTCTTGTATGTCTGTTTATTCTTGGTTGTGGTCTGGCACCCTTGAAACAGCCGCAAATCCTTACGCAACAAAACTTGGAACGAAGGAGTCAGCAGCACAGCGGATCAATTTTTCGCAGTCATTTAATGGTTTAGCGTGGGTGATTGGTCCACTTATCGGTCTATACATTTATGGAAATCAGGGTGCTGCTCCAGGTGAGAAACTCACCTCCATGATTCTGCCATTTGCAATGATCGGATTGGTTGTACTTATCGTCGCCCTGCTCTTTTTGCGTCTTCCTCTTCCCGAGATTTCAGAAGAAGAGTCTGGCAATGCACACGGTATCCTTGAAACCTCACCAACTGAGAAATCAACATTTCATAAACCACTGATCAGGCATAGGCATTTCGTTATGGGCGTTGTTTCCCAGTTCTGCTACGTCGCCGCCCAAACCGGAATCTTCAGTTACCTGATTAATTTTGTGACAGATAAAAACCAGAATCCCCGTTTTGATGTTCAGAATGGTCCCTACTTTCTTTCGATAGGTTTTGCGCTGTTTATGATTGGCCGGATGTCAGGAAGCTATATAATGGCACGCATAAAACCAGCAAGGATTCTGGCAGTGAATGCCGGATTGAGCATTTTACTTTTACCCGTTATAAGTATGAATCTGGGTTGGGTGTCGCTCATTGCCCTTTATTCCGTGTTTTTGCTGATGTCGATTATGTTCCCCACCATTTTTGCGTTGGGGATTAAGGATCTCGGGGCGCAAACCAAGAAGGGGGCTTCAATTATTGTTATGGCTATTGTTGGAGGGGCGGTATTTCCTCCGTTCATGGGTCACATTTCAGACCTCTATTCAATGTCTGTTGGCTTTCTGGCTCCTATTCCTTTGTTTATGTTTATTCTTTATTACGCCTTAAAAGGACATCATGTAAGATCTTAATTTTTTAAGATTATCTCCTCAAGTGATATACTTACAACCTCAAAGAATCATAAACGTCCATCATCTCACGTTCCCATATGTCGAGATATCGTTTTGTCGTACCGGGAGATTCATGATTTAAAAGTTTCATCATGAGGATTATAAACTCTTCCGAATAGTTATTCAGGCGCAAAACACGATTATATTAAGGATTGCGTTCAAATGGCTTACCCTGAAATGCATTACAATTTTGATAAGAAACAAACAATCTATTTTTCATCCGTTTTATAAATGGAATAGTATGGTTTACCATTAATGATATTTCAGACTTGTTCTTTGCGATTACATTTGAGAATTGAGTCCTGTTCTTCGTTTAGATGATACATTGTGCCATCAAGGAATTATAGTTAACAAATAGTCAGATGGTTAACATAGAAATCAAACCCCGAGTGAAGTATAATCGCAGAAGAATTTCTGATTGGACTTTAAAAGGTTTTCCAGCGTTTTAATCTAATAAAGTATTTTTTTAAGCCTGCAAAAACCCTCGACCTTCAAACTTCAGGTCTCGCACGGTCTTTTTGCATGAAGTCTGTTGTGATTATTCTGCATGGTAAACTACTTTATGGGCATACGGTCCTATGAATCCGCTAAATTTACATAATCAGGCCTTATACTACAATTCATTATTGTTCAATTCAGAAAGATGTCTTATAAGGTGATTATGTAAAATTAGCTCCCGTAGCTTAATTTGGTTTTCAGCTTTTAAGAACCTTTGCTCTCTTTTTTATTCTTACCACAAAATCCCCACCTCCCTCCAAGCAGAATCGGAAAAACAGGATATGATCCGGTTGCCCTGGAGAGAAAAGAAGATACGTTTTTCCTTCGGTTGTGAGCCCCAATAGGCTTTTTAAGAATATCACATATAGGTCAAATCTAGTCATTTCATGAACCATTGATAAAATAGAGAAATTAATGAAGTTTTTATTGATAAAAACTAATGGGTGTGTGTGATACTGTGTGTAAAAATAAAATACCACTGATAATCATGTGATTACAGTGTCATTTGTGACCTGGGAGAGACTCGAACTCCCAACCTTTTGATCCGTAGTAAGAAGCGATAACATTAAATATAGGAGCTTCCTGGAAATAACTATCTACGAGCGAGCTTGGAATCCTCCTTCCGCATAAAATTTGATTGAATATGGGAAGAATAAAAAACGCACCTAATTACTGACCTGGGTGCGTAATTAAGTGCGTAAATTTTGCAACTATATGATATTCAAGCTTTATTGCGGAGAGAGTGGGATTCGAACCCACGGTACCCTTTTGGAGTACACACACTTTCCAGGCGTGCTCCTTCGACCACTCGGACATCTCTCCTGATCAAATTCTGAATCGATACAGTTACCTGTTTCAATTGTGGCACAAAAGTAGGAGAATTTTTCAGTTTCTGATCACCTAAACTATAAAAACCTTTTATCCGGATTTATACCTGGGTAACTTTCCAATATTTTCGATAATATTAAGTTAATTTGAAACCAAATTGTTAAATTTATACCTGTCATTTTAAGTCATTAAATCCTAATCTTTTTTCAGATGAGAACATCTATTTATTTCCTTTCCCTGATAATCCTGATGGGAGTTTTGTTCAGTTGTACTAACGAGCATTTCTCAAAAGAATCAAAAACCGATAAAAACGGATACTCCTATGTTCAGGTTACCAATGATCCGCTCAAAACTCGGATTTATACCCTGAAAAATGGTTTTACCGTCTATCTCTCTGCCAATAAGGACGAGCCCAGGGCCATGGGACTTATCGGTGTTCGGGCAGGATCACTTAATGATCCTTTGGAAACTACGGGATTGGCCCATTATCTGGAACATATGTTGTTTAAAGGGACAGATAAATTTGGTACCACCAATTGGCCCTCCGAAAAAGTGCTTCTCGATAGTATTTCGAATTTGTTTGAACAATATAAAGGAGAAACCATCGCTGATCGGAAAAAGGGCATTTATCGGGAGATTGACCGCATTTCCCAGGCGGCTTCCAAATTTGCGATTCCCAATGAGTTTGATAAAATGTGTTCTTCGATCGGTGCCAAAAGTACTAATGCCTTCACCAGTTACGATGTGACCGCTTACATGAACGATATTCCTGTGAATGAGTTAAATAAATGGGTGGAAATGGAGTCGGAGCGATTCCGGAATCCGATCCTCCGGCTTTTCCATACGGAACTGGAAGCAGTTTATGAAGAGTTTAACATGGACCAGGACAGGGATGATACCCGCCTGAACGATGCAATCATGAAAGGACTTTTCCCTTCCCATCCGCTTGGTCGCGATGTTATTGGCTTTCCCGAACACCTGAAAAATCCGTCAATGGTTAATATTATGAAGTTTTACCATACCTGGTATGTCCCAAATAATATGGTTTTTGTACTAAGCGGGGATATTGATTACGAAGAGACCATTAAATTAATTGACAAGAATTTTGGAAAGTTCGAATCAAAAGAGCTTCCCAAAATTGAATTTCCCAAAGAGGCCGCCATTTCAGCTCCCGTTGTAAAAGAAGTTGTTGGCCCGGAAGGAGAACAGGTACAGCTGGCTTTCAGATTTGATGGCTATAAATCGGAAGACCGGAAGTATGTAACGCTGATTGATTATATCCTCTCGAATTCGGTGGCTGGTTTAATTGATCTCGATCTGAATCAGCAGCAAAAGGTACTTAAGGCTGGAAGCACCAGTGATTTTGAATCAGATTATGGCTTTCACCTATTCTTCGGCAAACCACGCCAGGGACAAAAGCTTGATGAAGTAAAAGATATGCTTCTTGCTGAAATTGAGAAGGTTAAACGGGGGGAATTCGATGAATGGATGATTCAGGCTTCTGTCAATAATCTTAAATTGGCACAGACCCGCCGCAATGAGAGCAACCAAAGAGCTTTCACCCTTTTGGAATCATTTATAAAAAGATCTGACTGGGCTTCTGAGCTGGCCTTTAATGATCAGCTTAGTCAGATAACAAAAGATCAATTGGTTGAATTTGCAAGGGCTCACTATAAAGATAACTATGTAGTCGCCTTCAAAAGGAACGGAGTCGCGAAAGATCTGGTAAAGGTCGAAAAACCGCATATCACACCTATTGCCATTAATCGGGCTGACCAGTCTGCTTTTCTGAAATCATTTATTGCACAAAGTTCTGCTCCGCTTGAACCGGTATTTGTGAATTTTGCCACCTCCATTAAAGAAGACAATTTAAGCAAGGATGTGAAATTCAATTATATCCAAAACACTACAAATGATCTTTTCTCGCTAAATTATACCACCGAAATCGGAAGTAATCATGATCTCAAGCTGGCACTGGCTGTGAAATACCTTCCCTACCTGGGCACAGAAAAATTTACGGCCGAGCAGTTTAAGAAAGAGCTTTATAAACTCGGGGTTTCGTTGAGTGTGAATACCGGCAGGGATCGCTCTGATATCGTTATTAATGGTTTAGATCAGAATTGCGAGGCTGGGATTAAGCTCCTGGAACAATTACTGGCTGAAGCCAAACCAGACAAGGAAGCCTATGGAAAGTTGATTGACGGGCTTTTAAAAGAACGGGAAGATGAGAAAAAAGATCAGCATGTGATCACAGGGGCTCTGCTTGATTATGGCAAATATGGGAAGGAGTCACCCTTTGCAAATATTCTCTCCGAGAAGGCTTTAAGGTCGGTCAACCCATCTGACCTTACAGAGATCATTCACAAATTTTCGAGCTTCCCTCACCGGGTATTTTATTACGGGCCGACCGAATTTGACAAGGCGTTAGCCAGTGTAAAGGGTAATCACCGGATTCCGGAAGTTAGCCTTCCTATTCCGGCTGAGAAGAAATTTGCAGAGCAGGTTACAGATCAGAATAAAGTTTTTTTTGTCGATTATGACAAATCCCAGGTCAATGTGATTATGATTTCACGTGATCTGCCCTTTGATCCGAAAACCCTGGTCAAATCCAGAATTTTCAATGAGTATTACGGAAATTCGATGGCTTCCGTAGTTTTCCAGGAGATCAGGGAGGCTAGAGCATTGGCATATTCTGCGTGGGCTAACTACATGCGTCCATCAAAAAAAGAGGACTCTTTTTATATCTACGGGGTAGTCTATACCCAGGCGAATAAAATGATGGATGCTATCGGGGCGATGAATGGATTATTGTCCAAAATGGTGGTTGATGAAAAATCGTTTGTGATTGCCAGGGAGAGTGTCCTTAAAAGCATCCAGACTGAACGGATCATTAAAACCAACCTGTTTTGGACCTGGCTTCAGAACAAGAAACTGGGGATTGATTATGATATCCGGAAAGACTATTACGAAAATGCTCAAAAGGTTACCATCAATGATGTTCAGCAATTCTTTAATGAAAGATTGAAGGACAAGAAGTATACTTATATTATTGTAGGTAATAAAAAGGATGCTAACCTCACG
>TBL_comb47_HYPODRAFT_10007672_pt1 | contig 11242 bp, 16 predicted proteins | sample TroBogypolimnion_40_FD_10682 | JGI IMG/M metagenome (IMG submission 10682) | reverse complement strand
TTAAAAATTACTTATAATCTAGGGCTGAAATCGCAAAGGAAGAGTGGCAGAGCGGTTGAATGCACCAGTCTTGAAAACTGGCGAGGATGAAAGTCCTCCGTGAGTTCGAATCTCACCTCTTCCGCCACTTGATGTATTTAAGCATTCCCAGCAAGTCCTAAATCTCCAATAAATTCAAAGACATACCCGTAAATTAAGGTTCACAGAGGAGCGTGCATTCCTAGGGGTTCTTGCATTTTTTGTTGGTATATCTGATACTCGATACCAACAAGACCTCAAAAATACCAACAAACTCCCCTAGAACCCTGATGGCAACTGCCTTAAAGAAAAACGCTAGCAAGAAGCTCACAGCCCTTGCCATAGAGAAGACCAAAGCGTCTAAAAAGCCCCAAAAGCTCTCGGATGGCGAAGGCTTATTTCTTTACATCACGACTAACGGCTCAAAGCTGTGGCGCTTAGCTTATCGTTTTAATGACAAACAAGGGACATTGGCGCTGGGCGCTTACCCGCAAGTATCTTTGGTGCAAGCACGGGATCTTAAAAACGATATTAAAAAAGATCTCAGATTGGGTATTGATCCCAAGACGCATACCAACAAAGCAAAAAAGAAAGCCAAGAGTGCATTGGAGATTGAGCGTTTTGAATCTTTGGCTAAGGCTTACCTAAAGACCAAAGAATCTCAATGGACTAAAAAGCATGCAACGCAATGGCTCAAGAATATGGAAGATTATGCGTTTAAGAAGCTGGGCGAGAAGCCAGTGCGCAATATCAAGCCAGCCGATGTATTGGTGGTGATGCGAGAAATGGAAAGCGCTGGGATTTACGAAACTCGTGATCGCTTATTGCAAGGCATTTCCAGCGTATTCAAATACGGCATTGCATTGGAAGTCTGTGAAAACAATCCGACTGATATTCGAATATTGCTTAAAAAGCGCCCAAGGGTTAAAAATTTCCCCTGTATCTCGCCTAAGGAATTACCTGATTTTCTATGCAAACTCACCGCATTGGAAAAAGAGAAAAAGGTGTCCTTGATCTCCAGTAGTGCCATGCGCTTACTCATGCTTACCGCTACGAGAACTAGTGAAGTACGCTTTAGTCGCTGGAAAGACTTTGATCTCAAAAAAGCCTTATGGACTATCCCTGCAGAACAAGAGGGACGCAAAGGCACGGGGGATAAGCGCAAGCCCCATGTAGTGCCACTATCCACACAAGCGCTTGCTCTATTGGAGGGGCTAAAGCCTTTTACAGGCAAACAAGAGCTAGTCTTTCCAAATCGGTCACAGCCCCTCAAACCCATCTCAGAAAATACCATTCTGAAGATCATTGAAAACCTTGGTTACAAAGGGAGAATGACGGGGCATGGCTTTCGCTCATTGTGCAGAACCATTCTTTCTGAAATGGGCTACCGCTTTGAAGTGCTAGAGAGCATCCTTTCGCATACTGTTGGTGATCCGACAGTGCAAGCCTATGCCCGTAGCCAATATTTGCAAGAGCGTCAGAGCATCATGCAACACTGGGCGGATTATCTCGATGGAGCAGCGAGGGGCAAAGTAGTAGCACTGAGGGCGAGAGCATGAACGACTTTCAAAAGAAAACTAAAGAAAGTTTTTTAAAGCAGCCATGCCCCCCATGGGTTGATGCTGACCATTGGAATACAGTTCTTAACAAGGTAACTTTCACGCTTAAAGGTGAAGGTATAGAGATTAGTTACAAGGGCATGAGTATGGAGGAGATTGAGCTACTTCAGGGGCTTGTGCATGCAAGTGTTGCTAATGGCTTCTTTACACCCCAGACCCGTAAGGCAAGACAGCCCATCGTTGAAAAGTATCAGTTAGAGCAAACAATTAAACAGCAAACAGCAACAATTCAAAAACACCGCAAGCCGAGGTCTGCCAAGGTATTAGCGCTACTTGCGTATTACAAACAGAACCCTGAGATCACGATTAAAAGTTTATACGCTGACAACAAGTTAGAAAGCATCCATCCCGATTTATCGAAGATGACTTATGAACGGCTTGAAGTCATCCTGTCTGATATAAGGTCAGGAAAAATTAAGTAATCTTTATCTTTACAAAACAGAGAAGCGCATCCTGTCTGGTGCGCTTTTTGCATTTTTAGTTGCGAATTATGGTTTGCAAAACATAAATGAATTGAATTTACCACCCTAGAACCCATGGGTAGTATCAGGTCATCTTAGTTATAAACAGGATGACACAAGATGATTAGCACAGCAGAAACCTTATTAACTCGCAAAGATGTAGAGCAACTCTCAGGCTTATCCCGTAGCTCAATATACCGCCTGATGCACCTCGGGAAATTCCCTGCGCCATTGAAGGTCAGCTATTCGGCTGTGCGCTGGAAGCAATCGGATATTACTTCTTGGCAATCTAGTCTAAACAAGACGGCATAAAAAAAGCTGCCCCTCTAAGGCAGCCTTTTCTCACAACTTTTAAAACAATTTCCACTATGAATTTTACTAATATTTCAGCCGATTGCCCAGCATTTTCTGTGGGGTATGGCAACTATGATGTATATCCATACAACCACTCTTTAGATGCGCTTTTCACAGTTTTGAATGAGGATCGCTCCCCAACCAAAGGCGGGAAATGGATCACTTCACCGATGCGTTCCCCAGCGCCCAGAAAGCGTGGGAAACGCTGTAAAGCCAATGCATTACCAAAGCCTTGGTTCGGGCTGGACAACGATGGCAACTTGTCTAATACGCACTATGAGCAATGCATCACTCGCTTTGAAATTTTTAAGGGCTGGATTTACACCACAGCATCAGATCAAGACAACGCAAGACGCTTTAGGGCATTGATTCAATGCTCTCGCCCAATCAACGAAGCGGAGTGCAAGATTCTCAGCCAATTAATTGAGCGTTATAGTGGCTTGGGGGGTTGGGATCAATCTGTATATCGGTGTTCACAGCCCTTGTACACACCCACACAGGGCGCAGAACTGATTGAACTTCATGGTGATCTGCTAGATGTGGACTTGTGGCTTTCTAAAGCGCCACAGAAACCTAAGCCGATTCGCAAAAAGATTAATCGGATCTATCCCAGCACCAATGTCTTTGGAGCGTTTGCCAATAACAACATGGTCATCAAGACTGGAAGTGATCGCCATGAAGTAATCTGTCCATGGGCGCATCTTCACACCGATGGTCGATTGGAAGCAATGCTCTTTGAACCTAGCGCAGAAAACAATCTGGCTTGGGGGTTTAAATGCTTACATAGCCATTGCGTTGATAAAACGATACGGGATGTTTATCGTTGGATGGGTGAAAAATGAAGCTTCCACCTGCTAAATCACCGCAAGAAAAAGCGATTTCAATCGCAGTAAATTCATACATTGAGGATGCCTTCAAGCTGGATCGAGTGGCTGATGTTGATGATATTGAGTTAAGTCTTTTGCAAAATCCCACTCAAGATTCATGCGCCTTAGCGTTTAAGCATCGCTATCGAGGACAGTTACTTTTCGCTCATCTTTACAAAGTATGGCTATGCTGGGATGAAAAGGTTTGGTCAGAAAACAAAACCAACCTTGTGTCTCATTACATTCGCAACTTAGTGCGAGGAGTTAATGTCCATAAAAAACAAAGCCTATCAACTGCCAGCTTTAGTGCTGGGGTGGAATCTTTCTGCCGCAACGATCCAGCGCTCTCATTGCGTGGGGATGAGTTAGACAAGAACAATTACATCTTAAATACCCCCGCAGGCACGATTGACCTCAAAACGGGTTTAATGCGCCCTCACAGCGCTGATGACTTACTGACCAAGATAACCATGTGTTCACCAGAAAAAACGAATGGAGAGCGTTTTGAGCGGTTTATGGACGAAATAACTGGTGGTGATAAAGAACTGAACTACTTTCTTAAGGTTTTACTTGGCTCATTGCTATCAGGTGCAGTAGAAAGCCACTTCATTATTTTATGGATTGGGGAAGGTCGCAACGGCAAGAACACTTTAGGCGATCTGATTATGTGGATATTAGGAGCGTATGCCCGCAAGATCCCTAGTAATGTGCTGATGGCGAGCAAACATGAGCGCCACCCAACGGAATTGGCATCACTAATGGGTGTTCGTCTTGCAATCTCATCTGAGATCTCTGAAGGGGCTTTTTGGAATGAAGCTCGAATCAATGAGCTAACAGGCGATTCCACTATCTCCGCAAGGTTTATGGGATGTGATTTCTTTGAATTTCCCAGAACGCATAAGCACTTAATTTATGGCAACCACCGCCCCCAGCTTAGAACTATTAACGATGCGTTGAAAAGTCGGCTTGTCATCGTGCCGTTTAAGCAAAGTTTTGTTGGGCGAGAAGATCCGCTACTCACAGAAAAGCTCAAAGCCGAAGCGGGTTACATCTTGAACTGGTTGCTTGAAGGTCATAGCTTGTGGCTGTCAGCTGGAAGAAAGCTGCCCCCTTGCGCAGTAGTAGCGGCAGAACAAGAAGATTATTTCTCTACGCAAAGCACTGTAGAAGCGTGGGTGAATGAGCGCTGCCAACGCATTGAAGCAGATACCCGCACCTCAAAAGACATTGATCTAGCGAGCGTTTTATATGCCAGCTATGAACAATGGAAACGGAATCGTGGGGAAGCGCCTTTTTCACAGACAAGGTGGGGCGATGCGATGTCAAAATTATTTAAAAAAGAAAAAACTAATAGAGGACTTAAGTATCGGGGGGTACGATTAAGTTACTCAAGCGAGTGGGGGGCGGATTCTCCGTTTTCTGAGTTACCCAAGCACTCAAATGGTGGGGAGTAATTTGATGCCTATCAATTCCCAACAACGCTCAGGTGTCCAAAAGGTGCATAGTGTGCATACCCTTCCAGCTGGTAGCCATAGAAAATCATTTTTCTATAGGGGTATACGGACAACCCTGCACACCCTGCACTTTTTTAGAAAACCCCCCCGTTTTTTAGGTGCGATTAGGTCTAAACCGAGCCGTAATTCAACATTTTCTAATTAACCAAGGAGTAATCCATGAATATGACTTTCGTACCAATCCTGCAAGAGCGTTTAGCTCTTATTGCTCATTACCAAGGCTTAAATAAAGGTGAACCCCAATTTGAATTAGTTGAAGAACCGATCTGCTTTTGGCAAGTGGAAGCGCAAAAAGGGGAGATGGTTGTCAAACCTGTGATAGCGGGCTTTCAGCCAACAGAGCAAGCGGGGACGCAACGGGTAGCGCTTTATAACTATGACGGTTCTATCGGTTGGAATGGTCGGCAGTTTGAAAACCTAGACAGCTTTATGAATGACTTCAAAGATTACATCTTGTTTTTAGAGGAGCGATCTAAAAATGACTGCCGAACCAAATAAAAGCAAGCAAAAAAAAGGGCGCTGGGTCAAGGGGCAATCTGGTAACCCCTCTGGCTTGACTAAAGGCTTGCAGGGGATCTTTAAGGAAGCGCTTAAGGATGAGCTACCAGAATTAATTAAAAAGACCCTAGAACTCGCTAAAGCAGGCGATATGCAGGCGATGACATTGTTAATTAATAAGACCGTACCCAACCCAAGGGCAGAAACTTTTATCAGCGAACCCTTTGCCATTGATGACAAGTTACCCCAAAAGGTTGAGAGAACCTTAGACCTTATGTTTAACGGCAAATTGCCGATTGAATTAACTGGAGAGATTCTCAAAGCCGTTGAGGTCTATACCAATATGCAACAGAACCAAGGTGCGACTGCTGAGTTGCTAGTGAAAAATCTCGATATTCCGCCATTGTTAGAGAACCATGGTGTAACGATTACTGAATGTAAGTCGGATGAGTAGAATCTTAGAATTACCGCAGCTTCATAGCGGGCAGCGAGCAGTAATGCATCACGCTCAAAAATACAATGTCATTTGTGCTGGCAGGAGATGGGGCAAATCTGTGCTACTGACCACCATCGGCATTAAAGATGCCCTGCGCAAGAAAAATGGTCGATGGGGTAATGTCGGTGTTTTTACCCCCAACTATCGCTTTGCGCAAGCCTTGTTTGATGAATTTATGGCGATACTCGGTGATACTGCCGAGGGTAATAAATCCTTGATGCAAATTAGAATCATTGGGGCTGGGCAAATCGACTTTTGGACGCTCAACCCGCCACAGGGGCAACGCTCAGGTCGAGGTCGCAGTTACAGTACCCTGATCCTTGACGAAGCATCCTTTGCGTTTGATGATGATTCAGAGAACCCCGATACCTTATCGAATATTTTTTATCGCAGTTTGATTCCAACTATTGTTGATCGACCTGATTCCCAAGTCTGGGTAGCATCCACTCCGAATGGTAGGCAAGGGTTCTTTTTTAATATTTTTAGTGAGAATACGCTGTGGCAAAAATTTCATGCGCCCAGCTCTTCCAATCCATTTTTGCCTGCTGCAGAGTTAGAGCAAATCCGTTTGCAATCGAACCCACTTGTTTGGCAACAGGAATTCTTGGCTGACTTTGTATCCTTTGATGGTGCTGAGTTTTTACCGCTAGATTTAATGCTCAATAATGGCGATCCCTATGACTTGCCTTGCACACCTACGGGTGAGCTAAAGCTATTGATTTTTGCGGTGGCTGATACGAGCTTTGGTGGTAATGGTCGTGGAGAGAAGACCGATTCTGATGGCACTGCCTTTTTAATTTGTGGATTACAACCCCATGCCCCCGATGGCTTGCCAAGGGTTTTTTTGCTGGATTGGGGGATTGAGCAAATCACTAGTCACTTACTATCGAATTACTTTGAAAATATCATTTCGCTGATGGAGGATTGGGCTAACAAGTCGTGCTATCCGCAAGCCCCCATGCTCTATGTAGAGGATGCTGGCGCTGGGCGAACTACTTTGCAACAAATGGGATCGCTTGGTTTGCGGGTGGATGCCATTCCTTCCAAGATGATGTCAGTAGGTAAAGATAGCCGTGTGCTGACTGCATCTCGCTACCTCAATCTAAAACAAGTATGCATGACACAACATGCACTACAAAAAAAGACGAGTTTCAAAAATAGAAATGCCAATCACTTAGTTGAGCAAATCACAAACTATAAGATTAATGACCCAAAAAGACATACTCGATCTGATGACCTCACGGATGCTTTCAGTTATGCGGTCATGCTGGGCTGTGGCAATCAACGGGGTTTTTAAAGGGGTATAGTGAACCTATACGATTCATTACAAACCATTGGTCTAGTGTATAAAATACATTGCTAACTAAAAAGATTTTCTAATTATCATATTGAATCTATTGTCTGTCATATTATCTGTAATCATTCAAAAGATTCAATGATATAAAAGTGTAATTAGTCAAAATGAGAAGGCTTGATAAATGTTAGTCAAAACAGAACATTAATTATGAAAATAAAAATAACCATTCTTATAACTTTACTTTTCTACTCATATTTTGCATCAGCCAAATTACTATATGAAACAGAAAAAATTAGAGATCATGTTAGTGTAAATCCTTCATACTCGAAATTTGACCCACATGGAAAAGTCGATGATTACCTTGAATTCATCAATAAAACTAACCCCGCATATACGCTCTCGTTTTATGATGATAGCTCTAGCATATGCCCCAATTGGTTCATGGGGATAAAAAAATCAAACGATAAATCTTCTGAATTTTGCTGGCGACCAAGTAAACCGCTCATTGAAATGAAATCAAAATGGGCTTATGGGGCTGGTAGCACTTTTATTTTGATGCCTGAAGTGTTATCAAGAATCAATTTTGGAGATGCAGATTTTTATAATCAACCTGAAATTTCAGAAGCCTGCGCAAATTCAAATAAGATTACTGCAAACCAGATGCGTAATGAAATAAATTTTACTAATGGTGATAGTAATTTATGCGCACAACAAACAAATGACAACTATGAACGAAGAACGGCACTTTGTAAATTGCCAATCGAGAAAAAATATAATCAATTTAGCTATGTACCATTTGGCGGTTATGTTGGGACTCAAATCTCCGTGACAGTAAGCGGAAAGGTATTAGATAAATCCTCACCCTCATTTGATCAAAAATACGGAAAGTATTTATCTAAATACTCTCTTGATAGCTCTGATCAAGTTTTTTTAGGAAATGGAGCGTTAAAGAGAACAACAATTTTTGGAAAAGATAAAAGTGGTCGGGGCTATATTGAAAAAGAGGGTTTGAATAAACCCATTAGTGTGCTGTGCGTTTTAAATAAGGACAGAGAAGTAAAAGCCATTGAAACAATTGACTACTAAAAAAGCCAATTAATCATGGAGAACCAAAAATTGCTAATATGGAAGCATTAGGGGGTAATTATGAATTTGATAAAGATAACTAGCATCACTTTTCTTTTAATAATTATTGGGCTATCAGGTTGTGCATCAATCACAGGGTCAAAAAATCAGCCTATTTCTGTCACCACTACTTTTGAAGGAAAGCCCATTGCTGGGGCTAACTGCACTTTAGTAAATGACAAGGGGACTTGGTATGTGACTACCCCAGGGTCAATAGTAGTAATGAAGGCATATGGTGATATGTCTGCAACATGCAAGAAAGAGGAAACCCATGCAGGAGTTGCAACATTCCAATCAGCAAATGAAGGTTCTGTGTGGGGCAATATCCTTGCTGGTGGATTGATTGGTTATGCCGTAGATGCAAATACAGGAGCAGGATTTTCATACCCTCCAACTCTCAATATAGAAATGGTTAAGGGGAATTCAATTCCTCCTGTGTCAGATAAAAAATAAGTATTGGGCATGAAGAAGCAAGACGGCTTTCTATATATCCTCCGCCATCCATGTCGTATCTTTTCAGACTATGGGGTAAGGGATGATGAACACCTATTCAAAATTGGTGTCACCACTAGAACAGTCAATATTCGTTTAAAGCAACACAACACAGACTTTAAAAAACATGCTGGAAAGGTAGTTCAGGAAACTGGGCAACTCTGGGAAGTGCATGAGGTTTACTCTGTCCCAAATGTGTATGTGGCGGAAAACATATTTTGGAAAAATTCTAAATTTGCCGATATACCCTTTATGGGCGGTGTTGAAATCATTGCCATGAAGCCTGAGGAAGTTCAACAGGCTATGGATGCAGTTTTAAAGTTTTCTACTGGGGCTTCAAGGGTGGATACTTGGTGATGTTAAAAAATGAGTGATGTTGAATTCTTTGCCAAGCTAAATCCTAAAAGACTTACCTCTTTGGATGAGGACTTCAAGGCTTGGAGGAAAGAGTTTCAAGAAGACGAAAATCTGAATGCCTTAAGAAGGGCAGGCAAGCTAAAAGCCGAACCAGTAGAAACTACTTATGAAAGATTCCCTGAGTAACTCATGCTATTAAACAAATACCCTAAAGTTGTCTATAACGACTTGCCTGATAAGCTACAGGAAACATATAACTTTCAAAAGGCTTCAGCCATCCTTGCTGACTATGGATTTATTACCAATCTACTCAAATACGATTGGCTGGGAGCAGACTTTCTAGCCCAGCATATGAATGGTGACTGGCTTAAGGTGCAACTAAAAGGCAGATTAACTACAAGCCCAAAGTATGAAGGTAAAGACCTTTACATTATGTTTGAGGATAAGGATGAAAGTGCTTGGTATTTATACCCCCATGATGAATTGACCGCTTATTACAGAGAGAATTTTGCGGATAAGGCTTTTAGCCAAAATGGGCATTCAAGAGGTAAGCTGTCTAAACCTGAAAAAAAGTGGTTATACAAATACCGAATTCCTGATGACCTTAAGCAAAAAGCATAAGCCAACCCTTGAAAGCCTATTGGCTGAAAATAAGGTTTTGACTGGTAAAGAGATAATCAAAAGGCAAAAGGCTAAAGAGGAGCAGTTAGCCGAATTTGCAAAGGCGGTTGAGTTTGAGCAGCGTAATAATCGAGTTAAGGCTAAATGATTATTTATAAAATGACACACTTGCCTACGGGAAAGTATTACATCGGATCATTACAGCGATCAAAAATTTGGCATCGCTATCTGACAAGCTCTAAGACTGTAAAAGCTATGATGAAAGAAAACCCTCATGAGTGGAAGAGGGAAATTCTTAAGCAATATGCCCCAGACTATGATCCGCAATTATTGGTTGATGAGGAATATTTGCTCATTGATGAAGCTGTAGCATCTGTTGGTTGGGATGGAATTTGGAATCAGCGAGGCTCAACAAACTTGGGTAGTAGCGGATATTCACCTGAGGCTCGTGCAAAGCAGGCTGAAAAAGCTAGAGACCCTATCGTTATCGAAAAATCAAAAGCGGGTAAACAGGCTTTCATTGAGGCTAACCCCGATTACTTTGATCGTATTAGCGCTACTGCGAAGGAAACTTGGAATACTCCCGAGATGCTGGAGTTTGCAAAGCAGAGAGCAGTTAAGCAGTTTGCAAATGAAGCGAATCGTAAATTAGCTTCCGATATTAAAAAGGAGTATCTAGCCAAGAATCCTGAAGTAGCAAAAAAATCAATTAAAGCGATGCAAGATGCTTTGTTAGATCCTATTAAGGAATCCATTAGACGGCAGAAAATCCACACTACTATGGCTGGAAAGTCTGAGGTTTTCTCCAAAAGGGAAAGGGATCGCCATGCTGCAAACCCTGAGCTTGGAAAGCAACATGGAGAGATGCTAAAAGCATTGAACAGGGCTGATCCCAGCCGTCAAAAGCGTATGAGTAGCGCAGCTAAGAGTAGGGTTAAAGAAAGACCTGATTTAGTTGCTAATGCTGTCAATGCTATGAATTCAGATGAATCGAGAGCAAAGATGAAAGCCACTCATTTAACCAAAAGTGGTAAGTGGGTTCAAATTACCTTTGCCGATGGTGAAGTTTTGAAAATACTGGGTGCGAATGAAGCGGGTCGAATTTTGGGCATTAATAAAGTAAAAACTAAGGCTGCTGGCACGAAGCTCAAGAAACCGATTGAATGCTCTACAGATAAGTATATTGGTCGAGTTGTTACGGCAATCCAGTATGTTTAGTTACCTGAACACCATGATTTTCATACGGCTTAGCTAGCGTTACTCTTGTATTCGACATGGCAGAGATTTTTTGGTTGTTGTTGGTATTAGTGTTGGTATTTTTAGTAGCGCCCTTGTTAGTAGGCTTGGAAAGCCCGTCAATACAGGGTCAAAATTGATAAATGATCGAATATGACGGACACCTCTTCCGCCAAAATACAAACCCCAGATGCTTTGCTGGGGTTTTCTTTATTTGATCAAGCCTATATAACAGCGATATATCGTTGTACGATTTGACTTATGAAGCTTCTGCTAGCCATCTACTTT
>TBL_comb47_HYPODRAFT_10007671_pt1 | contig 11242 bp, 8 predicted proteins | sample TroBogypolimnion_40_FD_10682 | JGI IMG/M metagenome (IMG submission 10682) | reverse complement strand
CTCAAAATACCATTTTAGGCAAAGTTAATACCGACATAACAATAGACAGCATTGTAGTAAAGGGCACAACAATAAAAGAGAATAATTTTACCGGGTTCTCAAAAATAACCGGCAGCAGCTTGAATGTAGGAAACCTTGTAGTAAATACAACAACAACCGGTATTCCATGCCCCGGTACACCTACTGTGACCTATGCAGGTAAATCTTACAATACAGTTCAAATTGGTTCACAATGCTGGTTCAAAGAAAATCTTAATGTTGGAACAATGATGACTGATTCATTAGCCAATCAAACCAATAATGGTTACATTGAAAAATATTGTTACGGAAACAACCCTGCAAACTGCGCATTATATGGCGGTTTATACCAATGGGATGAAGCAATGCAGTATGTAACAACTGAAGGAGCACAAGGTATCTGTCCGAGCGGCTGGCATATTCCAACATCGGCAGAATTTCAAACATTAAAATCAGCAGTTGCAGAAAATGGAGACGCATTAAAAGCCGCAGGACAGGGTAATGGAGACGGGGCAGGCACAAACACCAGCGGATTTTCTGCGTTGCTTGCGGGCCGCCGCAATTACTTCGGCAGTTTCTCCTATATAGGGGAATATGGTTACTTCTGGGGTTCTTCAGGCGTGTATTATATGGGCTTAAGTTATGGTGATTTTGGTATCGTCTTAGGTCCTAATCTTTACAAGGCTATAGGACATAGTGTGCGGTGTATAAAGAATTAGATTTTCGGGCGAGCGGGACGGGCAACACCCGTTCCGCTAATTTTATAGTTCCTACAAGGAGAGTCTATCCAAACAAAGGTCGGGAGTGAGATCACTAGATTTTGAAAAAAGAAAATATATACTAAAATATTAAAGTAAGTATGATAAAAATTCTAAAAATTTATCACTACGAGTTTCGTGCTTGGTTAAATATTTGAAAGTTGTTTTTTTTACATTTCTTTGCAAGAATAAAATTTAAGATTATATTATGATGTTAAACATAGGGAAGATAATCGTATGAAATTATTTTTTAATATCGGAATTATGCTTTCAACTGTTTTCATTTTAAGTTGTAAATCATCAAGTACTCCTTCAAATAATGATTCTAAGACAAATGGAAGCGGTAATGTCTATAAAGAAGTCTATCCTGACAAAAGACAATCACCTGGATCTGTTTATGTTATTAATAGAAATGGCGCTGAAGGAAAAGAAACTCCATCAGAAAGTTCTCCAACCTTAAAGAAATATGAATATGGCGAATGGCTTGATGTAGTTGGAAATCAAAATGATTGGCTTGAAGTTAAAGACTATGTTGTAAGAGAATATTCCCAAAATGGGAAAAAATATAAAGACTATGGAATGGGGAAAATATACGTAAAGAAAAGTAATACAGGAAAGATAAATGATATTAACCTTACTAATGAAGAGTTATATGAAGTTACATTTCTAAAAAAAGTTGGCCTAGATAAATCACAAGATAATGGATTGTCAATTAAAAATTTGTTAAAAATAGAGCTAATTTCTAAAGAAGAATATGAAAATAATAAGTACTCTAAAATTAATTATTTAAAAACTAATTCTGATCGCGTCAAAAAGAACAATAATATTTTGGAAATTAAAAATAGCAACACAACTAAAAAATATGTCGATAAACCAAACGCCGAAGAGGAAAGGATAGTTTATACATACCTCGGAGAGCTGGATTTCCTAAATGCAGATGTTGTTGAAGAATCATTATACGAAAGTACAACATTATTATTACTTAGTAAAGATACTGGAAAAATTATTAAGGAAATATCAAGTTACCCGATAATTTCAACAGATAAAAAATATCTGGTTACATTGGAAATGATGGAAAAAGGGGGATGTGAATCTGAATTTTATTTAATAGAAAATGGGCAATTAAAACTTTTATTCAAAGCTGATTTTAAGCATTGGATTACCGATCAAGACTCAAAGGAAAATATCTTTTTTGGAAAAGATGGATTTTTGTACCTTCCTGTAATTCATGAGAAAGCAATTTGGACAGGAGACGGTAGTTCTAATAGGAATTATCAATATATAAAAATAAAAATTTTAACTATGTAAGTGGAATATAAATTATTAAATCAACCTTTTATGCCTTATTCCGGCTACGCCCAAGGCTCACAAATTTACCTGCTTAAGCAGACTTAAATTCCAATCAAAGTCTGGAGTACCAGATTGGGTTTTTTGTCCGCACAGGCCATACTACAGATAAACAGTAGAACATTTATCTTATCTCTGAGGCACTGTTAATTAGTTGGGAATTAAGAATTCTGTAAAGGCGTTATGGTAACATAACTTTCTCAAGAGATTTATGAGCTCTTCATAACTATACTTCAAAAATAATTGAATATATTAAATATGAATAGATTATAATTAATGTATGAAAAAAACATTAATTATTCTTTTTATAAGCTATATATCTCTTTTTGCACAAAACTTAATTAACAATAATAGTTTCGAAAACGGATTAACCGGCTGGAGCAGTCTATGGACCCGTACACCGAATTCGGGAATTATTTCTGTTGTTGATTCAACTTCTTCTGATGGGAAAAAATCATTAAGGTTAGAAAATTGGGGATCCCAGGATTATTCTTTTAGTTATAATACAGGTTTTCCTGCCGCTGAAGGGGATTATTATTTATATTCGGCTGATGTGAGAGTATTAAAATTAAAAGGGTGGGGTGCGCTTTCTATTGTATTATATGATAAAGACGGTAATGCGTTAAACTGGAATTACAGTGCAGTTGATTTTAATGATGATGTTAAATCCTTTGTTCATTATACTACAAGGTTTATAATTCCTGCAGGTACGGCATTTTTTCAAGCCAGATTTGTCGGCGGGGATAGCACACTTTTATTTATTGATAATGTCGTCCTTTTAAAAGATAATACGCAATTTGACAGAGGCACTTATACTCTTACAGGTACTAATTATACTGTAAACGTTTCAATGCCCAATTTCAAAATAAATGTAAAAAGTAGTACGGGGAAAGAATATAATATTGAACCCTTACTTCAGTTTAATGCTTTAAAGGATTCAGTCAAAATTTCAGGCAGTGAAATAATTACTACAGCACTCTTTTTACCTGCCGGAAAAAATTGCACAATGACAATTGAAGTACTTCCGACAGGATTGAGTATGGAAATGGGGGCTCCTGCTGATATGAATATTGATAATGAATTTCAATTCCCCGGATATATTATTAATAAATCGGGAGATAATTTCATTATCCCTTATGCTGAAGGGATGATATTCCCTGTTACAGAGACATTTCCATTTGGATCTTTCGGATTAAATACATGGAAAGGTACTTGCGGATTTGCGGGAGTAACCGATTTTACATCAGGCTATTTAATTGCTTCGGAAAAGCCTTATAATGCAAGATTCGATTTTTTTCAACCTACAGCGGGAGGGCCTAATTCATTTAAAATGATTTGTGAACCTTCTATGAATAAACTTGAATATAACAGAAAAGCATTTTTTATTTTTGCAGAAACCGGCGGATATATTGAGCTTTGCAGCAACTACAGACTATTAGCAGAACAGTTAGGTTATGCTGTGCCGTTCAAAGTAAAACAGAATACCAACAGTAATATTAAAAAACTGCAGGGAGCAGTAAATTTATACCTGCTGGATAATTCTTTCCAAAATACTAATTTTATTGATTCACTTTATTACATGGGTTTCAGAAATGTATTAATCTCTTTAAGCGGTTCATGGCAGTTTACTGCAAATAAAAGCGCATTAATTGATACAATGAATGTGAGGGGATTCCTGACAGGAAGATATGATATTTTTACAGATATTTTTCCCCCTAATAATTATGGTTTACGGTCTGAAGGTTATCCTGATGATTTAGTAATTGATGCAGACGGTTCATACCATAAAGGGTGGCTTGCAAAATTTACAGGTACTTCTATACAAGGTTATACAGCTTGTTCTGAAACGCATTCAACTTATGCAAATAAAGAAATTGCGACTGATTTAATTAAAAACCATTTTAACTTCCGCTTTATTGATGTCGAAATGGCATCAGGATTCCTGGAATGTTATTCTCCTGTTCATCCCGAAACAAAAAAGGAAGATGCTGAAAACAGGAAAGATGCATTAAGGCTTGTTAAAGAGAACTTTAACCAAATTGTAGGCAGTGAAGAGGCAAGGGAATATTCTTTTCCTGTGTGCGATTATGGAGAAGGTACAATGTCTATTGCACCGCCGGATGGGTCCGGATATGACTGGATGACTCCGACTTATACCCCAGGGAATGATTTTATTAATTATTCTATGGATCATACTAAAAGAATTCCACTACGTAGTTTAATATATAGAGATTGTCATATAGCCACTTGGTACACAGGGGATGGCCTTTCTAAAACTCCAGATTATTGGGATAAGAAAGAAGCTTTTAATATGCTTTATGGATCTATGCCCCTTTCAATACCTATGAATATGACGCATTGGAATAATAATAGAATTAAATTTATTTCAAGTAATATTATGGCAGGAGCGCTTTTGCGTACCTTGGAATTTAGAAAAATGACTAACCATAAATTCCTTAATTCAAATAGAAACCTCCAGAATTGTGAATTTGAAGGAATAACTGTTACTGCAAATTTTGACCAATCTGATTATAACTACACAGGTATTAATGGAAATTACCTGCTCCCTCAAAATGGGTATATTGCCGAATATAATAATACTCTAATTTGCAAAATAAAAATAAACGGTAAAATTGTCAGCGGGGCAATAACACCCGATTTATTATTTGTATCGCCGGAAGAAAGTGTAACTTTTGGCGGAATTAAAACTTCAGGTGCATTTTCAATGCGTAAAACCGATACCGGCTTTATGATTGCCTTCATTGGCCAACAGACAAGTGTTGAATTGAATGCTTCCCAATTTCCATGGAAAGTGAAACTTGATAAATTTACAACTATTTCAGGGGCAATAGTAAAAATTGATACATTACAACAGGAAGTTTACAGATTAAATAAATTTGGCAGTGAAAGATTTTATTTCCTGAAAGTTACAACTGATGCATCACCTATTGAGAAATATGATAACAGGCTAAGCTTTGTGCTTGAACAAAACTACCCTAATCCATTTAATCCGACTACTGTAATCTCTTATTCTATTCCAAAAAGCAGCAATGTAACACTAAAAATTTATGATATTTTGGGAAGAGAAATTAAAACATTGGAAGAATCATATAAAACACCGGGCAGGTACTCAATTACGTTTGATGCTTCAAATTTGGCAAGCGGAATCTATTTCTGTCGCCTTACTGCAGATGGATTTGTTCAGACAAGAAAATTAATGTTTCTTAAGTAGAACTTGTTAAATAGTGCCAATGATTATTGATTTGTACTGGTCAATTATTATGATGCCATCAATTTGTATGTTGATTTAAAACAAAAAACCCCGCCATAATTCCTCTCCTTTATAATCAACAATAGCAAACTGAAAAATTATTTGACGGTTGACTCACGTTAATAAATATGGTATTTAATAATACTCTAATTTTTATATGCTCCAAATCATTCCATCAGTTTAAATATGTAGGGAATCTTTTTTGAATAGTTTACTGCCGTTTTATTATATTTGTAATAAATAGTTGTTGAGAGTTTTAACTTTTTCAGGAGGAGGCATGAAAATAAAAAGTATTTTAATATTAATTATTATTACTATACCATTATTTGCACAAAAGAATGAAAGTTATGCAAAACCTGATTTTAATTTTTCTCTCTATGAGAAAGTATCCTCAGATTATAAACTACTATCTAATATTGTTGAAAAGTATGATCCAGATATCAGAAAAGGTAAACACGAAGGAGAAGAATATGTGTTACCATTTAACCTTGTTGCAAAATATTTTGATATTGGCAAATCTGGATTTCTAAAAATTTACAGTGATAATATTAAATATGGCGAAATTGATTCTCTTCTATTTTTCATAGGGGATCGTTCATATGCATTTTGCACTGGGAAGTATTTTAAACGGAAACCAGATCAGAAGGATACTAATTGTGTAATGATACTGGATATTGATAGTACATTTATTCAAAAACATCATATCTATAACAACGTTATAAAAGAATACATTGATAATAACCTAAAACAGAAACTACTTCAGAATATAGATGATTATGTAAAAAAAGGTCGAAATGAAAATCAAGTGTTTGAATTTGACCCTGATAAAAAGGTTTATCTTACAGATAATGGATTCTTTAACAAATATTATGTAAAAATTTATAGAATTGAAAATATACCTGTAGAAGATTTTTGTTATGCAGTATTTTATAACTCCAAAAGCCCGGGCTATGGTAATACAGCATTTTTAGTTAACCGATATAAAATAATTACTGCAGGTTATTTTCATGATTTCCAAGGATTTACAATTGATAAAAAATGGTACTTGTGCTTTAATTTTTCTGACGGCTCAGATGCTGGCACGAGAAGAGTATTGTATGTATTTGAAAATGGACAATTGAAACTATTAGAGCAGGATTTTGTTTTATAAAAAGAGTGTTTGTAACCAAGATTCGAAGAAAAACAAAAAACCCCGAAGAAATCGGGGTTTTTATTAAAGTACCTGAGGCCGGAACCGATCCCGACAAAGGCCGGAAGTAAGCCGGACTAAATTTTGGGTATAGAAATTATAAAAAATAAATAATCCACACATTTTATTTTCTTTCAGGATAGTAAGGGCTAGCGAGGGATCCATTTAACTTTTCATAATTTCACTTATTATATCTTTTACTTTCTTAATCACTTTTTCTGGATTTCCTATTACCTGCTCATTGGTGAAGCGTATTATTTTTATCTTATATTTTTCTATGAGAGCTTGTCGGAATTGGTCATACTCTTCTTTTCCAATGTGCGAATCCCCGTCTACTTCTATGCCCAGTTTAAGTTCCGGCGAGTAAAAATCAATAATAAAACTTTCTACGCTGTACTGCCGTAAAAAGCGGATGCCCTCAGTTTGTCTTTTACGTAGCGACATCCACATTACTTTTTCTGCATATGTAAGATTACTGCGCAAATACCTTCTGCGAGGCTGTACATATTTCTTGGTGTATATTCTTTTCATAGCATCCTGGAACCCCACCTCTGTCCTCCCCTTTGCTAAAAAATAAAGGGGAGGATGATGTGTATTGTCCTGAAATAGGTTGACACAATAAAAACAGGAGAATACAATGATAGCAATAAGGACCAATCCGATTTACACAGAAGGCTTTAAGCGAAAAATATTAAGAGAAATAGACAGCGGAGAGCTAAGCATAGAAGGAGCCAGGCGGAAATATGGCATAGGAGGGAGTATGACGATATACAGATGGAGGAAAAAAATGTTAATTTTACCGGGTAGTCAAAAAGGAGGAAACGAAATGGAAGAAGATAAAAGACTCTCGGAATTACTGGCAGAAAACGAAGCATTAAAAAAACAATTAGCCCGCCAAGAGATGGAACTTACAATATGTAAAACAATGATAGAAATATCAGAGAACCTAAAAGATCCATACGTAAAAAAAAAGATAGAGGAAGAGTTATCGAAAAGATTAGTAGAGAAGGAAGAAAAGCCGATGGAAGCAGATACAGAATCGGAGAGTTATGCGGGTATTACGGAATAAGCAGGCAGGCATATTACAAGAGCAGATGGATGCAGAAAGTGAAAGAAGAGAAAGAGAAGAAAATAATAGAGGTAACGGAAAAGTACAGGTTGCTGCTGCCAAAAAGTGGGAGCCGGAAGTTGTATTACATGATAAAAATGAATAATAAGGAAATAGTGAAAGGATGTGGAAGAGATAAATATCATGAAATATTAAAGGAAAAAGGACTATTAGTGAAGAGAAAACGGAAAATAAGGAGAGAATATACAACAGCAGAGAGCCAGAAGGATATAAAGAACTTGAAGAAAGCGGTAAAGTTAGAACGAAGGAATCAGCTAATAGAGAGTGATATAACCAATTTGTATACCAGAAGCCGGAGGTTATCATTATCGTTATGCATAGACGTGTACTCGAAGAAAATAGTAGGTAGTTACCTGGGAACAGTGATGCGCAGTGAAGAAGCAATGAAAGCATTGGAGATGGCAGTAGAAGGCAGAGAAGAAGAATTTATTGGAAGTATACATCACTCTGATCAAGGAGTACAGTACGGCAGCAATGAATATAAAGCAAAAGTAAGATCAATAGGAATGGAAGTCAGTATGAGTAAAAGAGGGACACCAACAGAAGCAGCACATATAGAAAGGGCAAACAACACGTTGAAAAATGAATTTAACCTAAAGAAATGCTTTGTTGATTACGAACAGGCAGAAAAAGAAGTAGCAAGAGCAATATTTATATACAACAATATTCGGCCACATATGAGCTTAGGATATCAAACTCCGGCAAAAGTGTATGACAGCAGCAAACCGGAAAAAATATTAACCCCTTTCGGGCTACGCCCTCAAGGGGTTAATATTAAGTAATTTATCAATATCTGTGTAAACCTTATTCAGGACGATACAGTTTTTTTTGTTAATCACATTCTATTTAATTTATTAATTACCTGCCGGAGTAACAAAAAGATAAGTATTATTTGTTTTATCACAATCAGGAATGGTATTATTGCCAAGTTCAATCTTAGTTATTTTTTTTGATGTTTTATATTCTACAGTGTAAATCTCATTTCCTGTTTTCCAGACACTGACCGGTTTATTAATTACTTCTGAGGTTCCGTCATCAAAAATGAATTTTAATGACACGGGCACCGGAAGAATCCCGTTTTTCTGCACATCAACTTTACAGATACCATCCTCAAATGTTGCATTCTTAATTGCTAAATCGGCATAACCGCGCTCAAAGAACCATGGAACCCAGAACCATTCAAGATTTTCTCCGGCTGCATCATTTATAGTATAAAAGAAATCGAACTGTATAGGATGTTTTCCGTTCCATCTGTTAAAATATTCCCTTATTGCTTTCTTAAATAAATCCACACCAAGAGCACTCTGAAGCAAATTTATTGCATATGCAGCTCTAACGTAAGTAGCGAAGAAATAGGACGAACTTTCCCCGGCAAGTATGTTCGAGTTAATGAACGGGGGCAGTTCCCATTCCTGTCCTAAAGATGAAGAAAGGCTTTGTGCATCATTTGCCGCCATATCATAATTTGGAAAAATCGCTTTTATAGCATTATAGGTTGCCATTACTGCCCATGCTTCATCCATCCATGCATATTTTCTTTCGTTTGTACCCACGTAAAAAGGTATATATGTATGAGAAATCTCATGCACTGTTACACTTGCAATTCCATTTTTGAATGTACTAATTCCATCATTAGTCATCATCGGGTATTCCATTCCACTGCTGTTTAAATTGTGGTTGAAGATTGTCAGTACCGGATATGGATATGGTACGCCCGGTATTTCCGATGCAAAATAATCCAATGCTGTTTTTGCGTAGTTTAATATTTCCTCGCAATTCTTTGTATTCTTATTATAAATTGAAGAAACAAATACATCCTTGCCGTTAGGAAGTTTTACCGTTTGCGCATCCCATAGAACACTATCCCCCGCAGCAAATGTGAAATCGGTAATATTCTTTGCAGAATAATGCCAAGTGTGTTTTTCCTTGTTGGTGGTAATTTCATTTTTCTTTAAATCTTCCAAGGTAATTATTTTTACAATATTATTGGAAGATTTTGTTTCTTTTATTTTATCCAGGATATTATCAGTAAAAATCTCATCGCCGTTCTGAAGATTTCCGGCAGCCCATACTACATACTTGCCGGGGACGGTTATATTTACGTCATAGTTGTTAAAATCATTATAAAAATTAAGCGTGCCTTTGTATTGCAGCCTGTCCCATCCTTCTACATCGTCATAAATTGAAAGCTGCGGATACCAGTAAGCAATGAAAAATGTATTGGGATTATATAATCCTGTTCTTAACTTATTTTTAGGTATTGGATAGCTCCATTCTACTTCAATCTTTGTTTCCGACTTTGGCTCAATAGCATCTTTAAGGGATACATTAAGAAGGCTTCCGTTTATTCTTCCGCTGAAAAGGCTCCTGGAATTCATTGGAACTTCTTCCCCATTAATAAGCAGCTTTTTAATTGCAACTCCATCAGTAATATCTTCATCCTTCATTACATTATCCCGCGCACTTCCTTTCTTCTGAATATTCGGATAGAGCCTGAATATAAGCTCGCGCAGTTTATCGGGACTATTATTCTTAAATACAATTGACTCGGTCCCTACAAGCTCCATTTTGTCGGGGAATATTTCAACATTGATTTTATAATCCGAACTGTTTTCCCAGTAAGCCGGTCCCGGTTTGCCATCTAAAGATCTCGTTTTTTTGTCATACGCTTTTTTGATATCGGTTGGAATAAACATTCTGGATGATTGTGCAACAATGCAATTAATCCCAATGATAAAGAGAACTAAAAACATGATAAATTTTTTCATTATTACCCCTGACATTTATTTTTGCCTGCTTTTTAGACGATATAATAAAATAGAAGTTATTAAAATAAAAAAAATTACTTAATAATTTGACCCGGATAATGCGACATGGTTACATAAGCGCATTTTCTATGGACTTGTGTCCACCGTCATCCACTGTTAAGGGAAAGAAAACAGGATTACCAATGCCTGATTACCGACACACCCCGTCAGTTCGCCTTCGCCGAACTGACACCCCTCTCAAAGAGAGAACTTTTGTTCTATTTCATTTTTATTTTATCTGCACATTTCTATCCCAAAGCATTAAAGAATTAGTTTACATTAGTTCTCTTTAATGTTGTGAGGTGTATCCAAACTTTTAAATTAGAATACAAAGAGAAAAGTTTTCCCCTCTCTGAGAGGGGTGGCGGCGAAGCCGACGGGGTGTGTTAATTTAATTTCTCCTTCTCTCAAATAATTTTTTATAAAAATCCAATATCTCAAGCACTTCGGACAGAGGGGTGTGTAAAAAAAAGATTATGCACAAAACTCATCAATAGCTTCGTACATTGCAATAATATTTTGAGGGGGCACATCGGAGAGAATGTTATGTATTGTATTAAAGACAAAACCGCCGTCTTTGCTTAAAATTTCCAGCCGTTTTTTAACATCATTCTTAACTTCGGCAGTTGTGCCCATGTTTAATATTTTGCGAGTATCGCATCCGCCCCCCCAGAATGTTATGTCCTTGCCGAATTCTTGTTTTAATCTTGCGGGGTCCATATC
>TBL_comb47_HYPODRAFT_10007670_pt1 | contig 11244 bp, 9 predicted proteins | sample TroBogypolimnion_40_FD_10682 | JGI IMG/M metagenome (IMG submission 10682) | reverse complement strand
CATTGCTAGGTTCGTAAAGTGTTCTTTATTTGTTGTTTATGAAGTCAAAGATACAATTTTTTGAAAGCTAATCACAACGTAATTCAGGTGCAATACATGGGGCACTAGGTTGTTTATGAAGTCAAAGATACAATTTTTTGAAAGCTAATCACAACAGCAGATTATCCCTGAAATTAAATGGACAGTTGTTTATGAAGTCAAAGATACAATTTTTTGAAAGCTAATCACAACAATCAATCAACTTATCCGATACATCAATAGGTTGTTTATGAAGTCAAAGATACAATTTTTTGAAAGCTAATCACAACAGAATCGTCTCCGTAACCAAGTCTTTTATGTTGTTTATGAAGTCAAAGATACAATTTTTTGAAAGCTAATCACAACTAGAGCCCCGTTGCATTCATAAGGGAAAAGTTGTTTATGAAGTCAAAGATACAATTTTTTGAAAGCTAATCACAACTTCTTCGCTGTAGGCGTTCATACTATTTATGTTGTTTATGAAGTCAAAGATACAATTTTTTGAAAGCTAATCACAACTTGTTACATCTTTTTTTAAATTCATTAAAGTTGTTTATGAAGTCAAAGATACAATTTTTTGAAAGCTAATCACAACTCCTGTGCTGTTAATTCTACATATGGTACAGTTGTTTATGAAGTCAAAGATACAATTTTTTGAAAGCTAATCACAACAAGGCTTCCCTTTCGTCAATAACTTCTTGCGTTGTTTATGAAGTCAAAGATACAATTTTTTGAAAGCTAATCACAACTCTCTACCACTGTTTCGGGGGCTGTAACAGTTGTTTATGAAGTCAAAGATACAATTTTTTGAAAGCTAATCACAACGCTGTACGGGTTTTAGAGGACAATTAATAGTTGTTTATGAAGTCAAAGATACAATTTTTTGAAAGCTAATCACAACTTGTGCAGTTGTGCATTATACAATCTGATCGTTGTTTATGAAGTCAAAGATACAATTTTTTGAAAGCTAATCACAACCGAGCGAGGTACGAGCTCGGCGGCAATTTTGTTGTTTATGAAGTCAAAGATACAATTTTTTGAAAGCTAATCACAACACTTTATAGATTTGGCTAAAAAATTACAGCGTTGTTTATGAAGTCAAAGATACAATTTTTTGAAAGCTAATCACAACGTATATAACCTTTATGATCTACATCTATTTGTTGTTTATGAAGTCAAAGATACAATTTTTTGAAAGCTAATCACAACCAACTACTTACATGAGCCCAACGCCTGCAGGTTGTTTATGAAGTCAAAGATACAATTTTTTGAAAGCTAATCACAACAGGTACCTCTGTATCCTGTCTAAGTCATGTGTTGTTTATGAAGTCAAAGATACAATTTTTTGAAAGCTAATCACAACGGGGGAAGGTACACGCAAGAGCAAAGTGAAGTTGTTTATGAAGTCAAAGATACAATTTTTTGAAAGCTAATCACAACCGGACTTCAACAATTGATCATGTCTGAAATGTTGTTTATGAAGTCAAAGATACAATTTTTTGAAAGCTAATCACAACGTACTTAAAAGCTTCCTCGCTTGTTTTAAAGTTGTTTATGAAGTCAAAGATACAATTTTTTGAAAGCTAATCACAACATAAGCTTGAGGATATAAAATCAGATTGGGTTGTTTATGATGTCAAAGATACAATTTTTAAAAAGCAATAAAAAAACCGTTATCGAATCAGGAGATCGAAAACGGTTTTACGGCTATATTTTTGAAGCAGATGCTAGTTGAGCTTATCAATGGACATGATCAGTAGCATGTTACTCATCGATGTCTTTCTGGTGGCGTAGATCTCTGCCTTCGATGGCATAAATGGAAGCCTCGGCAATGTTGGTGGCATGATCGGCAATGCGTTCGATGGTTGAAATAATGCTGTTCAGTTGAATAAAGGTGAAAAGCAATTGTTGGATTTCATCGGGATACTTGCTTTTGGTAATGGCCTTTCGAATGAGTTTATGATTCATTTCATCCACTACGACATCATTCTTAATGGTCCAGATAGCTTCTTCTTTGTCGCTGGAAACAAAGGATAAAATTGATTTCCGCACCATGCTGACACTTGCGATCAACATATTGGTAATTACTTCCGACATTTTCAGGTAAACCTCCGTTTCCTGGATCCGGGGAATGTACCTGACGATATTCATCACCGAATCGCCGATACGTTCGAGATTGGAGGCCATTTGATAAGCTGCCATTACCTCACGGAGTTCGGATGCAACCGGTTTTTGCAACACAATGGTATCAATGATTTCATCCGTAATACGGACTTCATACTGATCGATGCGTTCTTCATTTGCATTCAATTCGTCCAACAATTCCTTAGGAATACTGGTCAAACTGCCATTGATAATTTTCTCTAATAAATCGAGTTGATGCAACACCAGTTCCGACAATTCGTCAAAAAGGGTTCGTATTTGTTGCATGGCATTTTCTTTTTGTATGTTCATTAGTTGAATTTTTTTGGTTATTTATCGAAAAAGGGAAACTCACTGTTAATTCATTCTCAGAACCTGATCAACCGAATTTTCCGGTCAGGTATCCTTCGGTACGCGGATCTTTAGGATTCGTAAAGATTGTTTTTGTATCCTCGTATTCAATTAACTCACCCAGATACATAAACATCGAGTTATCCGAAATACGGGCGGCCTGCGACATATTATGTGTGACCAGGACAATGGTGTATTGTTTTTTCAACACAACCAGCAGGTCTTCGACCTTTGCCGTTGCTACAGGGTCGAGTGCGGAAGTGGGTTCGTCCAGTAGAATGACATCCGGTTTAAAAGCGAGTGCCCTGGCTATACAGAGACGTTGTTGTTGTCCGCCGGACAGGAAGGTTCCTTTTTTATGTAAGGAATTCTTAACCTCATCCCACAAGGTAACATCCCGCAACGAAGTCTCTACAATTTCATCCCGTTCGGCACGCTTCATGTGGATACCATTGAGTTTATATCCTGCTATTACATTTTCATAAATGCTTAACGTCGGGAACGGATTTGGACGTTGAAAAACCATGCCAACCTTTCTGCGTAATTTAATAGTCGACATTTCGTAAATGTTCTCATCATTCAACTTAATAACTCCGGTAGTCGAGATATTCGGATAAAGTTCATGCATACGATTCATGGCGCGCAAGAGAGTTGTTTTTCCGCATCCTGAAGGACCCATGATAGCTGTAATGGCGTTCTTCTTAATCGTGGCGTTTACATCTTTTACAGCAAATTTATCCTTGTCGTAAGCGATGGAAAGGCCTTCGATTGATAAAATAGAGGGTTTGGTAGTATCGTTAATTTCGTTCATCTTCTTCTAATAGTTCAATGTGTAAATGGTCATTTATATTTCTTCGTATTTAAGAGTTCCGTTTTCCGGCAATCCATTTTGAGAGTAAGTTTAATATCAGGACAAATCCCATCAGAAACAAAGTAGAGCTCCAGATCAGATCCACCATGTTGGGGTCGTTATAAAATTGCCAGATCAATAAAGGAACAGCACTTACCGGTTTTACAATATTCCAGTTGATAGCAGGGTTCCCGAGGGTAGTAAGCATCAAGGGGGCTGTTTCACCTAAAATACGTGAAATGGCAAGCAGAATACCTGTCATTAATCCGCTGAAACTGGTTGGGATAAGAACTCTTAAAATCACTTTATAGTAAGGAGTTCCTAAAGCAATAGCGGCTTCCTTTAATGAGTCGGGAATCATTTTCAGGGATTCCTCGGTGGAACGAATAATAAGAGGCAGCATCATAAGAGCCAGCGCAACACTACCTGCCAATATGGAATATCCGTGGGTAATATGAACCACCACCCAAAGATAAACGATCAATCCGACCACAATGGAAGGAACGCCCTGCAATACATCGGTAATGTCACGAATCACACCGGCATATCTTTTTGCACTGTTTTCATACAGGTAAATCCCGATTAAAAGTCCAAACGGAATTGCAATTACCGAAGCAATAGCAACCAGATAAAGGGAACCGGCTATTCCGTTGGCAATACCTCCCGGAATTAGTTGCCCACTCGTCTTTGCCATCATGGCTGTAAAGGTATCCGGAGCTGTCTGGGTAAAAAATGCCCAGTTAATTTGATGGTATCCCTTGAGGACAAGGCTTCCAATGATTAAAAAAACAAAGGAGATTGTGATCAGGGAGAAAAATATGACCGTTGCTAAAGAAAGTCGATCCCTGAACTTTCGACCGGTAAAATGATCGACAAGGATCTGCGGTTTCTTATTTTCGATTTGAATGTTAGTCTGAACCATTACGCCATTTTTTTAATTATAAATTTTCCAACAGCATTGATAATAGTGGTGATAACAAACAATAGCAATCCGATTTCGATCAAAGAACTTAATTGCAATCCGCTTGCCTCACCAAATTGATTGGCTATCACACTGGCCATGGAATTCCCGGTACTAAACAGGCCGGTGGGTACGATATTCGCATTTCCAATCAGCATGGTAACTGCCAGGGTTTCCCCCAATGCCCTCCCAAAAGCTAAAATATAACTGGCGGTTATCCCCGAACGTGCATTTGGGATGATTACATTCCAGATTACTTCCAGTCTTGTGGCACCTAATGAATAAGCTGCTTCTTTCAGTTCGTTGGGTACCATCATAATCGTGGTGTTACTCAACGAAGTGGCATAGGGAATAATCATAATGGCTAAGATAAGCCCTGAAGTGAAGATACCATAACCCTGAGGGCTTAATCCGATGGAAACAATAAAAGGACGTAATATATAAAACCCCCATAACCCGTAAATTATGGAAGGAATACCGGCCAATAAATCAACCAACGTACTGACAACCGATGCCATACGGGTATTCCTGAAATACTCACCTATAAACAGGGAAGTCGAAAATGCCAATGGGATAGCAATGATCAGGGCAAGAATTGAGGTAAATAAAGTCCCTGCAATAAATAGCAGGGCACCATATTGTTCCCTGCCTTGTGTGGGATCCCATTTGTCAGAAATTAAAAATTTCCAGCCAAACTGGTGGAAAGATGTCATGGATCCCTGAACCAACGACAATACCATTGCTCCTGAAATCAACAGAATCAGTAACGATGCTGTAAATAACGTATATTTTAAAATTTTATCACTATTCACTTGAACAAATATTTATTTAAATCATTTAATCCTTTTTACTTCCAGTTTAAATAGAAATAAGTTTAAGAAACTTACTCTAAAAAGCAATTTATTTTAAAACAGGTTTTCCTTCGTATGTTACAGAACGCAGGATTGCTTTAGCTTTTACAACCACCGTGTCGGAAAGCGGAGCATAATTGTTTTGTCTGGCAATTTCCTGTGCCTCTTTGCCAACTATCCAATCCAGCAATTTGAGTGTGGCAAATGTTTGGGAAAATGAACGGTTATTATATTTTTGTTCTTTATAAAATATCAACCATGTAAACCCTGAAATAGGGTAAGCATTTGCAGCAGATGAGTTTGTGATCATGGTGCCTGTATAGGCAGGTAAGTCTCCATTTCCGGCGGCAGTTACTGAAACAATGGTCGGCTTAATGAAGTTCCCAGACTTGTTTTGCATAAGGGCAGTTGCAATTTTTTCAGCAAAAGCATATTCAGTACCAATATATCCGATGGCACCTGACGTTTGATTTATTGTACCTGCTACACCGGGATTCCCCTTTGCTCCAATCCCTACAATCCATTTAACTGACTTCCCGGTACCAATTTTACTTTTCCAGACTTTACTTACTTTGCTTAAATAGTCGGTAAACATTTTGGTGGTACCACTGCCGTCCGAACGGTATACTACCGTAATAGCCTTATCAGGAAATTTGACATCCGGGTTCAGCTTCTGCAGTGAAGCATCGTTCCATTTGGTAATCTCACCCATAAAAATTTTAACCAGTAAATCAGAATTCAATTTAATTTCGGTAATCCCCGGTAAATTGAATGCAAGAACAACAGCACCACTACAAGTCGGAATCTGTACTACTTCAGCAGGCATTGCTTTCATTTCTTCTTTACTAAGAAATACGTCACTTCCTGCAAAATCAACCACTTTATCTTTCAGGCTACGAATACCGCCTCCAGAACCCATCCCTCCGTATGAAACTTTTACACCTGTCAATTCGGAAAACTTTTTAAAAGACATGTTGTAAAAGGGTAGTGGAAAGGTGGCTCCAACAGCTGACAAGGAGACACTTGAATCTAAAGTGTTCGTATTCTTATTTTTGTCGCTCCGGCAAGATACAAAGAGGAGGGTTAATGCTAAAAACAAAACTATCTTATTCATATCAATTTATTTATTCTAAATGTTGAATCTTCATCTTATTAATTTCTGCCTGAACTACCAAAAGAGATATTGAATCTCAAATCATCGAGAACACAACACCTCTTAATATTTTAAGTATCAATGATGATGGTAAAACAAAACACAGATTGTAAATGTTGAGCCTATTCATTAAAGACAAATTCGTGAAATTAAATTAAGTCCTTCATACTGTTCGGAAACAGTATGAAAGGACTTATTTAAATATAATATAATCACTTTTATTTTACAACAGGTTTTCCGTTGTAAGTTACTGTACGTAAAATAGCTTTCGCTTTTAATACAACTGCAGCAGGAAGCGGAGAATAATTAACTTTTACGGCAATTGCCTGTGCAGCCGGGCTAACCATGTATTCCATCAACTTTAGAGTTGCTTTAACCTGAGCCAAAGAACGTTTGTTGTAATTTTGTTCCTTGTAAAGGATCAACCATGTAAAACCTGAGATTGGATAAGCATCCACTGCTGAAGAATTGGTAAGCATGATACGGGTATCAGCAGGTATAACCCCTTTTCCGGCAGCACTTACAGAAGCGATGCTGGCTTTGATAAATTTACCAGCCTGATTTTGGATTAGTGCAGACGATATTTTTTCTGCAAATGCATATTCTGATCCAATGTATCCAATGGAACCTACAGTTTGATGAACTGTTCCGGCAACTCCGGGATTTCCTTTTGCACCAATACCTACCGGCCATTTAACCGATTTGCCTACTCCAACTTTACTCTTCCAATCTTTGCTTACTTTCGTCAAATAGTCGGTAAACATATTGGTTGTACCGCTACCGTCTGAACGGTAAACTACTGTGATAGCCAAATTAGGGAATTTAACTGCAGGGTTCAGTTTCTTTAATGCAGGATTATCCCAGTTTTTAATTTCTCCCAATAAAATATCAACCAACAAGGCTGGAGTCAATTTGATTTCCTGAATTCCGGGAAGATTGAAAGCAACTACTACAGCACCGCTACAAGTAGGGATATGAACGATCGGGGCAGGCATGGCTGCTAAATCAGCATCACTAAGGAAAGCATCTGTTGCTCCAAAATCAACTACTTTATCCGTCAAACTTTTAATACCTGCTCCTGAACCAACACCTCCGTAAGAAACTTTTTCCCCGGTTGTTTTGGAATAATTTTCAAAAGACATATTGTAAAAAGGAAGTGGAAAAGTAGCTCCGGCTCCTGATAATGAAATTTCGCTTTGACAGAATGCTGAAGCAGAGACAAGAGCGAAAGCTAAAAATAAACCAATTTTTTTCATAAAAATGAATTTTAAATTAAGTGTAATTTATTTGTGTTATCCTTATTAGAAACTGATACCTAAATTTACATTCAAAGTCGATACGGCAAATGCTCCTGCAGTTTTTGCATCAGCAGAAGGAGCTGCGTAACGGTAATTTGGGGTGATTTGAATCCCTTTAACCGGAGCAAATTCTACACCTACCATATAAACCTGACCATCTGTTCCTGTTTTTGTAGAATTCCATCCTGTAGTAGCTGTTCCGATTTTATCAGACGATAATTCATCAAAACGGGCAATGGCAGAAAGTTTTTTCACTATAGGAAGATTACCATATACTGATATACCTGTGAAATTTTGACCATATACATTTCCGTGTCCATTCTGAGAGTTGTATTCAAAAGCCAGTGTTCCTTGTTCGCTCTTGTAAGCTATTAATAAGTTTAATGAAGATTGAGGTACTTTCGTAGTGGCTAATTTCTGATTGGCCATATTGTCATAATAAATACGGGCAAAAAGGTTCTTGATAGGTTGAACAGTCAAACCGATTCCAAATTTGAATGTACTGTCTGCCTGAACTTTTTTGTAACCTTCACCATTTAAAACCTGCAAATCCAACGATACTTCAGGTATAAATTGAATTTTTACCTTTGCACCCAAGTCAGCGCTGTTTCCAAATCCGTATTGATCCTGAAATGATTTGTATAAATAACGTTTTCCCCATACTGATTCCTGAAGGCTGAACATGTTATCGCCTATCAATCCTAAATCAGCTGTTACGATTCCATGATTATATTCACCGTAGGCATTTTTTGCAAATACAGTAAATGCAGATACTCCGGGAGCTGTTGTACCGGCTGCAGCATTGTTTGCCACATCAAATAATACTTTTGCAGAAAAATCAGAACTAAAATTGTAGCCATAACCAAAGTATGCACGGCTAAGTTCAAATGCATTGTTGGTCGTACGGGTACCAGTAGCGTTGTTGCCGGTAATATCGGTAAAATCGCTAAAAATGGTTACGATAGGTTTACCGCTTGGTTTAAAAGTGTCATCTGTCGTTTGTGCTGAAACTAAGGAACCGATTCCAAGAAGTACAATCAAGCTTAAATAGATCTTTTTCATTTCGTTTGTTTTTAAATTCGTTTTGTTTTTAATTTGTTTTTAAATACTTTAATTACGGAACAAAAGTATGGGCGTTGTGTTACGACCTTGTTACGGAGATGTTACATTCGTGTTAAGTTGCATTATTGACTTAAAGTGCTGGTATATTATGCCTATTGACAATTTCTGATACAATTATGTATCAATGAAATACAACTTTCGGAAATATGTAATATCTTTGTAACATCATGTTCATCCCTGCTTAATATCTATTTCATTCCTTTGCAATGTTTTGAATGTTTCGCAGAAGATGTATGTCAGTGGGATTAAAAGTCTTCACCGATTAGGTGATTATAAAAACGAAGCTGAGTTACGATGTCACAAAGTGCTGTTTTAAAATATCCGTAATTTTAGCGACTTCGTGCTCTTGTGTATAATAAACATTTTTCGGAGCGGACACATTATTATTCTTTACACTAAACCCTATAAAACAACAAATATATGAGATTAATAGAACAGGAATTATCATCTCTCCGCCAGGATTTAAACGACATGTGGCGGTTAGTGATTTCACAGGTTTCCAATGCCGGTGAAGCGATCCTTATGTTTGATAAAGATTTGGCCGCAAAAGTAAATATGCGTGAAAAGAAGGTAGATGCCTATGAATTGAAGATTGATGGCTTTTGCGAGAGTATTATTGCCCTCTATCAACCGGTAGCTGTTGACCTTCGTTTCGTACTGGCTGTTTTCAAAATCAATTCAAACCTGGAAAGGATTGCCGATTTTGCCAATGGAATATCACATATACTTGTTGATAATCCATCTGTCATATTGGATGCTGAAGTCATAATGGATACACATCTTCAAATCATGATTGACCAGGTTATTAAAATGCTGGGACAAGGACTGGAGGCTTTTGAAAATGAAAAATCAAATATTGCCGCTGCAATATTTAATGAAGATTCAAAGGTTGATGAAATCAATGAAAAAGCCGTTCATGTGATCGCCGGCTACATTCAAAAAAATCCCGACAGGGCATATGAATGTCTCCAACTGATCGGGATATTCAGAAAGCTGGAACGAATCGGCGACCATTGTGCGAATATTGCAGAAGAGATATTCTTTTATATGGATGCCAAAGTACTTAAACATGGTCCAAAAGACGCGAAATAATCGTATAAAAGCCAGGATTTAAGATGGGGAGTTCCTGTCAGTAAGATTAAATCAGTTGACAAATTAATAAGCATATTGTTTACACTGATATGAAAAAGAGATAAATCGAATGCGATTTATCTCTTTTTGCATTTTAATCGAGTGATTTATAAAATATTTATTTATTTGTCATATATTTGTAACAGATATTACACAGTCGCGAAATAAACTTGCAGTTTCTTTGTATCAAATTTATAATACAAAAAATGTATGAATCCATATCGTATTTTAGTTGTTGACGACGAAGAAGATTTATGTGAAATCCTTCAATATAATCTCGAGACAGAAGGTTATACCGTTGATGTTGCTTATTCGGCTGAAGAAGCATTGAAAAAAGACCTTAGCACCTACACTCTTTTATTACTCGATGTCATGATGGGTGAAATCTCTGGTTTTAAAATGGGACGTATATTAAATGAGAACCCAAAAACGGCAAACATCCCTATTATTTACCTTACGGCAAAAGATTCGGAGACCGACAGACTGACGGGATTTAATATAGGGGCTGATGATTATATCTCTAAACCATTCTCCATCCGTGAAGTTTTAGCTAGAGTGAAAGCTGTTATCCGTAGGTTTGAAACCAACAAGACAGACGCACTTCCACCGCTTCAATTGAGTTATGAGAAACTTGAAATGTCGTTGGATAATAAAAAGGTCATGCTCGAAGGCATTGAAATTCCTTTTACCAAAAAGGAATTTGAAATACTGAAACTCCTCTTGGAAAATAAGAACCGTGTGTTTTCACGCGACGAAATGCTTAACAGGGTTTGGAGTGACGAAGTGATAGTACTTGATCGCACGATTGATGTCAATATCACCAGGCTTCGAAAAAAAATAGGACCTTATGGTAAAAATATCGTAACACGGTTGGGTTACGGATATTGTTTTGAAGAATAAATACCCCTAAATCCCCTGAAGGGGACTTCTTGTGAATTGCGATGGCGTGTCTGTGCTAATATCAAGACATGTTTATTCTATAATAAAACAGACCCGATATAATTCTCCTTTAGGGGTTAGAGGTCATATATAAAATCAGAACTAATAAAATTCCCCTTTAGGGGTTAGGGGTCATGAATCTAAACAAACGGATATTCCTATATTTCTTTAGCATCTTCTTTTTGATGATGGCTGTTATCTGTTTCTTTCAGTATCAGCGTGAAAAGGATTTCCGCACAGAACAACTTGATCAGCAACTTTCCACCTACAACTTTACAATCAACCGCTTTATCCGTGAACAGCATCCCGACTGGGATAAGTTAGAGGAATATGTACGTCTTTTTCCTGACAATAATTTACGGGTTACGGTTATCGATACCACGGGGGTTGTTACTTTCGATTCTTTTGTTAAAAAGCATACGGTACTT
>TBL_comb47_HYPODRAFT_10007669_pt1 | contig 11244 bp, 6 predicted proteins | sample TroBogypolimnion_40_FD_10682 | JGI IMG/M metagenome (IMG submission 10682) | reverse complement strand
AAATTGATGCAATGCGAACGTGCACTACAGCAACAGGGGACAAGCGAGGACGGTCTGACTGCATGACTTGAACGCCGGGCTGCCCTTCACCGGCCACCCGCCCTAGCGACAGCGGGAGGAGTTGCCGGCGGCAGCCTCAATCTTCTGATAGCATCGCCAAGCCATTTTTCACCCGGTTTCGAAGATGAAAACCCACAAAGGACGGTATAGACGTAGAAGAAATGAGCAGGAGAATGCCAAGCAAAAATGAGGGGAAAAAAGGATGAACCACTGACCATGTCTTTTCAGATCGGATTGGAGCGGTCAGGCACCCGCAGCTTACCTTACGGATTGCTGTACGTGAAGCCAGTATAGCTTACGATAGACCCGCCGGCTGGCTGGCATAAATGGCCTGCCGGGCGGATTCCTTCCGGTACTCCGGGTATGATTGACGAAGGGGGTTCAAAAGTGAATGTTGCGCAAGGGAGCCAAGAGAACTACACAAATGAAAAGCGGAAGCGAACGCCCCTTGCACAAAACAGGCAAACTGACCTATCCTGGCCGGCCCCCTCCGGGGATAAGTCAGGTACTCCCCGTTTGTAGGACAGTTTTTTCGATCAACTAAGGTGGTTCAGGCTGCCTCCGGGGCTTGTCGTTTTTTGGCATAGTAAACACTCATCGGTACCTCTCCCTTCAGCGATTTATGGCGACGCTCGGTGTTGTATTCAGTGAACCAGCGTTTCAGGCCCTTATACAGTTCGAGGCCGTCTGCCGGCGGATTGAGGTACAGGTACTCATGCTTGAGACTTCGCCATAACCGTTCGATGAACACGTTGTCGATGGCTCTGCCTTTGCCATCCATAGAGAGTTTGACCTGGGCTTCTTCTATCACCGCTTTGGTGAACACCTCACTGGTAAACTGGCTGCCTTGGTCGGTGTTCAGAATTTCTGGTTTTCCATGCATGTGCACGGTCTCACGGAAGACCTCGGCACACCACTTTGCATCCATTGTATTCGAGACCGACCAGTTGAGTACGTACCGGCTTTTCAGGTCGATGATGGCCATGAGATACAGGAACCCATTGGCCATCGGCACATAGGTCAGATCTGTTGCCCAAACCTGGTTGCTGTGTGTTACCGGCAGATTCCTGAGTAAGTACGGATAGACTTTATGACCCGGTACCGGTTTTGAGGTGTTCGGTTTGGGACCGATCGCTTCCAGACCCATCAGCCGGTACAGACGGCGAATCCGTTTGATATTGACCTTGTAGCCTTTGTCTTTCTGCAACCATTCCCACATACGGTAGACTCCGTAGTAGGGTTTGTTCAGATACTGCTCATCAATCAGGCGCATCAGCTCACGGTTCAGCGTCGTGGTTTTTTCGGGCTGATAATACAACCCGGATCGATGAATCGAAAGCAAGTCACACTGCCGGTTCATGCTGATTTCTGGATGTTCTTTTTCAATCATGGTGCGACGTTCTTGAACAGTTTTCAGCTCAACAATTTTTTTTTGAGAAAATCGTTTTCGATCTGTAACTGACCGATTTTCCGGTAGAGCGGTTCGGATTGTTCGTCGCTTTGCTGCGTTTTTTCCTGTTTGCCTGAACGGCTGAAAATATCGGCAGCATGATCGAGAAACTCGCGCTTCCACTGCGCAATTTGATTGGGATGGATCTCGTGTTTCTGGGCAAGCTCTGTTGTGGTCAACCGCTCGCTTAGGGCTTCAAGCACCACTTTGGTCTTGAATTCAGCACTGAATTTTCGTCTGCTCTTTTTCATAATGACAGCAATTTACAGGTTTTCTTCCAACTAAACTTGCTGTCCTATTTTTGGGGACTATTTCAAAGCAATCCTGAAATCCGCAAAGCGGGTATGACTGATCTTTTTCTTTTGAGTTTCTGCCATGTGCTGAACTGCGCCGGCAAACCGGATAGTTGAGCACAATGACGCTGAAGCCAAGACATCAGCCACTACGAGCCTTGAACTGCTTGCAGCGGAAAGAATGTCCGTTGGCATGTCTTTTTGACAAGAGTTCAGCAAAAAGCATGACAACGGCAGAAGGGAGCAAAAGCAGATGAGGGCGAAGCCGCCATTATCTGCTTCTGACGCAGGTTCTGACACATCTGCAAATTTTCCTGAATACCTATCGATGATATTCAAGTAAAAAAAGCATACGGAAAGCTGCTTCATGATAGTTGGTTAACAACGCAATACTGCGCCGTTACACCCCTGAGATCCATATACTGTTGCTAAAAATTACAGCCGATGACCAGCCAGAAGTGGAGATTTGCTGTATGCATCAGTCAGTAAGAGAACATGCTGACGAGCTCGAGTTATTGCAACACGCAGTAACTTTCGGCTTTTCGTATGAGGTGATTGTTCTTTATCTGGTGAGAATGGAGATATACTGTTGCCAAGGTGAAGGATAATGACACCGTCAAACTCTTTGCCTTTTGATTTGTGCATTGTCATTACGTTTATACCAGTAAGGTCGTTATCGCTTCCAATGATTTGATCTTCGGTTATGACAGTTTCGATGATTGTTCTTGCATGTTCATATTTTCCTCGGCGGAGCCAGATCTCTGCCAATGCATCCGCAATTCTGCGTCCCCGATTAAACCCGATCAGATAGATGACTTTGTCAGCGATAAAACGTAGCTCCGTTACACCAGTCTGTTCGAACAACTGACGCACTGTTAGCCAGTCTTGGCCCGGGTTTCCGCTAAAAGAATTTGCCTGAATATGCTCCAATATAGCTTTGAGGGCACAAGGGCATTTAGCGGAACCACTTACACTTTTGTTGCGAGCATTTGTGGCGTTACGAGCAAGTTGTTCTGCCTTGTTGATGTTGCTGCTTTTCCCTCGGGCTCTATATAGTTCAGCAATCAAGTCAAGGCATGTTGCAAGGCTAATCCATATATCTGCAACAGGCTCAAGGCAGAAGGCGATGACTCGGGTTGCGAGAAGGACTTCTGCTTCGTCCATAACAACACGGTGTGGAATGCTTTTGATGCCCTTACCACCCTGAAGCGCTTTTGCTATGATGTTGACACCCTTTCCCCAGTTGGTCAGGTAGCCGATGCTTTGGGGAGACTTTCCGGTGGAAGCGATGATATTTTTCCGAAGAATACCTATTGCTTTCCTGATCGTGTTGTCACGATTTACTATATCTGGTCGGATGAATTTCTGGCTAACACCTTGATAGAGTGAACCTCGTGGATTTCGTGCGAGAATATCATTTGCAAACTTGACGATCTCCGCATTTGGACTACGGTTATTCTGTAACCCAAGGTCAACTTCCAATGGATTAAGTGCGGTCATGATCTGTTGCAAACGTTCTGGGCTTACATCACGTCTAAAGTCGTAGATCTGCTGATCGAGATCAGCCAAGCATATCAATTGCGTCAATCCTTCCAGTAGTTCAATGCAGGCCCACTGCTCGGTACCTGTATCCTGAGCTTCATCAACAATGATTAATGGATACCGATCTGCGAGTAACTTTCGATGAGCATTGCTTCTTTGAAGGATCGCGAGTGCTTTTGGGGCAAAAAGATCAAAGACAATGCGGCCTTCATCAAAGAACAATCTTTCGCATTCGGCATCCCACTCGGGGTTGTTGTCTATAGCACCTTTGCGCATGGATCGTTCATCATGTGGGGGGAGGAGGCGAATAGGTGATACTGCACCGAGAAGATAGCCATGGCCCTGCACAACCTGCCAGAAAAAAGAGTGAAAAGTCTGGATTTCAAGATACCGACGTGAATCCTTAGGAACATCCTGGCGGGCAGCTTGAACGATACGGGTAACGGCCGCTCTGGAAAAACTAAGAAAAAGAACCTTCTGCTCTGGCAATAATCCCTCATCAATCCGTAGCAAGGCTTTTCTCAGTGCAACGGTTGTTTTGCCTGAGCCTGGACCACCTGTGACCAGAACATGACCATCAGCTTTGAGAATAAGCTCGCGGTCGGGACTGGTGGTAAAAGTCATTTCTCCTCCATCGGTTCTGTATCGGGGGTAAAAAAAACATCTGTATCTTCATCAGGGTTAACAGGAGGACTATCATTAGCCGTATTGATATCAGGTATTTTAGGTTTGGGAAAAAGTGTATAAATCTGTTCTAAAAAGCTTACAATGGTTATTGGCAGTTCTATCACACTACACAAGTCAATCAGTTCAGCCGCTCTGCCCCATCCTTTTCCATCTTTCAACACGTTACGGGTCAATTCACAAATCTTGGTATCAATAGGTTGTTCCGAAGGAATACCAATTTTTGGTGCGATATCATTATCTCGGATATGCTCCAAGTAGGTCCACTGATGTTTAAGGGGCAGTTCCCTGATGAGCAAGTCTTCCATGCCAGCATAGGGGATTTCATTAAGGATCTCAAACTTAGCATCGTTTAGTGCTTTTCGTTCTGTCTCAGTGCGTTTCTTTTGGTCAAAAAAAGCAAACGTCGGAAGATCGAGCGAGTGAAAAAATTGGCCAAATTCATGAATGCTTCCATCACCATCCGTAGTAATAATAGTGATTCCTGATAAATCAAGAGGGTACTTGTCTGAATCGTCTTCTTCGAGTTTTTCAGCTACTGCTTTAAGAACTATTTGCTCTGTAATACCTTCTACAATGATTACACCTTTACCCAACATTGCTTCGGCTAACCCCCGGCGAAGATAACGGCGGTATGTCTTTGCTTTAACGGTTGATCCAAGAGTGACTTGCGTACCTTTTACCTTAGCATTTTCATCCCTGCGCAGAATGAGGATTTGACTTGGATTAAAGGTTTCTATTATATAGGGCGAATGGGAAGTAACAAAGCATTGTGTGGTTTTTGTGAGCAGATAGGTTGCTATTCGCCGCTGCGTGTGCGGGGCAAGGGCGATCTCCGGTTCCTCCATGGCGAAAATAACATTCTCTTCTTTCAGCTCAGCAATAAAGCTGAGTAATGCCAATACCAGTGTATTGAGTGTTCCGGTTCCCACGTCCTGAAATGGAACGGGTTTTTGGTCTTTTGTAACTGATATAAAGAAACTTAATGTTTTACGCATGTGCTCACGGGTGAGCTGAGAGACAAATAATCGAGTTGCCTCACCAGGCTTATCAATAGAAATGTATTCAGCGAGTCTTGCCTCAATGGTTTGAAGGACAGGAGTCAAGTTAGTCGTATCATCCTCTATTGGTGGATTGAGGGTTTCAAGCCGTCGTCGCACATGCTCCCAAATTCCGGTCTGAAGGCTCTTTATCCGGAGAATAATATCCAGAAGCGAGCCCCGTTCCAAGCTTAATGCACGTGATCCGGTACGAAGAGCCCTAAGATAAAGAAAACCGAAGTTGCGCTTGATTGTGCGAGATACGAGGCTATTTTTTTCGTCTTCTGGATCATAAGCACTGGCGTAATGAGTCGCCGCCTCAAATTCATCTTCTTCCTTATTATATCGTGCGATGGTAAGGAGTTGAAGACACCAGACGTTTCCCGGTGCATCTACCTGATCAATTTCTCCTTGAGTGAGGTAACGATCTTTTTCAGGATCCCAACGTGCCAGATAACTACGGCATGCTTTTTCAATCGTCGGAGTAACATCTGTCATTAAAACCTCGATACGAATCTCGATTGGCTCTTCATTAACGTCTAAATACGCTGCGTTGTAAAAGTCAAACTCTTCTACAACAGGAGAGCGACGCTGCCGATCAGGTCCAAGAGCAAGCTCAAGTGCTTCACAGATGGTGGATTTGCCTACATTATTTGCTCCAACAAGCAAGGTATGACCTTCGAAACTGAGGTTAGCATTCTTTATCCCACGAAAGTTCTGTAACGATAAGCGGCTTATTTTCATAAGGCTAATCCAATATATTTTACTTGTTTTTTTAAATCCCTATGGGTAAAACCCCCGAAGCTTTGCTTCGTGAATGAATTGATCATCCTTGAATTAATACCTCATAGTTCTGCTTCGAGGATTCTTTATTGCCCTTTTGAAATTCGCTCCATGTCTTTGTAATATTTATCAAGCATGTCCATTTCAGATAGTCTCCTCAAGAAATTTCTTTCGGCAGCTTTCACCTCGTGATTTTGACTAATAGAACACCAAGCACAGTGAGTATTTCCTTTTGTTATTGGTTCTTTACAAGTCTTGCAAAGATTATCATTTGTAGTGATAACTCCATCGACAAACGAGTGTACAGCTTTGTTAGGACTTACAAAATATGGCTTCAATGAACTTCGACCAACAAGCATTTCGTAATATGAACAACCAAGTTGTTTTGCAATAGCGGCAATGTCTAATTTATTCTTCTCTGTAGCTTTATAGCCAACAATAAGAGCTGTAACACATTCGATAGGAATTCGAATAAGCATCAAATTGTTGATGTTATCAATATCATCATCATGCGCGACTATCCTTTTTTCTTGTTCATATGACCATAAAGTGCTTTTTGTAAAATAAGCTGCGTTCCAAACCGCCCTTTGGAGAAAATAGATATGACGAGGCTTGCAAGTAGCGTTTGCTCTATACAAGAACTCCAAAATCTGTTCGTTTGGAGTATCGCGATAATCAATATCACCAAAACTGGCCTCAGGAAAGGCAGCCGACAATTTTTCCTCATCAATTTCAATTATAAAGCCTTGATGATTGAAGGCATAGTGTGCCCACATAGGTACCACGTCAGGCGACTTTGAGAAGCATGTTGTGGGGTATTGAGGAATCTGACCAATCGCTTCTCGATAGAAAGCAAGAACATCTGGTCTCTGGTTATAGTCGATGGTCAAAAAAAGCTCATAGGGATCATTAAAATCTTTTGGATAAGAGCACTTTAAGCTACACTTCCCATTTATAGGAAATACCTTATCCAAGTCGTCTGGAGCTACGTATTTATAAAGCTTTGCCCCCATATCTCTATCTCTATTGTTTTGGTCACCTAACAAAGCTACATGGCAAAAATCTCATAACTTCAGTTCGTTAATAATGACTTTCTCTGTAGGCCTACAAATATAATCACCCAACCCTCTCAAACAGCTTCCTCAAATACACGCACCCTCCATCAGCCATAAACAGCACATTCCGCTTTTCCAGCTCTTCTTGCTGACACGAAACATTAATCAGGCCTTCAAATCGTGTGGCTGAAAGGATAAATGCGTTGAGTGTCAGTTTTGGATCGCCGAGCTTCTCCTGAATCACCTTAACCTCCTTGTAAAGGCCAAGCTTCGGATCGTTCAGGTTCATTTGTCGTAACCCTTTCGGATCAATAAAGTTCAGCCACTGTTCGCCGGTAGCGTCGTCCACCAGCCAGAGAAGAAAATCAGGATAGAAGTTGCCTGCAAGGGCAAATCCAAGTCCTTTGGCTTTGGTGTCGGCATTACGAAGCAAGTAGAGGCTGCGCTTGCCAATAACGTCCTGTCCGGATGGAGATTTATAGAACGCTTCAAGGTCACGAACAAACTGGGTTTCACTTGGCGCACCGAATGCGAGTGGCCGCATTTTCAACGGAACTATACCATCATTGAGCAATTCACCAGAGACAGTTGAAAACCATGGATAATAGAGGTGATGATCAAAACAGATAGCAACCATCTGCCCAGAGTTCCATTTGCTGGCTTCGCCCAGCCTGCCCTCACTCACCAATACCTGAAGGGCTTCGATTTTCTTTTTGTACTCTTCACCCTCTTCCGTGTTATCAATATCAAAGTGATAGACCTTCAACAAAGAATCATCATCCTCCTTGACCTGCACAATGTTGTAAAACTGGCCTTCGTAAGCCGTTTTCAGTGACCGGTAAAAACGATCGGTATAATCCTGCAGCAACCGGATGAGAATATCTTCTTGCTTAGAGATGTCGGAGATATTTCTGATTGATAGCTCTGATTGCGGGACGAAGAGAGTGTACCAATCATTGTGCTTCAGACAGAATTCTTCAAGTCGTTGCCGTTCAAGACGCAGATTGCTCCAACTGCGTAGATATTTGAATTCCTGAACAGCCAGATAAATCCGGTCAAAATCAAACAGCGCCATGGTCGCAGTGGCAATTTTTCCTGTATTTCGGCTGACAGCTTCCTGAAGAACACTGGTAGTAACTTTCGAGCTCATCGCTTCAATCTTGGGATACAAATCCAGATCAATATGCGGGGTTTTGATTTTCCCATCAAATTCAGTAGGTACTTCGTAAAGCCAGGGAAAGTGAGTACGCTTGAATCCTTTGAGCTGGTTATCCTTGTACCCGTCTTTAAGCGCCAGAGTCTTGAGCTTGCTCTTGGGCAGATTGGATCGGGTTTTAAAATCCAGTTCAATCATTTCATCGGTAGTGGTGACCCCCTCTTCTTTCAGATACTCCTTGAAGGTGGCCATATACCCGGCATTCACCCCGAAGATATTTAACGTCTCAAGCCGCTCGAGATGGAGTCCTTTTGGCCGCTGGCCCGGTGTGCTGCGCTTGAGGGAGTACTCCTTGCCTTTCAACCGTACACCACGCCCAAACAACTGGATGATTTGCGAACCCTCACCCTTGCCCATATTGAGCAACCCCATGGTGGAAACTCTCCAACTGCTCCATCCTTCAGTGAATTTTCGGGAACCAATCAGCACATGCAACCGGCTCTCTTTGTTGTTGAGAGTCCCGAACATTGATCCACTAAAGTCATCAGATTCGGTGTCGAACGAAGAAAGATTTTCAGCTTCCTTATAGAAACCGGCATCATCACCGATATTGATAAGCCCAAACGGCTCCGCATCGCCCACACGCAACGCCAGTTCACCCTTGCTGCTCTTCAGGTTTACTACCTTCAGCCGTTGCGGAGCATCACTATTGAACAACTTTCTGAGAATATCGCTGTAAACCTCATCCGCACTGCTCTGCATTAACGGGGTAAAACGTTCATGAAAAATATTGCGCCCCTTTTCGTCCAGCAAACGTGCGGTATTTGCCAATAAATCTTTGAGCCACCCCTTTGTTTTGGCCTCATCGTTCAAAAATCCGGCAAGAAATTGCAGTACGTTGAGTATGTCAGAGTCTTCACCTGCAACCGTATTGCCAACAAAAATCCAGAGCGGTTTTTCAATGTTGAAATCGGTCAGCTTCGCACGATGTGCATTCCAGAGATATTGCTGCTGATAAAAGCTCAGCAGACAGGCCGTAAAGTATTGGCGGGCAATATCCTCGTCAGAATAATCCTTCTCCTTCAGATTGAGTATCAGCGACTCTTTACCATAGCCATCCTCATAGAAATACTTGTAGGAGTAATCGAAGAGGATGCTTTTGGCATAAATTTCACGAATCGCCAGCGTTCGGGCCTTCCGCTTTTCATCGCTGGTCAGCACCAACTGCTGTTTTTGGACCGCCTCCAGTTTTTTCAGGTTGGTGGTGTCAAAAAGCACTTTGGATTTCTTCTTTCGCAGCTCCTCTTCCGCCTTGAGCACCGTCAATCCCTTTGCCACGGCCTGGCCGAAAGTAGCTGAATACTCAAACGCAAAACCGCCCCTGACAAGCGATTCACGGCGGCTCATCCAGGCACCGGCAGCCGTCCCTGTACCACGATGGCCCTCATCGACCAGCACCAGATTGTTTCCTTCGAACGCTTCTACAGCAACAGTCTTGTCTCCCATCTCATCGCCCAGCTTGTTGATATCAATGACTTCAACAGCGCCCCGGACAACACTGCGGTTTTTGTCGAACAGGCTGCAAAAGCCAAAACCCGAGAGCTGCAATTCTGACAAGTGCTGACGTGACAACCCCTCATTTGGCGTGAGCAGAATAATCTTGTCCGGATAGACCTCATTATTACCATTCTGGAAGTAATGAAGATACTGCCGGATATTGACGTGCAGCAGCAGCGTCTTGCCGCTGCCGGTAGCATTCCAGTATGCCAGCTTGTTCAGCTCATCGGTATCAAACGGCTGAAAGTAATGCTCAGTCTCCTGCTCGCTGTTGTAGACCTGCAACCGATCATTCAGACCATCCAGCAATTGCTGCCGATGGTTGAAATACCAGTCAAGGTAAATCTCGGTAAAGAGCAGCGAAAGATACTGGAAGTATTTCATGTTAAGCACAACCCCTTCGACTTTGTTGCGCTGTTCTGTTATGGTATTCCAGTGCCCGACAATATTCAGGTCATAGCGCCGCAGGGTTTGCTCGCTGATGCGATCAACCTCAAAGAGATTCTGGTGCAACTCATGAAAAAAACCGGTCTGACCGTCATCCTCTATCCCTTCATGGCGATCCTCACCAAGCCGGTTTTTCAGTGCGGGCAAACTGCCGCCTTTGAAAAAGCCCATCATCCATTGATTGAGCACCAGCTCCTCATGGAAACTGCGTTTTGCGGCTTTACTCATTGTCGCCCCCATCCGCTTGATACGCTTCTGCCTGCTCCAATAACAGTGTGCGTTCCCGATCCAGTTCCTTTCGCAGCTCTTCTTCGGAAGGCAAGACCAATTTATAGCGGCTGGCGAACAACTGTTCACTACCATTCAAAACCGAATAGCGAACCACCGACTCGTCCTTTTGCGAACACAAAATAATGCCAACAGTAGGATTATCGCTCTCGCCCCTTTTCAGATCGTCGTACATGCGTACATACATATCCATCTGGCCGATGTCCTGATGAACAAGCTTGCTGCTCTTCAAATCAATCAGCACAAAACACTTGAGCAGGTAGTTGTAAAAAACAAGATCAATATAAAAGTCCTGCGACTCGGTACTGATACGCTGCTGACGGGCAACAAAAGCAAAACCTTTGCCAAGTTCCAGCAAAAACGCCTGCAACTGATCCATCAACGCCTGCTCCAGTTTTGACTCCAGCAGCTTTCCTGTGCCTGGCAGCCCTAGGAATTCAAGCATGACGGGATCGCGCACAAACTCCCGGGGGCTCTGTGGAAAAGTCGCGATATTGGCTTCTGCCTCAGCCTCCACGCTGGCCTTGTCGCTGCTGAGGAGCAAGCGCTCATAGTACAATGTGCCAATCTGCCGGTCCAGTACGCGAACATTCCAGTTTTGCAAAGCAGACTCATTCATGTACCACTGCCTTGCTTCGGGGCTATCAACACGCAGCATTGTCCGATAATGCGACCAGCTCAATTCGCGACGCACTGTGTCGTAAATTGGAAAAGCAAGATAAAACCGGCGCATGTGCCGCAAATTAGTGGCATCGAACCCCTTGCCAAACTCACCAGTCAATGATTCTGCCAGTCGCGACAGCAGCTTTTTGCCATAAGCAGCGCGTGCCTGCCCGCCTTGCTCAAACTCCACGATATGGCGGCCAATCTCCCAGCAGGTACGCACCTG
>TBL_comb47_HYPODRAFT_10007667_pt1 | contig 11246 bp, 10 predicted proteins | sample TroBogypolimnion_40_FD_10682 | JGI IMG/M metagenome (IMG submission 10682) | reverse complement strand
CGCAAGGGCATCGACCCCATGAAGTTCCCAGGGCTGCAGTTCGTCGAGACGGTCGACCAGTCCAAAGCGTTGAACGAACAGCCCGGTCCGATGGTCATTATCGCGGCGTCGGGTATGTGCGAAGGCGGGCGCGTGTTGCACCACCTTCAGCGCACAGTGGGCGATCCGCGCAACATCATCCTGATCGTCGGCTTCCAGGCCGAGAACACCCTGGGCCGCCGGATCGTTGAACTCCAGTCGCCGCTGAAGATTCTGGGCGACGAGTTCGAATTGCGGGCGCGTGTGCACACCATCAATGCGCTGTCTGCCCATGCCGACCGTACGTCGCTGATGCGCTGGTTCGACGGCGTGAAAGGCAATCTGTCGCGTGCCTTCGCGGTTCATGGCGAGCCGGAAAAGGTCGCCGCGATGACGGAACTCATCAAGCAGCACGGCGTCGAGAATGCGGTGGCCCCTATGCCTGGCCAGGCGTTTGAAAACGTGTGAGGGTGTGACTCGTGCGCCTCACGGCCTAATGTAATGAACGAGGAAACGCGATGAATACGAAAACTCGCTTGTTCTCAGTCTTGGGAATGATGTTTGCTCTGTTTTTCCATAGCAGGGGAATCCAGGCGGCGACGGTGCCGCGGCAGGTTGTGTCACTGGATGGCGAATGGCAGATCGCAGACGGCACTTTGCCGACGGAGATCCCTGTCACGTTTGTCCATACCGTTCCCGTGCCGGGGCTGGCGAATCTCGCTCGGCCGGCATTCAAGGATGTGGACGCCTTCATTAGCCGGGAGAACATGGCCAGGCGTATCACTTACAAACTTGCGCCTGACGATTGGCTGCAGAAGTACTGGGTGGGAAAGGTCGATCAGGAGCGCAACTATTTCTGGTACCGCACGTCGTTCCGCGCTCCGAAGCAACGGGCCGTCGCGCTCCTCAAGGTCAACAAAGCGCAGTTCGGAACCGCCGTTTGGCTCAACGGTCAGAAGCTGGGCGAATATGCCGGTTGTTTCACCGCCGGCTTTTTCTCTATCGATAAAGCGATCAGTTGGGATGCGGAGAACACGCTCGTCGTCCGCATCGGCGCGCATCCCGCCGTGCTGCCCGACACCTTTCCGACAGGTTCTGATTTCGAGAAGAACAAGTGGACGCCCGGCATTTACGACAGCGTGTCGCTGATCTTCTGTGACAACCCGGCCATCGAGTCTGTTCAAGTCGCGCCGCGCATCGCCGCCGGCGAAATCGTCGTTCAGACTAAAGTCGTGAATCACTCGGCCATTCCGATCATGACGTCGCTGACGCATGTGGTCAAGACCTGGAAGAAAGCCAAACTGGCCGCAACCGGAGAGCCTGTCACCGTGGCGCTTCACCCCGGCGAGGAGAAGCTGTTCACGCAGACCATCAAGGTTCCCGATGCGCACCTGTGGTCGCCGGAAGATCCTTTTCTATACGTTGTCGAATCGAGCACGGGCGGAGATACAGCGACAACGCGCTTCGGCATGCGGGAGTTCCGTTTCGATGCGGCCACCAAACGGGCCATTCTGAACGGCAAGATCTACTATTTGCGCGGCTCAAACATCACGCTGCACCGGTTCTTTGAAGATCCGCTGTGCAAGAGTCTGCCCTGGAATGAAAAATGGGTTCGTAAGCTGCTTGGCGATCTGCCTAAAAAAATGCACTGGAATTATTTCCGTTTCTGCATCGGTCCTGTTCCTGACCGCTGGTTCGATATTTGCGATGAAGAGGGACTCTTGATCCAGAACGAATTCTTTGTTTGGACAGGCGGTCCGGGCTGGTTCAAAGGGTACTCGCGCACGTACGACACGGACGAGATGGTCCGGCAGTACAAAGACTGGATGCGCGATAACTGGAACCATCCTAGCGTGGCGGTTTGGGACGCCAATAACGAGACGAAGGACGATAGCTTCGGCGACAAGATCATCCCGGCCGTGCGCGCGCTCGACCTCTCGGACCGGCCTTGGGAGAACAGCTACAACAAGCCCGTCGGGCCGAACGATCTGGTTGAAAATCATCCGTACCTCATGATCAGCGGCTGGCACAACAAACTCACATTCAAGATGAGCGATCTGGAGACGATGGACGGCAAACCGAAAAAGGGCTCTTTGCCGTCGGACACGAATCCGCCGATCATCAACGAATACGGCTGGCTCTGGCTCAACCGCGACGGGACGCCGACGTTGCTCACGGAGAACGTGTATGCGCAGCTGCTGGGGACGAACAGCACGGCGCGCGAACGCTTGGACCTGTATTCGTATCTCCTCGGAGGAAAGACCGAATTTTGGCGTGCGCACCGCCAATATGCAGGCATCGTTCACTTCGTGTATCTCACGTGCAGCTATCCTGGCGTATACACAGCCGACCACTTCGCGGATGTGACAAACCTGAAGTTAGATCCGGCCTTCGCGGACTATATGGGCGAAGCTTTCAAACCACTGGGCGTCTACATCAACTTTTTCCAGCCCACGCTGAAAGCGGGCACGGACCGCACCTTTACCGTCATGCTGGTGAACGACGAGTCTGTGCCCGTGAGCGGCACGATCAAGCTCGCGCTCGAAACTGAAAAAGGAAAACGGCTTGTTCAGGTCGAACAGCGGTTCGACCTGAAGGAACTCGGTGATGCGTGTTTTTCCATGCCGATGACCGCGCCCGATTTCGCAGGTAAGTGCATTCTTAAAGCTACGGCAGCGTCTGATACGAAAAGCAAAACAAGCCCAACGGTCTGCCGTCGCTGGGTGACGGTTGAACGCTGAACCGGTAAGGGCAGAACCTGTCGGATCAGAAAACAATCGATTAGTGACAATGTTGCGAGCGCGTCGCCTTAGCCGCGATACCAGCATTTGGGCAGAGGCAGCGGTGCTGTTCCAGCACCGTTATCGTCGTCCAGCGGATGCGGAAAGACATCCGCAAAAAGCTGATTTCTGGCCCGGTCTATGCGCAGAAATGTAAATGAATTGTAAGATCCTTTCATGCAGGGGCTAATGCACGCACAAATTCGACGTCATGCCGCCACCACCCATGAATTCCGTAAGGAACTTGTTCATGATTCCCTTGATATGCGAAACGAGGGAATGTCTCATAACTGAATGCCAACGCGGCGCTAATTGGTGCGATTGTAAACTTCGGAGATAAACAAGGGGCAACTTTAGACCAAAAAACATCTTCAAGGATATCATGTCTATTCATAATATATGAAACGCGTTCCCTTCTTATGGACGCAACATGGCAACAGATAAGAAATGCCCATAACGCCATTCCTTTCCTTTTTGTGGTGAAACGTGGTATCGACGGAAAGGTGGACCCGCGCAAAACATCGAGAAAATCGGGAATCCGGCGCATCGAAAACCCACCATTACCAACCCCTTCAAAACGAAAATGCCCATCCGCAGTTCGACCTACCCAAGGTGCCCCCACATAACTCCAAGGATACAACGTCTGTAAAAGCGGGGCCAATGGCTTGAAAAGGAGCACGTCGGCGTGTACTAATGCCATTTGTTGATAGCCCTCAAATCTTTCGTAGAAAGAAATAGAGGTCATTAATCGGTTGTTTGCTAAGAAAGTTTCAAAGAATGCTGCCGGGAAAACCTCAACCCGATCTGGAACAAGAAAAGGCGGAAGACTAGACGCGTCGGGAGTGGCAATGACCACCTCTGTGCCTTCCGAATATCGCCGAATCGACTTCAATGAAAAAATTTCATATTCAGAGACCTCATGAGGATGCCAAGGGACAACGAGCACGCTCCGCACGCTTTTTGACTCAGAATGGTCGACTACCGTTGACTTCCCGGAAGCCATGTCGCCTTCGACAGCATATACAGCGCGGTTTAGAACCTTTTTATCGCAAGACATACAGCACTCTCCTCCTCGTGGCCATCTCATCGTCAATTGATCACTTTGCCTTATCTCGGCTCCATGTGAAGTAGCAATTTCTTAATTTATATCAAAAGACTGATAACTTCGCCATATTCAACTTACTTGAAGTCAGCTTTTATGTTAACACCCCAGACAGCGGATTGTTAAGCGTTTGACCAAATGTTACTCGACACCAAATATTACTCAGCTTGACGCAGAGTATGGGAACGGGTACGCTCAACCATAGCAGGGAATTTTCTTAAAGGGGACAGTTGTGATGAAGAAGATTGTGTTTCTGTTGATGCTTGTCGGCTCCGCGTTCGGGGCGCAGACCGTGTTGTATGTCAACTCGCAGTCCGGTAGCGATGATAACAAGGGGACGGCGTCGAAGCCGTTCGCGTCGCTTGAAAAGGCCCGCGACACGATCCGCGTCCTGAAGAAAGACGCTTCTTTTTCTGGGAAGGGCGCGGCTGTTGAACTGACCGGCACGTTTGCGATGCCGACGAACACGTTTGCGCTGGACGCGAATGACGGCGGTTCGTCTTCCACTGCCCCGGTGGTCTACCGGGCTTCTAAACGCGGTGCGCTGTTCGTGGGCGGGCACGTTCTGCCTGCCAGCGGCTTTCGTACGGTGACCGCGGCGGAGACGCTGGCCCGTCTGCCGGAAGGGGCGCGCGGCAAGGTCGTTTGCTTCGATTTGAAATCGGTAGGGATTGCCAGTCTTGCGCCGCTGCCGGACAAGTTCAGCGGCTGGAGCGAAATGGAGGTTTTCAGCGGCGGCAAAGCGATGCGGCTTGCCCGCTGGCCGAACGCGGGCTGGGCGGAAATCGCCAAGGTGATCGACCGCGGCGTCAAGCCCATCGACAAGGCGACCGGCGAATGGGAGTTCGGTTACAAGGGCGGCACGTTCGAGTATGCTGAAGATGCTCCGTCCCGCTGGAACGTCGCGAAGGGCATTTGGATGAACGGCTTCTGGTGTCACGACTGGGCCAACGAGACGCTCAAAATCGGGGCCATCGACAAAGCCAAGAAGCAGATCACGGCTGCCGCTGTCCACACCTACGGCATCGGCAACTCGTCGAAGTGGCACACGGCCAAACGCCGCTATTATGCGTTCAACCTGCTGGAGGAACTCGACAGCCCCGGCGAATGGTATGTGGACCGCGAGAACGGCATGCTTTACTTCTATCCGATGGGTGGCGATTTAAGCGATGTCGTGATTTCGGTTCAGAAGAAACCTCTCGTTCAAATAACCAGAGCCAGCAACGTCAGACTGGAAGGACTGAACTTTAAGTACAGCACAGGGAAAGCGGTCTCAGTCGATAACTGCGAAAACGTTGTCCTGGATAACCTCCGCGTGTCTAACCTCACGACCGACGGCATGAGCGTCAGCGGCGGCAAGAACTGCGGTCTGAACCGCTGCGAGGTGTCCGATGTCGGCGGCACGTGCGCGTCCGTCACCGGAGGCGACCGCAAGTCGCTGACTGGCTGCGGACACTTCGTCACGAACTGCCGTCTGCACCACAGTGGGCGGCTGCAGCGGACGCAGGGCAAATGCCTGGGCTTCAGCGGCGTTGGCATCACTGTGGCGCACAACCTGATTTACGACTCCCCCTATATCGCGGTCGTCTACGGCGGCAACGATAATCTCTTCGAGTTTAACGAGGTCCATTCCGCGATGATGGAGAGCGGAGACGGGGGCGGCCTGTACACGGGACGGGATTGGGGCTCGCAGGGCAACATTGTCAGAAACAACTATTTTCACCATTTCGGGCGACCGGGAGTCGACTGGCAAAAGGCGCAGGGCCTGAATCCTGATTATGAGCCGCTGGCTGAGAACGTGATGGTCATGGGTGTCTATCTGGACGACTGCGACAGCGGAGACACGGTCTGCAACAACATTTTCTACCGCACGGGATGGTCGGCCTTTGTCGGCGGCGGGCGCTACAACACGATCAGCAACAACCTGTTTATCGAATGCACGTCCGCGCTGCACTTGGACGACCGCGGTCTGGCGCGCGCCCGTCCGGGCGAAGGCACGAAAGACGGCTGGGATCTGCTGGCTAAGCTTCAGGCGCTCAATTTTCAGGAAGCGCCATGGAAGGACAAATACCCGTACTTAGTCAACATCATGCAAGACGAGCCGAAATTGCCCCTGCATAACGTGTTCAGCGGGAATGTGGCGATCAACTGCCCTCAGTTCCTGCAGATGCATGGCAGCCTGAAGACCACGATCCTGCCGCGATTGGATTTCCACGACAACCTCGTGTTCGGCCCAGTCAGCAAGACGGACGCAGACACTTTCCCTCAGACTGCGGACGGAAAAAAACGTGCCGAATTCCGCTCCGAAACGTTGGCTGACATCAGCGCTCCGGATGTGACTGGGTTCAGGGTTCAGGACAGTGCCGATTTCAAACAGTTGGCCCCATGGTTCAAACGGGTTCCGCTCGAGAAGATCGGGTTAGATAAATAAGGTGGGGCGGGCTGTTACGAACGGACTGTGTTTCGCGCCCTTAAGGGTGGAGCGGTGTTGGCGTTTTGGGGATTATACCCCATAGCCGGATGATGACGGAAAGAGTAACTTTCCGCATCAGAAGGAGCCACTATGAACCACAGTCTACGCAACTGGGCCGGTTCCATTGTCCGGGCCAACGATGGCGATGTCGGAACGGTTGAGCAACTCTATTTCGATGACCTGACGTGGAGCGTGCGTTATATGGCCGTGAACACGGGGGGGCGTCGGCCTGGCCGCCATGTTCTCATTTCGCTGGCGGCCTTGGGCAAACCCGACTGGGAGAAGCGGGCATTTCCCGTTAACCTCACCGTCGCACAGGTGCGCACCAGCCCTCAAAAAGACCTCGGCAATGCCGTGTCACGCCAGCATGAGGTCGATCTGCACAAGCATTACGCCTGGCCGGTTTATTGGAGCGGCGGCTTCTATGTTCCGACAGGATATGCACCGGCTTTGGCTCTCTCTACCGGTGACACGCGGGCAACGGGGGCTTCAACTTCCGGTGTGCGCAAGGTCGAGTCCCACTTGCACAGCACGGGGGACGTCATGGATGGCGGCGTTCACGCCATTGACGGAAACATCGGGCAGGTGGAGGATGTCGTCGTTGACGACGAGACTTGGGGCATCCGCTACTTCATCGTGAACACGCGCAAATGGCTGTCAGAGCGGCGCGTTCCCGTGTCTCCCAAGTGGGTCACAAAGGTCGACTGGACCGGCAAGAAGGTGTTCGTCGACCTCTCGCAGGAGGCTGTCAAAGGAAGCCCGGAGTTTGATCCGTCGAAACCCGTTAGCCCCGACTATGAAAGCAAGTTGCTCGTCCATTTGCAGAAACCGGATGTCGCGGAATGGGTCGTTTTCAAACTTCATGTGCTTCCTCATGCCAAGGTCTATGTGGCTGGAACTTTTAACAACTGGGACCCTGCTTCGATCCAGCTTGAGGACAACGGCAAGGGAGTCTATACCGCAACCGTCCTGCTTCCCCAGGGGAGACATGAATACAAGTTCATCGTGAATGGAGATTGGATCAACGGCCCCGACCGCACCGAGCGGACTCCCAATCCCTTTGGCACGACGAACAACGTGATCGTAATTGGCCGGGCGGCAAATCACAAGGCGCATCTCCACACGTTCCCGCGGCAGCTTCGCGATGAGGCCCGCCCACTGTGGCGCACACCGATGGGCGTATAAGCGCATAGGCAAGCTAGCCGTAATAACTGCGTCCTCAGCGACGCGCCCGTATTCTGAAAGGCAACCCCATGAGTGAAAAATTCAAAGCGTATGCGGCATTGGAAAAGAACGCCAAATTGGTGCCGTTCGAATTTGACCCTGGCCCCTTGCGTGATGAGCAGGTGGAAATCCATGTCGAGTACTGCGGTATCTGTCACAGCGACCTGAGCATGCTGGATAACGAGTGGGGCATGACGGACTATCCTTTTGTTCCCGGACACGAGGTCGCCGGACGCGTCGTTGCCGCAGGCAACAAAGTCAAGAATGTGAAGGTGGGACAACGCGTCGGGTTGGGCTGGTTCGCGGAAAGCTGCATGGTCTGCCCACAGTGCCTGTCCGGCAATCACAATCTCTGCCCGACGGCTGAGTCGACCATCGTGAAACGGTATGGCGGCTTTGCCGATCGCGTGCGTTGTCACTGGGCCTGGTCCATCCCATTGCCAGACGCGCTCGGGGCGGAAAGTTGCGGCCCGCTTTTCTGCGGCGGAATCACGGTGTTCAATCCGATTGTCCAGTGCGCCGTGCAGCCCACGGACCGCGTGGGAGTCATCGGCATCGGCGGACTGGGTCATTTGGCGCTGCAGTTTCTGAACAAGTGGGGCTGCGAAGTCACCGCCTTCACGTCGAACGATTCGAAGCGTGACGAGGCGATGAAATTCGGCGCCCACCGTGTGGTGAGCTCGCGCGACGCGGGCCAACTGAACAAGATAACGGGTTCGCTCAATTTCATCCTGTGCACGGCCAACGCTTCGCTACCGTGGGACGCGGTCTTCGGCTGCCTGGCGCCTAAGGGCCGGTTGCACGTGGTGGGCGTGGTTCCCGAGCCGATCCCGGTGCCGGCATTCACACTGATCGGCGGCCAGAAAGCGATTTCCGGTTCCCCGTTGGGCAGCCCGTTCAACACGGCCCGGATGATCGAGTTCTGCGCCCGACACGCCATTGCGCCAACGGTCGAGGTGTTTCCTATGTCCAAGGTGAATGAGGCGCTCGACCATTTGCGCGCCGGTAAAGCACGGTATCGCATCGTCCTGCGGAACGACGGCCGATGAGCGCATGGCGCTAAACGCCGTTGTGATCGACATTTTTGTCTTCAACAAAGCAGTTTCGCGTGAAATTTAGGCGAAAACTATATTGTTTTGCATTTCTTCAGCGTCGTTGTCGGGACTTGAGTCAAGCGTCGGTTATATGCTAAAGTTCAAGCCAAGTTGGAGCTAGGCACTGCGGCTTTTGTTAGCATTTTAGGCATAATATCGTTTTACGCCTCATCACCGAGAATGCGGAGTTCGCGAACCGGTATGTAGCGAGATGCAAGGTTGCTGAAGAGCGAACAAAGGAAACCAGTCGTGACTCGCCGCAATGATTTCCAACATTGGGCCACCATAATGGAAAGTCAAGAACTTGAGACGTGGGCTGCCGCTGAACGCAAAAAAGTCCAAGAGTACCTGACGACTCAGGGAGTCGAGCGCCCCAACGTCGGGGACTGGCCTGCATTTGAGATGGCACCGTACTTTGCCATTTGGGCGATAGAATCAAAGAAGTCCCCTGGTGGAATAGGTTGGTGGGCGTTTTCCGGAGATTGTCCGACAGATTACGTCTCGGAGGATGGGAATTGTCATCCGAGAAGCGCCCTGAAAATTCTCCTAAGGCAATGGCTGAGTTACATCTCCCACATGAAAAGGGGCAAGCAACCCCCGGGAACCACTTTCGGAAGCGCGTGCGATCTGGCGCAGTTGGGAGAACTCTTGGAAAAGAGATCGGCTTTGCTTTCCAAATGGCTCGCGGACGATTCCATTTGGGAGGGCTGATCCGGACGGGTGCAGTCATTATGAGCGATAACAGTCTTTGGCGGAGAGCGCAGAGATGATGAAGCGGTGGAGTACAATCATTCTGATCTTTGCTTGCCACGTGGCTGCATTTGCTGCCATCTATTTTGGCCGAGTCAACCGCGTGGCCATTTGCATGTCCGATTTCATTCTCATGTCCGTCCCGTTCGGTTTGGCCGTGACTGCGTATGCGGTGGCACTTTTCAGAACCGACATAGCGAAGGGAGTGTGGAAGCGGCGACTGGTTGCCACGATCAGCGGTATAGGTCTCGGATTTTTGTCGGAATCTGGTGGAATGTTGATCGCGTTCAACACGTGGGGGACTTGAAGAACTGAAAGCGACTGTGCTAAACAGAATCTGCGCTCACCCGGTGATGCTTTCGTGGGCGATTGGAGCCGCTGCCTTGGAGACGGCTCTGCTTTCAGCGCGCTTTGGCGGTTTGCCGCTGGCCGCCATCGCATCCGACTGGCAAGGGATCCTGCTGTTCCTGCTGGCGTTGATCGCAACAGCAGTTTTCGGGTTCTTTTTGGCGATGTTTACGTTCTGGCCTCTGATCCGAGTTGCCTGTGGCAAATTCAACGGTGCCCCGCTCAAGGAGGGAGATCTTGTTCTGGTGTTGACCGGACCCAACAAAGGCAGGACGACCCAAGTGCGTGAGATGACGGTCGGACAAGGCGGCTGGAATCTGGCAAGGCTGAATCTTGGAGAGCAGAATGAGATCAGGCGCAAGGACATCTTTGAGGAGTACTCGCTGCTTAAGATTCAGAAAGGCGATCTTGAAACGTGTGCCGTGTGGGCACACCCGCATATAGTCGAGCGATTGCTTGCCGGGATTTCAGGTGTTCCCTTTAAGTTTCTGGAGAGCCTTAGAGTTAGACCGCCTGTCCAGGGCGCAGAGCCAGACGGTGCGGCGAACGGGAGACAGTTGGTTCGCTCGGAAACAAATCGGACGTCATCGGCGGCTGGCTCCGCCGCTGACAATACGAGGGAGGACGATGCATAGAGTAGTTTTGAGTTGCTCAGGAGTGCCTTCCGTGATTGGGCCGAGGGTGGCGGAAGACATTACGGCAGGTTTCCGTGAGAGACCCTGGCATCAGAATGTCGTCTGCACATGGGATGGATCGAGGCTCCTTCTTCAGGCTGACAACGACTATGACCCGGAGGGGAAGGCCCTGGGGGACGAATTTTCCGACGAGGTCTGCGCCAATACGCCAGCTTCATTCGGTTTCGAGATTAAGCTGGAGTCAGCAGAGGCGTTGCCGGATAAGGTTTCCTCGATGCCTCGATGATGACAGAATAAAGGAGGAAAGAAGTGAAGAAAACGGTAGTGGTGCTCGTCCTTCTATTGGCGGGCCTGTTGGCTTGGGGCCTCTTACAGGCTGGCAACATTTCGGTGACTGTCAACGGGCTTGCGCTGGCTGGCCCAATGAAAGCCGCTTTAGGCGTATGGGGCTTGATCGTCGCCGCTGTAGCGCTATTCTGCGTGGCCATTCTGTTGGCGTTTGTTATTGCCGGTGTTGGACTCGTGGTCCTTGGGTGTCTGGTGCTGGTCGGACTGATTCTCGCGACTGTCGCATTTCCATTCTTGCTGCCCCTTTTGCTCCCCTTGTTTATTGTCTGGGCTTTCGTTGCAGGGATACGTCGCGGAAAAAACAGATGAAGCCGGTTTTTCACTCGTTGATGCATAATCAGTATGCCCGGTGGTCAAAGGACAAAGTAAGTTCGCCTTGGGCAGAGTGAATGCGCAGGGGAGCGCGGTTAGTCTGTCCGAAAAGGGGCTTGGCGAGGCGCTGTGCGTTCTGTTGCCGGTGTCCGTGCCGTGTTT
>TBL_comb47_HYPODRAFT_10007666_pt1 | contig 11246 bp, 6 predicted proteins | sample TroBogypolimnion_40_FD_10682 | JGI IMG/M metagenome (IMG submission 10682) | reverse complement strand
GGGCGGACGGTGAATATCACCTGTTCAATCCGCAGAGCATTCACAAGCTCCAAGCGGCGGTGCGGACGGGGAGTTACAAGGTCTTCAAGGAATACTCCTCCCTGGTGAACGAGCAGAGCAAGGAGCTTTGCACGCTGAGGGGTTTGCTGCAATTCAGGCATGCCAAGCCGGTGCCCATTGATGAGGTCGAGTCCGTCGAATCGATCATGAAGCGGTTCAAGTCCGGAGCGATGAGCTACGGCTCGATCAGCCAGGAGGCGCACGAGACCCTGGCCATTGCCATGAATCGGATCAGCGGCAAGAGCAACACCGGAGAAGGTGGCGAAGATCCCGCCCGGTACCAACTGCTGCCCAATGGCGACTCCAAGAATAGCGCCATCAAGCAGGTTGCCTCGGGCCGGTTCGGCGTGACGAGTGAATACCTGGTTAATGCCAAGGAATTGCAAATCAAGATGGCCCAGGGTGCCAAGCCCGGCGAAGGCGGGCAGTTGCCTGGCCAGAAGGTGTATCCTTGGATTGCCAAGGTGCGGTATTCAACGCCGGGAGTAGGGTTAATCTCGCCGCCGCCGCATCACGACATTTATTCGATCGAAGATCTGGCGGAGTTGATCCATGACTTGAAAAACGCCAACCACCATGCCCGGATCAGCGTGAAGCTGGTTTCTGAGGTAGGGGTGGGCACCATTGCCGCGGGGGTGGCGAAGGCGCATGCGGATGTGGTGTTGATCAGCGGCTTTGACGGGGGCACGGGAGCTTCGCCGCAGACCGGGATCAAGCACGCCGGCATCCCCTGGGAATTGGGCTTGTCGGAGACGCATCAAACCCTGGTGCTTAACGACTTGCGCTCGCGGATCATCGTAGAGGCCGACGGGCAAATGAAGACGGGACGGGACGTCGTCATTGCTGCGTTGTTGGGCGCGGAAGAATTCGGCTTTGCCACGGCAGCGCTGGTGTCCATGGGGTGCATCCTGATGCGGGTTTGCCAGCTCAACACCTGTCCGGCGGGAGTAGCGACCCAAAACCCCGAATTACGGAAGCGGTTTGCCGGTACGCCGGAGCATGTGGTGAATTTCATGCGGATGATCGCCGAAGAAGTCCGCGAGCTGATGGCCCAACTCGGGTTCCGCCAGATGAACAAGATGATCGGCCGGGTCGACCGCTTGGAGGCTCGCAAGGCCATCGATCATTGGAAGGCCAAGGGTCTGGATTATAGTCGGATACTCCACCAACCTGAGGTGCCGTCGAGCGTGGGGCGGTTTTGCCAGATCGGTCAGGATCATGGTCTGAAAAACGCTCTGGATAACACGGTGCTCCTGCGCATGTGCGCGCCGGCCATCGAATCGCGGCAGAAGGTCATGGGTACGTTGGCCATTCGCAACGTCAACCGGGTGGTAGGCACTATCGTGGGTAGCGAAGTCACGCGTCGGTGGGGGGCGGAAGGGTTGCCCGAAGACACGGTAGAGATCCATTTTGCCGGCAGCGCCGGGCAGAGCTTTGGCGCCTTCATGCCCAAGGGGATGACTTTTTTCCTGGAGGGCGATTCCAACGACTACCTGGGCAAGGGATTGTCCGGGGGCAAGCTGATAGTTTACCCGCCGCGCCAGTCCACGTTTGTCCCGGAGGAAAACATTCTCATTGGCAATGTGGCCCTCTATGGCGCCACCAGTGGCGAGGCCTATATCCGAGGCATGGCTGGCGAACGGTTTTGCGTTCGCAACAGCGGCGTTCTGGCCGTCGTCGAGTCGGTGGGGGACCACGGCTGCGAGTACATGACCGGTGGTCGCGTAATCATCCTGGGGCCGACCGGTCGAAACTTCGCCGCGGGGATGTCCGGCGGGGTCGCTTACGTTCTTGATGAGTCGGGGAGTTTTGCCAGCCGTTGCAACCAGCAGATGGTGCTCCTGGAGCAGTTGACGGATCCGGACGAAACCGAAATGGTCTGGAAGCTGATTCAGCGCCACCACACGTATACGCAGAGCACCCGGGCCGCTTGGGTTCTCGAGCAATGGGCCCAAGTGACCCCGAAATTCGTCAAGATCATTCCCAAAGATTACAAGCGCGTCCTGCAGGCGATCAAACGCGTGCAGGATTCGGGTCTGAGCGGCGAACAGGCCGTCATGGCTGCCTTTGAGGAGAACGCGCGCGATGTCTCTCGCATCGGCGGCGGCTAACCGATTACCATCACTACCGAAACTTGGACTGAACAAACCATGGGTAAACCCAACGGATTTCTCGAGTACCTCCGTGAGCTGCCGTTAGATCGCTCGGCCCTCGAACGGATTAAAGATTGGAACGAATTCCATACGCACATGCCTGAAGCGGGTCTTCGGGCGCAGGCGGCGCGCTGCATGGATTGCGGTACGCCCTTTTGCCACACCGGCATCCTCCTCAGCGGCATGGCCGCAGGCTGCCCGATCCACAATATCATTCCGGAGTGGAATGATCTGGCGTATCGGGGCCTGTGGAAGGAGGCGCTGGAGCGATTGCACAAGACCAACAACTTCCCTGACTTCACCGGGCGGGTCTGTCCGGCGCCCTGCGAAGGCTCTTGTGTGCTGGGCATCAATGCCCCTCCCGTTACCATTAAGAACCTCGAGTATACGATCATTGAACGCGGTTGGGACGAGGGATGGGTGGCGGCCCGGCCCCCGACCAACCGAACGGGCAAGAGAGTGGCGGTGGTTGGCTCCGGCCCCGCCGGCTTGTGTGCGGCCGCTCAGCTCAATAGCGCGGGTCACCTGGTCACGGTCTTCGAACGCGCCGATCGAGTCGGCGGCTTGCTCATGTACGGCATTCCGAACATGAAGCTCGACAAACAGAAGGTGCTGCTCCGCCGCATTAGCCTGATGGAAGCCGAGGGTATTACGTTCCTCCCCAAGACCGAGATCGGGGTCAATTATCCGGTCGGCAAACTCCAGAAGGAATTCGATGCCGTTGTGCTCTGTACCGGCGCGACCCAGCCTCGCGATCTTCCGCTCGAGGGGCGCCACCTGAAAGGGGTGCATTTCGCGATGGAGTTTCTGACCGCGAATACACGCAGTCTTCTCGATGGACATCGGAACGGCGATTTTATCTCCGCTGAGGGCAAGGATGTGGTGGTGATTGGGGGTGGGGACACCGGCACTGATTGTGTGGGGACCTCGTTGCGCCATGGTGCCAAGAGCGTCGTGCAAATCGAAATTCTCCCGCGTCCGCCGCTGGAACGGGCTGCGGACAATCCCTGGCCGGAATGGCCGAAAGTCTATCGCATGGACTATGGGCAGGAAGAAGCCGCCGCGCGGTTCGGGGCCGATCCCCGGGTTTATCTCACGACGGCAAAGAAATTTGCTGGTGATCCCGCCGGCCAGGTGCAGACAGTGCATACGGTTCAAGTCCAATGGGAGCGAAACGAAAAAGGCCAGTTCATCCCCAAAGAAGTCGCCGGAACCGAACAAGTGCGGCCCACGCAATTGGTCTTGTTGGCCATGGGCTTTCTCGGGCCGGAACAGCCCTTGCTTGAAACCTTGGGTCTCGAGCGTGACCCGCGCTCCAATATTAAGGCCGAATTCGAGAAATACACGACCAATATCAAAGGGGTGTTCGCTGCTGGTGACTGTCGGCGCGGCCAAAGCCTGGTGGTTTGGGCCTTCAACGAGGGCAGGGGAGTCGCCCGCGAATGCGACCGCTATCTCATGGGGCGAACCAGTCTGCCGTGATCGGAATCCGATCGGACTCGGCCACGGCGGCTTCCGCGCCCGACCTCAACCCGTAGGGGGGCTTTGACCACCTGAGGCCGAGCCCGCTCGAATTCCAGGTGTCGAATTCCGGGTTGATTTTGCCCCTTCTTTGCCTATGATTCGCCCACTTTAATCGAGCCGCAAGCAGGCTCATTCAGGACACGAACATGATTACTTTGGATCGGCAGACGACGAGTGAACTGGATCAACTTTGCATTGATACCATTCGCACCCTGGCCATGGACGCGGTGCAGCAGGCTAATTCCGGACACCCGGGGGCACCGATGGGATTGGCCCCCGTGGCCTTTGTGCTCTGGGATCGGTTCCTGCGGCACAGCCCCGAGAATCCTCATTGGTCTAACCGCGATCGCTTCATTTTGTCGGGCGGACATGGGTCGATGTTGCTCTACAGCCTGTTGCACTTGACTGGCTATGATCTGAGCCTGGATGAATTGAAGCGATTTCGTCAATGGGGCAGCCGCACTCCGGGCCACCCTGAGTACGGGTTGACCCCAGGTGTGGAGGTCACCTCCGGTCCGCTAGGCCAAGGCCTGGCGACAAGCGTGGGCATGGCCATGGCTGAGCGTTGGCTTGCTGCCCATTTCAATCGTCCGGGCCATGAAATCGTGGACTTTCGTACGTTTGCCATTTGTGGCGATGGCGACATGATGGAAGGCGTCGCGAGCGAGGCTGCCTCGCTGGCCGGCCATCTCGGCCTGCACAAGTTGCTTTGGATCTACGACAACAACCGTATCACGATCGAAGGTCGCACCGACCTTGCGTTCAGCGAGGATGTGGCTACCCGGTTCCTCGCTTACCACTGGAACGTCCAGCAGGTCGGCGATGCCAACGACCTCCCCAGTATGGCTCACGCCATCGAAGTCGCGGCCAAGGAGACCAGTCGCCCTTCGCTGATCATCGTCGATAGCCACATCGGTTTCGGCGCTCCCAAAAAGCAAGACACCCATGGTGCCCACGGGGAGCCGCTGGGCGACGAGGAGATTCGATTGACCAAGGAGCGCTATGGGTGGCCTGCCGACTCCAAATTCCTAGTGCCCGCGTCGGTGAGCGCCCATTGTCGGGAGGCCGTCATCCGCGGACGGGAGGCTGAAGCGCAATGGAATGGCCGCTTGGCCGCCTACGCTCAGGCCGAACCAGCCCTCGCTGAGGAGTGGCGTCTGATGCAGAATCGGCAGTTGCCCACGGGCTGGGACAAGGAACTGCCAGTCTTTCCCGCTGATCCCAAAGGACCCGCGTCGCGTGAGTCCGGCGGGAAGGTGTTGAACGCCGCCGCCAAGACGGTCCCCTGGTTGGTTGGGGGTGCCGCGGATCTGGCGCCTTCGACGAAGACCCTGATTACCGGCGGCGGCGATTTCGCTCGGGGTTGCTACGGCGGACGCAATTTCCACTTTGGGATTCGCGAGCATGCCATGACCGCAATTGTCAACGGTCTGACCCTCTGCAACCTAAGACCCTATGGCGCAGGGTTCCTCATCTTCTCCGACTACGCTCGTCCGGCTATCCGCTTGTCCGCGTTGATGGAGTTGCCCACGATTCAGGTTTTCACGCACGATAGCATCGGTGTCGGCGAGGATGGCCCCACCCACCAACCCATCGAGCAGTTAGCCTCGCTCCGGGCGATTCCGCATCTGCTGGTGATCCGGCCTGGTGATGCCAACGAAGTTGCGGAGGCGTGGCGAGTTGCCCTGGAACAGGATCGACATCCGGTTGCCCTCATCCTCAGTCGGCAAGGGTTGCCAACCCTTGACCGTTCCAGATACGCACCGGCTTCCGGTCTGCGCCGGGGCGGTTACGTGCTCGCCGATTGCGCGGGCACGCCGGAGTTGATCCTCATCGGGACCGGTTCCGAAATCCAACTCTGCGTCGAGGTGGCCGAGAAACTCGGGGGTGAGGGGTTTAAGACACGCGTGGTCAGTCTTCCGTCCTTCGAACTGTTCGAACAGCAACCCCGCGAGTATCGCGAGTCGGTTTTGCCCCCCGCGGTTCGCAAACGCTTAGCGGTCGAGGCGGGCTCCTCGTTTGGCTGGAGCCGGTACGTCGGGCTCGATGGGGCGATGGTTGCTCGGAGTCAATTCGGAGCCTCGGCTCCGCTTAAGGATCTGCTCCAGCATTTCGGTTTTACTGCCGAGCATGTCTATAGTAGAGCCAAGGCTCTGCTCGCTGGCCAGCCGATCCCCGACCACGGCAGCGAATAGCGCCCCGGCGAAAAGCAGCAGTTCCCGCAAGGAGCCTCGGATTGACAAGGGGCGTCGGGGATGGCCAGTTTAGAGGGCGTGATTAAAGAGCCGCCAAGTTCGGTAGTGAGAATGAGCCGGTTGGCTCGGTGGCTGACCCATGCGCCGCTGGTGCTCTCCAAGTACGTTTGGGTGTGGCCGTTGGTTGGCGCCTTGTTGATTAGCGTGGTGGGGATTTGGACACGCGCCCTATTGGAGGGGACAATGAAGGCGGAGTTGACCTCCCGCCTGCAGACCCTCCTCTCGGCGGACGTGGCCGCCCTGCGTCTCTGGTGCTCAGAGCAGGAATACGATGCGAAGTCATTCGCGGCTGACGTTCGCATCGGGAGCGCGATTGTGGCACTGGCCGACATGGCTAAGGAGCCAGGGGTGAATGGCATGGCGCTCGCCGGTTCCCCCTCCGCCCGCACGCTGGAAACCTACCTTAAACCCCTCGTCGAATCGCAGCATTATGAAGACTACGTGGTGATCGGCGCGGACAACCGTATCCTGGCTTCCCCACGTCGTTGGGAGGTGGGCCAGACCATTCCTGCAGGGTTCGAGAGCTTCGTTCGGCGCGCGTTCGACGGCCAACTGACGGTGTCGCGCCCGTTTAAGTACGAGGTGGGTGGCGTGGGGAGACCCGCGGAACCGGCCATGTTCGTCGGCGCTCCAGTGGCTTCTTCGGACCATAAGGTGGTGGCGGTTCTGGGGTTGAGGATGAGGCCGGAGGATGAATTCAGCCGGATCTTCGCGGTGGCGCGGATGGGCGACAGCGGTGAGACCTATGCGTTCGATCGCTCGGGGGTGATGCTGACGGCCTCGAGGTTCGAGGACGAACTTAAAACGCTCGGGCTGATTCCGGATCGGCCGGACGCTACGGCCATTCTAAACTTGCGGTTGCTCGACCCGGGGGTGGACCTCCAGCATGGGGAACGGCATGTCATTCCCCGGGGCGAACGGCCACTAACGCGGATGGCGGACGCTGCCATCAAGGGATTGGAAGGGTGCGACGTGGATGGCTATCGGGATTTTCGGGGGGTAAAAGTCATCGGTGCCTGGACGTGGCTGCCGGAATATTCTCTGGGCGTGGCTACCGAGGCGGCGGCCGACGAGGCTTTCGAGACTTTGTTTGTCGTCCGGCGCGTGTTTCTGGCCCTGTTTTTCCTGCTGTTAATGGGCGGAGTTGCGGTGTTTGCGTTCTCGCTATTCGTGGACCGCCTTCAGGCCTCGGTGCGGAAGAGCGCGTTGACGGCGCGGCGCCTGGGCCAGTACGTCCTCGTGCAGGAAATCGGACGCGGTGCCAACGGCATCGTTTATCGCGCGCGACACACTCTGTTGCGCCGTCCCGTCGCGATCAAGTTGCTCAGCCCGGAGTTGACGAACGCCGCTGCTGCGGCGCGCTTTGAGCACGAGGTCCAGATGACCAGCCAATTGACTCATCCGAACACGGTGGCGATCTATGATTATGGGCGATCTCCGGAGGGCTTGTTCTATTACGCCATGGAGTATCTCAACGGCATCAGTCTGGATCGGTTGGTTAGGCAGTTCGGTCCCCAGCCGGAAGGACGGGTTATCTCTATCCTGGTCCAGGTGCTCGGTTCCCTTGCCGAGGCCCACCGAATCGGGTTGATTCACCGGGACGTCAAGCCTGCCAATATTCTGGTCACCCGGCGCGGCGGATTGTGTGATGTGGTCAAGGTTCTGGATTTTGGGTTGGTCAAGGCCGTGCATCTTGGACCTAAGGGACTGGCAGCCGACGCCGTGGTGGGCACGCCGCACTTCATCCCGCCCGAGTCCATTCAGAAACCCGAGAGTGTTGACGCCCGAAGCGACCTCTACTCGGTGGGGGCCGTGGGTTATTGGCTCGTCACCGGCAAGACGTTATTTGACTTCGATAAAGTGGACGAGTTGTTCGACCGCCAGGTTAACGAAACACCCTTGCTGCCTTCGCAGCGGCTCGGAGCAACGATTTCGGCGGATCTCGAGGCTCTCCTAATGCTCAGTCTTTCTAAAGCTCCCGAACGGCGTCCCGCTTCCGCGGAAGCCTTCGAGGTCGCCTTGGGCGGATGCGGCAGCGCGGGGACTTGGACGGTGCGCCAGGCGGAGGCATGGTGGAATGCGAGCCTGGCGGGGCTCGAAGCTACCCCGGTTGCCGCCATGACGGAGAAGACCCTGATTATCGCCCCACGCGGCCCTCAGGACTGAACGCGCAATTATGTGCTTGCCCTTCACTCCGTGGAGGGGCATAAGGGCGGCATGCTGATGCGCTATGCTAAATTATTCCTCGTTTGCCATTCGGTTCTTTTCGCCGTGGCGGTCGGCGGGCTGGCGGCCGACAACCCCTTTCTTGGCAGTTGGGCCTTAACGTTGCCCGGAGGCGTGCCCGGGTGGTTGGGCGTGGAGGAGTCTAACGGTGGACTCAAAGCCGACCTGCTTTGGGGTTGGGGAAGCGTCGAACCCACCGCGTCCGCCAAGGTCGAGGAGGGGCGGCTGATCGTCACGCGCCACCACGCGGTGGAGCACAAGGACGCCAGCGGCAAAAAGGTAAAGGCGACGATCGTCGAGACTATCACCGGGACGGTTGAGGGCGACCAAATGAAGCTGACGAGTTCCAAGCCCAAGGCAGACGGTTCCGGCGAAGACAAGACCGATTTCAGCGGCCAACGGACGCCGCCGCCGCCGCCCGCGCCGGATTTGGCCCGCGTCACATTTGGGGCGCCGGTGAAGCTTTTTAACGGGAGAGACCTCACCGGATGGCGCCTGACCGACACCAACGCCGCCAGTGGGTGGAGCGCCAAGGACGGGCTCCTCGTTAATGAGGTAAAGCAGGAAGCCGGCCAACCCCACAAGAGCTTCGGTAACTTGCGGACTATCCGCGAGTTTACAGATTTCAATTTGACGCTAGAGACGCGCCTGGCCAAGGGTGGCAATAGCGGAGTTTATATCCGCGGCATCTATGAGGTGCAGGTGGCCGACACCTATGGCCGGCCACTGGATGCGCACAACATGGGGGCTGTCTATAGCCGCATCAAGCCCACCACCAGCGCGGAGAAGCCCCCCGGCGAGTGGCAGACCATGGACCTTACGTTCGTGGATCGCCATGTCACGGTGGTTCTGAACGGCACCAAGATCATCGATAACCAGCCCATCCTCGGCTGCACGGGCGGAGCCTTATGGTCGGACGTCAACCGTCCCGGGCCCATCTACCTCCAGGGCGACCATACTGGGATCGAATATCGGAATCTGGTGATTCGTCCGGTTCAGTCCTCGTCCGGGAGGTAAAACAGATAGTCAGCGTTTACTGCCGGGATACTGCAGTCGTTCCAGAGTCTCCTTGAGGCCGCGGGTCATCATCAATATTCAAGACCAACCCGGTGCCAACATCATCCAGGTCGTGGACCGCATCAAAGCCCGGTTGCCGCAACTCAAGGCGACCCTGCCCGCCGGGATCGATGTATCAGTGCCGACCGACCGCGCCACGACCATCCGGGCGTCAGTGAAGGACGTCCAATGCGAGTTGATGCTGACCGTGGCTTTGGTGATTTTCTTGTACTTGCGGACCTTGGCCCCGACCATCATTCCCAGCGTGGCAGTGCCGCTGTTCCTGGTGGGCACATTCGGAGTGATGTAACTCCTTGGTTACAGCCTTAATAACCTCACCCTGATGGGGTTGAGCATGGTTGGAGGTGGTTGGGATGCTTGGCGGCTGATCGCGCCCCAACAAGTCATCAAATCACCTCGTTCTGCCTCGGCGTATTCGACCGAATAACGTTGAGGCGGCTAAAGTCTAACTGAACAAATGCGGCGAGGGGCTCGCAGGGCTTTTTGGGGAAGCTGGAAATCTGTTGGGATCAAGAACCATGAAAATGATCAGAATTAAGCATAACGTCGCGGTGATTGGGGTGTTGGCCGGTCTGGTTTGGCAGGTGATGTCCTTGAGTTGTTTGGCTCAAACGGCGCCGAGTCTCCCTCCCGGCGTTCAGGAGGTGGTGAAATTGGCCAAAGCGGGGCTCGATGAAGAGGTGGTGCTGGCCCATATCAGGAATGCCGCCGCCTATTACAATCTCTCGGTGGATCAACTCATCTACCTGCACGACCAGGGAGTGTCCGCCAACGAAATCAAGGCCCTGATGGGAAGTGGCGGTACCGCCCCTCCGGTTAACCCCGGTTTCACGCCCGCGCCCGCGGCGGTGGTTCCGGTTCCGGTGCCTGCCGCTGTACCCTCCGCCCCGGTAGCGGTGGCGTCTCCGGCCCCGGGGCCCATCGTGGCCACGACTCAGCTTCCCAAACTCAGTGTCTTCCAGGTGCAACTCGCCCCATACGGGAGCTGGATTGACGTGGTGGGCTATGGCCTTTGTTGGCGCCCGACCGTAGCGGCGACCGATCCCTATTGGCGGCCTTATTGTGACCAAGGCTATTGGGCTTACACCGCCGACGGTTGGTTTTGGCAGTCCGACTATCCGTGGGGCGACATCGTGTTCCACTATGGCCGATGGTTTCGGAGTTCGCTTGGTTGGACCTGGGCACCGGGTTACGATTGGGCCCCGGCTTGGGTCTGCTGGCGCCACGCCGAGGGCTTTTGTGGTTGGGCACCCCTGCCTCCGGGCGCTGTTTTCAAAGCTGGCGTTGGCTTGTGGTTCGGTGGGCGACTCGCGGTGGATGTCGACTTTGGGCTGAGTGCCGACCGGTTCACCTTCGTCCCCTATAACCGTTTTTGGGAACACGACCTCCGTGGCTACCTCGTGCCGCGGGATCGGACGGCCCTCATCTTCGGCCGGAGCGTGGTGCTGAACGGTTATCGGCTCGATCATGGCCATTTTATTGTGGAAGGACTGGGCCGAGATCGGGTGGCCGGTCTGACCCACCATGAAGTGCGACTCGAAGAGCCTCAAATCCGCTATGGTTTTCGCCCGCATGAAGAGATGGATCGGCGAAACCTCCATGACGATCGAAAAGACCGGCATGACCGCTAGGTAAATGCGGAGGCTGGATCCCGCCCGGAGATGGCATCAGCGGGCGGAGAGCCGCACTCGGAATGGGGTTTTCCATCGAGCCCGAGTGCCCTGCTTGGACCCCATGGGTGACGTGAGAGGACCTAGGGATGGGTACCGCGTGGGTGGGTTTTGGCGCTGAGCCAGGCGTGGGTGGGCCAGGGATCCTGACAAAATCAGCAGCAATTCTCATTTTGAGACGAAACCGGAGCGGGCTCCGGGAGCCGGAGGGGAGGTGGGGACGGGTGTTACCAAATCGCCATGATTGTCACCCAATCGTAACTGTACATTGCGACCCGTAC
>TBL_comb47_HYPODRAFT_10007663_pt1 | contig 11248 bp, 10 predicted proteins | sample TroBogypolimnion_40_FD_10682 | JGI IMG/M metagenome (IMG submission 10682) | reverse complement strand
GCGCCATTCTTCCCGCCATTCTTCCCGCCATTCTTTCGCCAACCATAATGTCTGATGCTGAACGGTATTGGGGACATAGCACGCATCCATATTGGCCATCCGGATTTCGCCGCGTAACTGTTCGATCTGGGCTTTCAGGCGTTTTATTTCGGGGGAATATGTGTCGTTCGCCGCATTGCGTTCCGCCTTTTTGTCTTTGTCGGCGTCGGTGCCCAGCTTGTCTTCGATGGCTTTATCCAGGTCCGCGATTTTCTCTTGAATCGTATTGTTCGTCTCAATACGCTCCAATAATTGGTCCAGCACTTTTTTCGGAATATTCGCCTGCTGAATGAAAAATTTGCTGATCTTTAGGGGATCTTCCGTGAGGAAAATACACGGCCCGTCGGTAATAGTATGGGCATCCGCGGTTGTGATGAGAGTGCCTGCTGTAGAAAGAGAATGAACTGGAGAAGGAGGAACTGGAGAAGGAAAAGGAACTAAAGGAGGAACTATATTTGTATCGAGTCGGGTTTCACATAGCGAACTGGTTCGTCGCAATGCCTCCCCTACTGATTGTAGAGAAAAACTGCTAACCGAATCCGCACTTTGAGTTTTTCTGAAACTGGAACTGGAACTGGAATTGGAATTTGTTGGTATATATTTAGGCAACTGTTGTTTTGTCATTTCCGCAAAGATCGCCGACCAATTCGATTCATCGATGTTCTTTAGCACATCCAGATAATACAATTTTATATTGTCCATCGTAATATCCGCGACGGAACCGAAATACCCATCAATGGTAAACCTTGGTTGTAGGCAGTTTTCGGTGGATAAATGGCGCACTAATCGCACGATTTCACTCAGATCGAAATATCGCAACAGCGATTTATTCGCAATACAATGCTCGACAGACCGCTGTAGTTCCGCGAAATCGGCGAACATCAAGTGCGGCAATACACATTTCATCGATTTATCCAGGATCGCGATCGACTTTTTACAATCATAACTGATGATGGAATGGATCACCGGAATCATATTCGTATCCGTGTTATAGAATTTATTGCGAAAACTCATAATCGTATCGGCGATCTCGGCCTCTTTAGGCAAAGTCGCGCACGAAAAGACCACCCGGGAAATCCGGTTTTCACGCCAGTTTCGCGCGATTATTGGATGGAGTTCGTGCGCAGCATAATCCATCGTCATCGTCGGTTCGTCCCAATATGTGATAATCTGCGATTCATCATTGAACGCGAGCATATAGAGCATCGCTGTCAGATACGACTGAACATCACATATCATTATTTCGACCTTGTGACCGACCGAATTGTCGACTTTGCCGATCCCCCCCGATCGCTTGTTTTTCGAATAATCCGCGGCGGCGAAGTAGTGTAGGCGAATATCCGCCGCCGTTTCGCAACCGAATGCGAACGCCACTTTCTTCTCCATTGATATAGCGGATTTTGCGAGGGCGAGACCAACGTGTCGAGCCACACATACGAATATAATGCGATATCCGCACGACAGTCCGAGCGGAGACAGCGTTTTCCCCGTGCCAGTGGGGGCGATATACAGGACCAATTTCGACGGACTCTTGGTCTCCATCGTAGTAGTCACTGATTGTCGGAATATCTGAAATAGCCGTTTCTGGTGGTCGAAGAGTGTCCGATCGGAATACTTTAGGAGATATGGATTCTTCTCGATGATTTCTTTGGATTCGCCGAACATTTTTACGATGATTGTTTCGGGGGTTTCTGATGAGTCTTTGGTTTCTGTTGTCAAAGATTTTACATAATACTTTATGATTTTATCGACGATTTCAACGACGAAAGTGTTTAGTTTAGCAATAGTTGATTTCTGAAGTTGGATCAAAGTATAAAGGGCGAACATCGGAGAATGTGGAGGGGTCCACAAAGATTTAGGCGATTTCGAAGGAAGGGATTTGCCAACCTTGTCAGTCGGTTTTCCAACCTTGTCAGTCGGTTTGCCAACCTTGTCAGTCGGTTTTCCAACCTTGTCCAAAGATTTAGGCGAATTGTCTGTCAAAACCATCCGAACCAAATCGATCAACACATACTCAAATATATTAGCACGCTGAGATTCGATCTGCGAATTCATATTCTCCAATCGCATAATATCGATCTTCTTTGGAGGCCGGACATTGCCTACTTTAGGCATAATGCCAGATAGTCTGCCACTGTTACTACTACTAGAATCCATATATTCTTTGATTTTATCGGCGAAATATGCCTTGTATAAGTAGGCGTGATTTTCCGCCGTTTCGTCGATTTTTACTAGGGCCAACATAGAAGTATTTTGATTGACGCGGATGCCAATATCTGCGTATCCATCCTGGATCAGTTTTAGGATGGTTTTTTCGTCTTCTTGGACGGGGATTTCGATGCTATTCCATTCCGTCTTTGATAGTTTGGTTTGCGTTAGATCCATTGTTGTATGCGATTTGTTATATGCGATTTGTTGGGGGGTCTAAATATAAATAATATCGGTTTATATTTAGGTTGTTTTTCGTATGCTTTTTCCAAGCATTCATTTGCGAACGCGACTCTTTCTTCCACCGCTTTTTTTAAATTTGGTTTTGGAGTTGGAGTTGGTTTTGGAGTTGGGGGTGGAGTAGGATTTGGATTTGGATTTGGATTTGGATTTGGATTTGGATTTGGATTTGGAGTTGGGGGTGGAGTAGGATTTGGATTTGGATTTGGATTTGGACATATAATCATCATATAATTTACATAATTTATCTAACAGGTTATCGCTAATCTTTATAATTGGTTTTGGTTCTGAATCAATCCATTTTTCTACTTCTGTGATTTGATCGTCGAGGTTTTTATATTTACACCTTAATATCAATTTTTCACAATCTATGCATTCTTTTGATATTTCGTCTAATAATTCTGAGTTGGGTGATAATGATTTATCTTGGTTAATTGCACCACCGTGCATAAATACCCTAAACAATATTAGTATACAAAACGCCATCAACATCAAATTGTCGGCTTGCTGGTAAGCTTGTGGTGCCGCAGAATTAGCTAACCGTTCAGCTCTGCGAGCACGGTCTCGTTCAGCACCCTCTCTTATTCTTGCTAAAACAGCAGGATGCACGCGCCCAGACAAATTGGTATTTCTAGGTCTATGAAATCGAGGCATTATACATTGTAATAACATTTTTATTATAATCCGTATAAAATTGTGTCGCAATAGTATTATAAATGTTTATCAAAGATATAGTTAAATTATTCTCAAGTCAACCGATTCAAAGAATCGGATTTGAGGACGTGCTTATTGCCATAAAAAGTGGCCAAAATAATAACACTAATATCACTTGTTGTCTCATAAACACGATGGATCCGGGATCGCAGTTCGTTCTGATTCCATTAACAATGCCTATCGCGAACGAAGAGGCGAAAATCAACGAATGGCTGGACAAACGCGAGTTCGATATACGCATAATCATTTATGGTCGGAACGCGGTGGACGACACGGTGGAGAAGAAATACCGGCAACTGAAAAGTCTGGGATTTAGCAATGTTTTCGTATATTCGGGGGGCATCTTTGAATGGTGTTTATTACAGGATATATATGGGGCGAAACAATTCCCGACGACGGCGGCCGTCAAAGATATGCTAGTTTATAAACCCCCGTGCGTTTTTAATCCCCTTGTTCAAAGATTGGGATGGTAAAAGATATCTAAGAATTCGTAAACTTATCGTAAACACAAAATTGATTCCGCAAAATCCATATAAACATAATCCAACAATCTAAGTATCCCAATATATTAACTATTATATACAACGACGATCGTATAATGCCCGCCGTATTATCGGAATTGCGCTCATATCGCATCTACGCTATTGAAGGCAATATCGGCGCAGGAAAGACGACGATTCTGGAGATTTTGGAGAGCCGATTCGCCGGTTCTAAAACGGTGTTATTCTTGCGTGAACCCGTCGAATTATGGGACACATTTCGCGATGAAAACGGCGAAGCGATATTGACTAAATTCTATAAAGATCCGAAGACATATGCGTTCGCATTCCAGGTGATGGCGTATTCCACGAGGTTGTCGATGTTGCGCGAGCTGATTCGCACGAATCCACAATGCGAGGTCATTATTTGCGAACGGTCGCTGGAGGCCGACCGCCACATTTTCGCGAAGATGCTCCACGATGACAAAATGATCGACGATATTCAGTTCCAGATATACGAGACATTCTTCAAGAATTCGGCGGATGATTATGTGATGGATGGGATCGTGTATATCAATGCGAGCGCGACCACGTGTTTCGAACGTGTGACAAAGCGGGCGCGCGTGGGTGAATCTGCCATCGAACTCGCGTATTTGACGCGGTGTGGGGAATATCACGATGCTTGGCTCCCTTCTTCAACAACCACTAGTGGTATCCCTGTCCTTACAATCGACGCAAACGCAAATGTAACGTATGATGGTTCAGCCGACAGTTTAGGCGAAACCTGGATCAAACAATGTATCGCGTTTTGTAAATAGTAGAAGACAATTACATATATCATAAAATAACAAACAATAAAAATAAAAACGTGTATATTTTATTTTTATTTCTTCGAACTTTTACCACGACTTCTATTTCTGTTTGCGTTTCTGTTTATTTTTTTGCGTTTTTTTCGACGATTTCACATAAAATTTGCTGCGTTTGTTTTTTCACCCACACACAAAGATTTGCCATTTATCGCATACATAAACAGGGTTTTGCCATATACACTATATACAAAAAATTGACCATACAAAACATCAAACATCAATTGTATTATTATTCACAATGTCCATCATCATCATCGTTAGCATCATAAGCACGCTATTCGACCTATTTTGCGAAATGATCCAGTATATCGATTACTGGATCATGGATATTATGTCCGTCCATTCGACTGAGCTGATCTACGTGAACCAATTCCGAGAGACCGCCGTCCGTCGCCGACTGATCCAATATGAAATTGCCATCAAAACCAAAGTCTGGGAAATTCGCCCCCAGTTACAGGAAATCACGAAAACCCCCAAACTCCGCGGTTGGATCGACGAAATGAACACCAACCTGCTTATAATCCACAATATTTATATTTTGGGTTACGAAACCATCGACGAGCAGCGTCTGACCATCAGATACGTCGCGACAGACGCAGATGGCAAAGATATCGATGAAATCGAGACCATCTAATAGACGACTCGACAAACCATCGTGTAAAAATCCATAATCACTATTTGATATTTGATATTTGATATTTGTTATATATTCGATCTACATCTCCTTCTCTTTTTCGTTTGCCGTCGCATTTGCCTTCTTTGCTAGAACCTCATTCTCGCGAGCAGCCGCAATCATTTCCTCTCGCACATCGGCCGACGCCACCTCGCGATCTTCGAAATTGGTCGTCTCCCTAACACCGACCAGATTGCCATCTTCGTCAATCGTCTGCGTAAGAGCATTGCCCGATTTCTGCGCGTTGCGGATATTCTCCTCGATCGCCCTGCGCTTCGTATCTTTGACGCGATTGTCGAATTCCTGCTTCGCCTTCGCCTCGTTCTTCAGCTTCTCGCTGTGGAGCTGGTTGAGCTCTTCCTCCATAAATTCGACGCGCCCCGTCTTGTATGCGTCCGGATCCCACGGAATCCAAATCCCCACTGGACCCACATAAATATTGTGGTTCGGGTCGGCATCGCGCAGCTTTTTACACCGCGATTCTGCCTCCTCTTGCGTGTTATAAACACCGCGAACTTTCAGACCCCGCGTAGACGTTTGAAATGCGTGTTCCTTGTTGAATTCGAGATTTAGGCGTTCTTCGTTCTTCTCCAAGAAATTGGTATAATCGGCCTCCAAAGAATCGGCCTTGATCCGCGCCTCTTCTTCCTTGATAAAGTCGTTATAGTCCGCAATGGCCGATTCCACGTTTAGCTTATATTTATACGACAAAAATTGGAGAAAACCGGAGAACTTCTCCATTGATTTAGCCATATCCCATTGTTGGATGAATTTCTCGAACAACCACAGTTCGCGCTTCTTTAGCACTTTATCCGGGGAAATGAAAGACATACATACGAATTTCTGTCCAGCGAGTGCCGTATCTTCGTCGAGCAGGTCGACATATTTGGGATTCTTTTTACCACTGGCAAGCTTTTTTCGATCGAATGACATATTTAGCAATAATATATAATTGTTTAGAGTCGACTATTTAAGTGTTTTCTTTTTAAATAATAAATAATAAATATTACGTTGTCAAAGATTAATAATTTATTTTATTGGTATATAATATATCTACGAAATGCACGGATTCGACTTCAGTGAACTTGTTAAGCGCGCAATTAAGTATATAATTGAAGGTATTATGGTTGCCATCGCGGCATATGCTATCCCCAAGAAGTCCCTTAATGTTGAGGAAGTCGTTATTATTGCTCTAACTGCCGCCGCCACATTCAGTGTCTTGGATGTGTTCATCCCATCGATGGGACAGAGCGCACGTGGTGGTGCCGGTTTCGGCATTGGATCATCGCTGGTCGGTGGGTTGAGAATTGCTGGTTAGTCAATTCCGCTTGATGTCGGACAGGGTGACCACTACGTGGCCACCAAATTCAATAATAATTTCACGTATGGTGAATAGGTATTTGGTATATCCTATAATTTTCTTACGCTCCGTAACATATCATATATTGTTATTGTTATTATTTGAGTTATTATTTTACAAAATTAAATATATTGAAGCGCTATGTTTCAATATTTTGTTCGTTTTCATTTTCGTGTTATCATTGTGTCATCGTCGTCATTTACACGGTATAAATATTGGCATTAGCATCTATGTTAGTATAATATATAATACATATGGAAAGCAATTTAATAACCGATTTTTTATATCAATTCGTGACCGACAATCCAGAGATAATCATAAAAGTATTAATAGTCAGTTTCGTGATCGATCTGTTCCAAACAATCGGCATTTCGTTCGCAACCGGTGAACTCATCAGTTCGTTTTCCAAAAAAGAATACAAAAACACCGGCTTCTACTTCAAGCTTTTCATCGTTTTCTCGATAATCACAATAGGCCTGAATTCCCTCTACAAATATTTAGTCGATAAAGTGTCGAGTCAAATCCGCGAGCTGATACGACATTTCCTAATAAAGATCATCCTGCTTATCAGCAATGACAAGTTCGGCTCGATGAACTACCTGAAAATGAGCTCGCCTATTAATCGGATTTCCAACGTGGTTTTCCATTTTTTCAACGAATTCTGTAGTTTCCTGTTGCCGAATTTGATATTGTTGGTCGTCATTTCTTTGTGTTTTTTGATATATAATCCCATAATCGGTCTAATATTCATATTGGGTAATGCCGGACTACTCGCGTATATTGTTTATACGTGGGATTCCATCATAGAACATAATACCAACTATCAGAACTCGTCTTTGAACCTGGAATCCTACTTGTTGGATATACTGAATAACATCGATAAGATCATTTCGCGCGGACAGGTCGAACCCGAGATCGAGGAATTCCAGAAGAAGGTCGATGTTTCTTTGAAGAACGCCACGTTTTTTAATGACCATATTAATTGGCATATTACGATTATGTCGTTTTTCATTTATGGGATCATGTTCGCACTTATCGGCTATATGCTATATCTGTTTTTCAATAACAAAATCGAACTGCCGATTATTATCACGTTCATTACTATTATGTTGCTTTATCGCGATAAAATGTTGTATTTAATTAACGAGGTGCCCGATTTCGCCGAGTTTTACGGTCGCGCGGTAACCGTGCTGAAGAACTTTGAACATATGAAAGACGAATATGCGGTGGTTTCCGATAAACTTGTTGCGAAAGCGCAACATGACGGTATAAATGGTATAAACGGTATCGACGAATCTTTGGAGTTCAACCAAATCACGTTCAAAGACGTGTCGTATAAATATCCGGGAACTGACAAATTCGTCTTGGAAAACTGGACGTTTTCATTCAGCACTGATAATAAAATCATTGGTATAACCGGACTGTCGGGCAACGGCAAGTCAACGTTCGCGAAACTAATGTTGAAAATGTATCCGCCGGATTCGGGGGACATCGAGATCGACGGTAAAAATCTGAAGACGCTAGATTCGAATTATATTCGCAAAGAGATCACGTTCGTGGGGCAGAATGGCAAACTCTTTGACAAAACGGTGATAGATAATATATTTTATGGATGTAGCGATTTAGTGAAATGCGAGGCGTATTTAGCGGATATTATGAAGTATCCAAAGATTGCGGAGTTGTATAAAAACGTCGATTTCAAGACGAAAAGCGCGGGATCTTTGGGGGAAAATCTGTCGGGGGGTCAGCGGCAAGTGGTGAATATTATTAGCGGTATGATTAATCCTTCGCATATATTGATATTGGATGAGCCGACGAATGCTCTGGACCCGGAGCTCAAAAAAGAGGTAATACAGCTTATTAAGGATTTCAAGGGGCATAAAAAATGCGTGATAATTATAACGCACGATCGCGATGTTATGACGATATTTAATGATGTTATAAAGTTGTAGGGGGGCACGCTTCACATTTATACCCTTCAGACTTTATGAAAAAGGTTTTTATTTTTTGTTTGTTTTTGTTTGTTTTTGTTTGCGTTTTGTTTGCGTTTTGTTTGCGTTTTGTTTGCGTTTTGTTTGTTTTTGTTTGCGTTTTTTGTCAGCTGATCTATGCTAGGGAAACAAAAGCGGTATTCGCTTTTGTGCCTCGTATAGATGCCCTACTGGACTTATTATACTTCTGGAAGACCGGTTCATCAGCTGACACATATCGAATCACCTCGATATCCCTAACGAAGGCCACCATTGTCGAGCTGGTATCAGTATCGATTGACACGGTTTTGCGCTGTCCGGTCAGGCACACTTCGACATGGTTGGATAATTTTGCGATATGACCGTCCGGTTTGTCAACATACATTGATTCGTATTTTTTGTTTGTGTAGCCCTCACGTTTGTATATGGTAATATCCGGTATCGACCTCATGTATGGCACACTCGTAATGCGAACCAACAATGCGTTTTCCTTGTTCCCATTCTCAAACACTAGGACGTGGTCTCCTTGCTCTACCAGATCGAGAAATGTATACGCCATTGAAAATGGGTTTGGTCCCGGTTCAATATCACATCTGCGAACAATGTTCCCGGAAGCATCGACGGCGCATCGTTCCGAACCGAAGTATCCAGGTGCTATGATTACTTTGGTCGTTACTATTGTATTGAGTGTGCCAGTTGCTACGTTCCATTGATTCGGTCTACTGGTCCATTTCACTTCGACGACGGTCGTCTGGGGCATTTCGGTTGTCTGAGTCATTTCGGTCATTATTGGGAGTTGATGTTTGTATCTATCACCATTTATAAAAAAAGTGTTTCAATTTTACAAGGAAACCAAGGCACATTCGGCAACAAAAAATGTTTGTATACATTTTTTGTTTTTATCGGGTGTTTGGTATATATTTGTTTTTATCGGGTGTTTGGTATATATTTGTTTTTATCGGTTAGACATTATCGTCGTTGTTAGTATTGGATCGTTGTTATTGCTGGTTAGACATTATCGTCACCAATGATTTGCGGTTGTTCTTGTTGTCCTGTCATGAACGTGTGCATGAACTTGTGATGCGACATCACATTCTTATACAACACCAGGATCGGCATCTCCATCAGATATGCGGTCACACTCGATTGCGACATCTTGGCGCCCACATCTCGCATACACGCGATATACACTTCGTTGTGTAGCTGGTGGATCACGGTCATATAATGCTTCGGCACATTGCGTTGTCTGTGGCAGAAGAACGCGACATACCAGTAATACACTGTTTGTAGGTAATGCTCGAAAACACGGTCGAATTCGCGGAACATCCCGTCGAATTGGCGGAACATCCCTACAAACTCTTCGCGGTGGCCTCGGACACAGATGATATCGAGATACTGAACCAGATGATTTGGATGATGTCCGCGCATTTCTGAACGCGCGATATAGTCCGCGTTGATTATCTTGGTTCGTTCGCCCGTCTCGAAGTTGGTAATCATCATACCGATCGATGATGGACCCGACCGGTCCGCCGACACCGTTTCTCGGATGGTTTCCCACACGTTCACTGGTGTAAATTCAGAGACTGTGTTTTGCGCCAGTTCGTCGTGAACATAAGGGAAACGTAGGAGCGGGTGGTATGGCGTGTCTGCCTTGAACACCGCCTGCGGAATGGAGTCGATCGTGGTATCGCGCATTTGGAAAACGGCGACCAAATAGATCATCGAGATCGGCGTGGCGAAGCAGTTGGCGTTGTCGGAGTGCTGGAGAACGAACGAGTATGAGCGGGTTTTGTCGAGTGATTGGATCAGCGAATGTGTTTGGAAACGCGATTCCGCGAACTGGTTGTTGTGGATTTCGAGTGCGTCGAAGAACATTGTGCGAAACGACGAATAGCGGGTGTCGAGCGGGTTCGTGTAGTAGCGCGAGTGGCCGCCGAACTTCGTTTTTGTTGCGATGTCCCACGCGAGGCCTGTCCAAAACAGGTTGACCATAGTTCCTTCGATGAAATCGGCGATTTGGATGTGGTCGACGGACACTTTATACTCCGTGTCGTCGTAATGAATGGGGTATTTTGCGGCGAACTCGTCAAATGGAATCGATTTACTCGGGGACATCGAGATGACGCCACCGGTTTCGCAATCACATACGACTGAACGGCATTGTTTTTCTAGGAACGACAGTTCGGCGTCGGGTTTGTAGTGAATAACGCGATATTGGTTTTGGTATGTGTTGAAACCGGCGTCCTGTCCTGCGACAATTGGTCCTATGACCAGGTCGCTTGCGTCGTCATACAAATTATATATTCGTTCTTCGATATGGTCTTCGAGTGCGAAGCGGTCGAGTTTGAACGAAAGCGAGAACAATTGGACGGATTCGACGATGGAAGACATTGTTGGATTGCGATTGATGATTGCGATTGATGATTGATTATTGATTTGGAGGATGTGAACTAAGAATAATACGAAAAAAGCGTTTCAATTTTACAGGGAAACCAAGGTATTCAGCGTGCTGAAAGCACGCCTACGCCCCTTATCGAAATTCGCGAATGCGAATTTCTTAGACCCCATCCTTCCAGGTTACCATTTTACAGGGAAACCAAGGTTATCCAATTCAACAAGTTTACGAAACGTTCATCGGTGTAAAGACCGCTCCCCCGGCCGAAGGCCGGTCAAATGGTAACCTGGAAGGGGGGGGG
>TBL_comb47_HYPODRAFT_10007662_pt1 | contig 11248 bp, 10 predicted proteins | sample TroBogypolimnion_40_FD_10682 | JGI IMG/M metagenome (IMG submission 10682) | reverse complement strand
TATATTATACATTTTAAGACTCCATTCCCATCCTTCATCATTATTAATTTTTAATCCATCTACATATATCCATTTACCTTCAATAGCAGTTACAGTTCCATTAACTTGTTTATTTCCTTTTTTACCAATTATAGGATCACCTACATCTGGATTATATGAAGTATTAAGTTCAGTTATAATTTCTTTTATGAGTTTATGTAGATCTGATTTTTTCATATTATATATATTTTTTATAAACATTTACTATATCTTGTACTATAGGATGTCTATGATTTTCTTTTAGAGTTACAATTTCAAATCCGTCTACTTCTAATGATAATTTTGTCAAAAATGCAATACCACTATCTTTTTTATTTCTTAAATCTACTTGTGATAAATCTCCACAAACAACCATTTTACTTCCAAATCCTAATCTTTCTAAAACTAATTCCATTTGTTCATCTAATAAGTTCTGGGCTTCATCAACTATGATATAACTATCTGTAAACGTGTGTCCCCTCATAAATGCAAATGGTAATATTTGAATAACATTATCTTTAAATAATTTATCTATCTTTTCAGGTGCACATAATTTATAAAAATTATCTAATACTGGTTGCAAATATGGTTGTAATTTATCATCAGCACTTCCTGGTAAATATCCTAAATCTTCTTTAGATACTGCCGGTCGACATATTATTATTTTTTCTATTTCCCTATTAAATAATAAATCTAATGCTACTTGTGCAGCTAATAGTGTTTTACCACTACCAGCATCTCCTTTTAAATGAGTAATTGCATTTTCTAAAATTATTTTTTTAGCTGCTTTTTGTTCTTCATTTAAAGATATATTAAATTTTATGTCTCCTTTTGGTTTTCGTTTATCTTTATTTAATTTTTTATTTTTATGTTCTGCTATTTGCGTATATTCACTTTCATATTCGAATTCAGTCATATTTACAAAATTAAGATTTGTCAAATAATTTTCTATTTCCTATAGTTCCAGGCACTTGTTCATATATAGATAATACTTTAGCACTATTATCTTCTTGCATATCCATATCATGAGCTAATTTTTCTGCTTGTTTCTTTACTCCTTTATCATCTTTATCCCACATATAAAATTCTAATGTGACTACGTATCTTTTTTCTTCTTTTGGAGTAGCTGCTTCATTCATTTCTATATGTAAGAAAGTTTGAAAGTTTTTAGCTATTTTTGTTAGTTTTTCATCCATAGTTAATGTGTATTTATTTTATATAAATATTAGATAGTTGAATTTATTTTAAGTATTTATTAGTATAAATATGTTCTTTTATTTCTTTTTTTATGAAATTCATTAATGAGGCTCTAGATGTAATTGTTTCTTTATTATTCATTAATGCCATATATTTTTTTGGATTTATATGTTCTAACATTTCATTGATTGTTAAATCTTTACGTATTAAATATAATTCATTATTTACTATCCGTAATGTATAATATTTAAATTGTTTAAAATTGTTATTTAATATTGGATTATTATATACAGATTCTAATCTATCGCCATCACCATTTACTTTAATTACTTCTGGTTTTTTATCAATTATAAATTGATGTAATATTTTCGGTAATGTAGACATAATTTTAATAAATATCATGGTGTCATGTTTCCTATCACCAGTCTTTTCAGTATCAAAAAACAATTCATAATATCGAGTTATGTATGCATATTCATGTAATATATGTGCATCTCTTAAATTATTTTCTAATTCTTTAGCTTTTAAATCCCCATTATGTATAAAAAATATTTTTACTGGTATATCATCAATATAGATATATGTAGTTAATCCATCAAATTTACCAGACCAAGGAACTGGCGTATTATATATTTCATTTATGACTTCTACTTGACATTCTTTAATCCATCTTTTTAACATGGATATTGTTACTTTCTTTTTTGGTATCATACTAATTAATTTAATATTTATACATTGTTTTACCAGACAATATCTTTTCTGGTTTCAATATGATTTCATTCCAAAGTGCAGTTAAAGGTTCATCTTCATCATAATCATTTAAATCAGTTATTAAATTAGATTGTTCATCTGGATATGCTAATCTATACATATTAGCAGCTTTATGTCCATGAGTTGTAATAATAGATTTAATATCAGATCTAAATGCCGCTACTAATTCTCCTCTTAATTCTAATAATACATTACTTAATGGATCAAAGAATGGACTCGATTCTTTTGTAAATGTAGATAATCCATATATGTAATGATTTTCAATTGAATCTTTTATATTTAAATACCCCTGCTTTGAGGTATAATGTTTGGCTGTAACATAAATTGGTTTACTACCATATATAGAAGTAGTAAATGTTTTATTGAGTAATACATATGGTTCTAGATCACCTCTGGAATAAAAGAATGCTATTTTAACTACATCTATATTAGGTAAGAATGATTCAAATTCTTTCTTTAATCCCCATATTCTATGATTACAGAAATCTTCTATATGGTCTAATACATTCTTTTGTGTTAATAATGGATATCTTTGAGTCTCTACATATAGTTGATATGAATAATATGTATTAATTATATCTACTAATTCAACATTACCTTTAATGATACCACCTCTAGTATCAAATCCTGATCTTTGTAATGCTAATATCTTTTTAGCAATAACTTGCCATTCTGCTATTGTATTGAATGCTGATTCTGAATGAAAGAATCCTCTTACTGGAAATGTGCTTTTAGTCATATATGTTATAATTTATATATAAATATTACCAATTCATTAAATTTGAACAAACAAAAAGGAGTAAAAATTAATTTACTCCTTTCTTTTAGGTTATCTAGTTAATGTAGGTTATGCTAGAGTATCTAGGTTCATACCTGTTGGTGTTATATTGAAGTTTAATTCATATTTTAGAGTACCACAATCCCATATTCTGTCATAACCATTTAATTGCATGTTATCCCATTCAGATAAATCTGGATTAAATATAGATAATTTATTTATCAATACATTTTTCCTATAGTTAAATCTATATTCTCTTTCAAAATGTTGTTTCATATACCAATAAGAAGGAGCACTTGTTGATACTTTAGTAAATCCTATTTTAGTATATAAATTATCTTTGTTAAATGTCCATCTTCTATCTGCATATGATATAATTTTAATTGGTTTGTGCATTTTTATAAAATGTTTAAGCAATTTACTAGCACCTCCAATTACTGTATATTTAGATGCATATCTTATAAGCTCAAAATATGATATATTTTTAGTTTTATTACCAAGTGCTAATCTTAACGAACCAAATGTCATAATTGAAACTAATTCATCATTATAAAATAAACCATATTTATACTTACTTTTATCTTCTCCTTGTATATGATATAAATTTAAAAATGTATTTTTTGTTTTACTATCTATTTCTTTTATTATACATTTCCTGGCATATATTTTATTGGTCGATTTATTTAATATTGCCATTAATTTTTGTTTTACAAGGTCTTTTTTATTGAGCCATTCATCTTCAAATATATGCAATAAATGTATTCCTTGCTTTTCACATTCTAATGTTTTATTAAGATGATAATTTTTATCTTTACCATTTCTTTCTGAATGCCAGTATAAACCATTAAATTCAATAGCTAAATTATAATCTGGTAAATATATATCGATTTCGTTATGTTTTATTAATCTTCTATATGATTGAAATATATTAGTTATTCCTAATGTTTTAATAAATTCTATAATTTCTAATTCTGCTTTTGATGAATATTTATATGGAAAACATTTAGGACATCGTGGAATTAATCCATTATGTATTTTATATGAAAAAATATGATTACATGTGTTACATTTAAAATTATATTTTCCTTCATTTCCTGTATATTCATCTATTGTAAATAATGGAGTACATAAATAATTTAATCTACTTCCTTCTAATAATGTATTATAATATTTTAATTTACGATCATGATTTTTCTTTAATTTAACTGATGCTATTTGTGATACATTTTCTACATTATATTTTTGTTTTAATGTATTTTGCATTTTTTGTTTAATCTTTAAATTTTGGAGTGGACTTTCAACTCCATATCGCAAAACCATAGTTTTCAAACATTGATTACGATTATTATATCCAGAATTTCCATATCTTTCTAATTTAGTTTGTTTACATTTATCTCTATTAGAATAATATTCATCTTCATATCTCTCTAATTTAGTTTGTTTAGATTTATCTAAATTACAATAGTTTTCATCTCCATATCGTTCTAATTTAGTTTTTTTAACTTTTGCTGCTACATGTTTATATCTACCGGCTAATTTAGCTTGATGTATTTGTTCTTTAAATTGTTCGGTTTTATTATAATGCATACCATATTTTTTGATATGTGTAGCTACACCAACTTCCCTCATATTATCAGCAGAAACTTTTTGATGACATTCTCTACTGCAATATACTCTATCATCATATGTACTAATAAATTCTTTATTACATTGTTTACAGATATATTGTTTTGGATGATGGATAATTCTAGATTTATTTACACATGCTTTAGAACAAAATCTTCTTACAGATGCAGTAGAGGTTTTAAATTCTTCATTACAATATTCACAATTTCTAATCATAAAAAATCCTTTATATTATATAAATATAAAGGATTTTAAAAGAATTAGGTTATTTAGTTAAATTAGTTATGATAAAGTATCTAGGTTCATACCTGTTGGTGTTATATTGAAATCGATTACAATATATTCAGATGTCTTTGTAGGTTGTAACCAGATTTGACCATATAAAATATTCCTGTCTATCTTATCTGGAGTATTGTTTGTCTCGTCACATACGACCTTAAACACATACAATCCTTCTTTTGTCTTAATATCATCTAAATAAGGATTAACAATATTCAAGAATTCTGTTCTTGTTCTATCTGTATTTGGTTCGAATAATAAGTATTTAGAAGAGCTAGCAATATATTTTTTAACTCTAATCATTAATCTTCTAACATTTATTCTATCTAATGCAGACGCTTTTACTTGAGTAGTTTTTTGTCCCATTACGATAATTCCTTCTTTAGGAAATTTAGCAATAGAATTTATTCTACCTTCATATAGAGTATCTCTATTAGGTTTTGTTACTGGAACATATACATCTAATACTTCTGTCATAGAACCTCTATTAAATCCAGCAGGAGCAAACCATTCATATCCAACTCTATCATTATATGAATATACACCAGCCATTATAGTTGAAGGAGGAGCCCAAATATTTTTATTATTAGTCGCATCATTAATTTTCAACCATGGATAGAATGTAGCAGCATAGCTTGAATCTGTAGAAGAAACGTATGATACTGCATTTGCTAAAGTTGCATCTATTGGAGAACTATCATATGTATATAATACATCTGCTCTATTTTCACACATATCAATTGCAGTACTAACAACTCCAGAATGTAATGATTGAATTATACCAGGAGTAAATAATAAATTAAAATCATATAAATCTGTATTAGATAATATAGATAAAGCTTTATTATATGCTAATGTACCACTTCCTGTAGTATTATAACAATCAAATCCCATAGTATTTGTAGTTGTTATATTAGAACCTAAATATTGTGGTATTGCAGGATCTATTCCACTAAACCCACCTTGAAATGGTACTGTAAATTTTCTTGCTGATAATGATGCTAATGTTCCTGATGAACTAGCAAAACTTATTGCTCCACCTGGTGCATTTGCATTAGTAGTATAATTATCTAAATTAAAAGCTGCATTAGATCCTGTAGTTGCTGTATCTGACAAAGGCATTAAATATTCTTGATTGTCAGTATTAACAAAATCAAAATTATATCCATAATATACTTTAGAATTATATTGTGAATTAAGAAGTTGATCTGTTACCATCGAAGCAGAAGGCATAGTATAAGTACCTATAGCATATGGTTGTTGTATTGCTTCAAATCCATAAGGTATTAAAGAACCATCTATAGCTTTATTAGCTACATTATTTTCTACTTCTACTCTAATATAATTACTTGCATTTGGATAATCTCCTTTTGTAATTATTTGTTGTGAAGTTGAATCATATACTCTATATTTATCTCCAATTATTTTACATATATAATTAGGATCATCAGGATTTAAATTTAAATTTGTAAAAGTTTCTAATACTATTGGATTTTTATCAGTATCAGTAATATCTCTTACTAATAATCCAAAAGTACCATATGTAGAATTAGCTACTTCACTTGCTCTTTTAATATTAAATATACTAACCTTTATTTCTGTATTTGTATATTCTCCTTGTGAAATAGTATGCAAAGAAAATAAATCGGTTGCTACTCCATTAACTAATTGTGATGTGATAGTTGGAGTTTCCCCTTCTAAATAAGATTTCTTAGTTACAAATGTTAAATTGCTACTTGTTACAATTGCAATAGATGAAGTTGCTGTACTAATTAAAGTATTAGCTGCATTAGTAAAATAAGTATATAAATATCCATCTTTAGTTGTTTTTGGAGTACTACCAAATACTCTTCCAATAAAATTACTATCAGTAGATCTAAAGGAAGCTGTTACTGCCGTACCTGTATTACTACTTGGATTATAACTTCCAGATAAATAAAACATACTATTTAATGATGATGAAGTGGAACTTTGTACTGTTTTACTATAATCACCATTATAATTATCATTTGTATGATGAATTAATCCAATTAATTTCTGTCCAAATGATCCGGATATTACTATACCAGCTGGTGCTGTATGAGTATATCCTGCTGAAGCAAGTATTCTAGTTACTGTAGCACTACTTGCATTCTTTAAATAAGATTTTACTGAATATGGTAAATATGAATTACCATCCGCATCTCCAAATTTTACTACAAAATCTGGATATGATGTTACCTCTGTAGGTACAAAGGCTTCTCCTTTAACAGTAGGTCCAATGAAAGCAGCACCAATTGCAGATATACCTGATGGTAAATATGATTGATCATTTTCATTAGTAAATACTGCAGGACTGATTGTTTGTTCTGCCATTATTGATTTCCCTCAATGTTATGTTAATTAATTTTTAGTTTATTTATTTAAACATAACACATCTTACTTCAAATATATATATTAAGTAAAAATCAAGAATTAATTTTTTTTGTAGATTTATTGAAATAAATTTGGTTATATGCAATTGTTTAGTACTATGGAGTATATAACACATAAAAAAAGAGGTGTAAATTTAATTACACCCCGAAATGTTATTAATTTAAGGTAATAATATTAATCTTTATAAATATCCACCAAATCAAAATAATCTTTATAATAATTTTTCATGTTTTTTATTAATGCATCAATAGTTTTAGCTTCAAAATCTTCTTCATCTACATTAATATGCCATAATTTATCTGAATCATCGAATTCGGCTTCGACGGTTGCTTCATATTTTTCGCTTGCATAATCCGCGGGACTATCCTCCCAATAATCTCCTTCTTCTTCATTAGCATCTTCTGGTGCATCATATAATCCAACAAATATATCTTGTATTTTATTATTTGACTTTTGGTTTGAGGTTGAATTAGCTTTTTTTAATTTAGGCACCTTACTTTTCAAATACTCCACAGCTTTATCTATATTTTCTTTATTTATTGGCATAGGAGTGGGATTATTTCCAAGTTCAATTGTATTAGGTTCTAATAATATTTCGATTTCGGCATCACCATAAATCCCCCAGGTCCATTGAAATTTTTTAAAAGGATAAATTGCATTTTCTTTAAATCCTAATTTTTTAGCCGAATCGAAAAAATAATCATATAATTTTATATTCTTATCAATAGTGGATTTATTTTTTAATATGTTTAATACTAATTCTAAATTTGATTCGGTTATATCATATCTTTTAACTTTATATCCACATATATGTACATCCATATAGTTATTTTCTAATATGCAACATGGTAATATATTACGCTCAGTGGTCGCTATCCCCCAATCACCATAGCTCTTCCAATGCCATCCAATTTTTTCTGTTTTTTCTATAAAATCATTATGAAGTGACGTAGGTTTAAAATATGGAGCAGTAGCTTCTTCTTTTAAAATAACTTCTTTTATTAATTTTACTAAGTTTGATTTTTTAATTGTTGTCATGTTTGTATGTTTTTTATTTATTATAAATATTATTTATTTTTTTTTTTGATTTATTTTTAAATTATACATAAAATTAATGATTATTTTTCATATAACTAAATTAATTATTCACAAAAATCTTACCTTCATTTAAATCAAAAGTATAATTAGAACCATATTGTTCTGTATATTTAGATTTAATTTCTTCTTCTTTATTGGTAAGTATTTGTACTGTATCTATATTACCTTTGATATCTATATTGATATCATTTAATTGAGTTTCTAATTGTGTTTTATTAAAAGTTAATATTCCAAGATTATATAACTGTTCATTTAATGAATCATATAATTCTATTAATTCTTTTAATTGTTCATCTGTTAACTTGATTTCTGTCATTTGTTATATTTTAAAATAAATATAGATTTTTAATGTTAAATTAAAGTATTATGATGATTGGGGTAAATAGTATATTAATGCCATCACCAAATGGTAATCCGTTATATACCCAGTCTAAAGAATCTATATTAATATAATTAATAGGAAAATCACAATTTGGTAATCCATTATATACCCAATCTAACGTATTTATTTCATTTATATTAGGACTATTCATTAACCATTAATATTAAGTTCTGATTTTAAAGCATCCAATTCGAGTTGAAGCTGTAATACTTTATATTCAGCAGAGTTCTCATAATCAATTCTAGCTTGCTCTTCTACTTTAGCTTGTTCCTGTCTATCAAGAACAGACTGAACATAAGCTAACACTTCTTCATCTGATATTTCTGAATCAAATTTTAAAGGCATACCATTACCATCTGGTAATACTACGGTACATCTGTATGCTTTTGATATATCTATTATTTTATTAATTACTTCCATTTGTTTATTATATTAATATTAAGTTGCTTGTGACACTTGACAATTATCGAAGTAGATATAAGCTGAACCACCTCCCCAATAGGCTTGTAGTTCTACTTCAGCCCAACCTTGTACAGTAGGGGTAAATTGTAATGATATTTGTTGTTCTGTAGTTACATTAGTTGCTAGAGCTGTAACTGTTGTACCTGAGGTTACTTGATTACCCATATAGTTAAGAGATGCTACTATGTTGGTAGCATGAGATTTCTTGACCCATAGAGTGACTGTTACTAGTTTGTTAGCGTAGACTGGTATTCTTCTTAGCAAGTGGCGGTAAGGATATGAAGAATCTCTACCAGCATTAGTAATATTTAATTGCCACATTAAACCACTACCATTAGCAAGTGTGTTAGGAAAGCTTTGTATATAACCCCAGTTAAAGAAAGTTACATGGTTGTTGGGGGTTTGGTCGTGGTTATAGGATTGAATTTGTGCTGTTAATTTATAAGTGGCATTCCAATCAATAAATTCTCCAGACTCATTAATTAAACAGTTATATAAATAATTAACACCACCAAAATTTAATCCAACAGGATTAGTGTTATAAGAAGTATTTAAATTGTATACTTTATTAGCTTGAGAGCTAGTAAAATATACTCCTATAATGGGGGTATATTTTAATATATTACAATAAAGTATGTTAAAAAAAGAATAAGTAACTCCTATCCCAATATAATTATTCATAATAACATTTATATTATAAAATAAACAATTAGTTGCACTACTTACATCTATACCACAATTTCCACTATTGTTATTTGAATTATTTATATTATAAAATATTAAATTTCCAACTGCATATAGCTTTATACCTGTAGTTGTATTATTATTTGAATTTAATATATTAAGAAATATTATACTTCTTGAAGTTGCGATGCTTATTCCATGATTTGTATTATTATTAATATTACAAATATTCATAAAAATAATTGTAGTTGTAGCATTTAATGCAATACCGAAATTGTATCTAACACAATTAATAAAATTAGTTGTTATATATGCAATTGAATTGTAATAAATACCATATCCCATACCATTTAATCCGTCAAAGAAGGTTTCACCTGATTGAAGATTGGTAACAATGTTGTAACCTGCTTGGTAGATTATATTAGAATTAGTAGTACCACTTGCTTGTATAACTTGTACTTGTGTAGTAGCAGCACTTGCTAAAGCAGTCTTAATGGTCTCTCTTGCATATGTATTTACTTTCTCGGTAGTACCGGAGTAACCGTAACCTCGTGATACTATCCCCGAAGTTGAAAATGTATTTGTATCGTTATCTAAGGCTAAAATTAACCCATCTTCTGATATTGATTGAATTCCATACCATCCTTCATTACCATAGTTAGTACCAGATATTGTGGATTGTTCTAAGGTGTTTTTAGAGATTAAGGATTGTAAATTTAAATCATTTGTTGCTGTGGCTATAACATTAGTTAAGTAAAATCCGGTTGTAGCTGATGCACTGGTACCACTATAAATAGCAATAGATTTTATAGCATTACCTAAATTACCACCTCCATTTTTTACTAAAGTTAAAGGCATATATCTAGCCAAACTAGGAATAGCTGGTATTTTAAATGTATCGACAACTCCTGTACCATCTGTATTGCTGCATAAACATATGTACCAATTATCTGCTAATAATGCTTCTGTATTTGTGGCGAACCAAAATGAAATATTTTGGAATGCACTTAAATTTAAAGTAGATGGTAATTGATAATGAGCGTAAAGAGTACTATTAGCAGGTGATGCTTTTACTAATTTGAGTCTATATTGACCTTCTTTTGGATATGTATTGTCTATAGTTACTGTGCTTGAATTATCAGCAGTCCACAGTGTCTGACATCTGGTGATAGTTTTAGTTCTAGCGGTATCTAGTTTGACACTTAACCTATTAACATTAACACATCTTCCTGTTGCTGTAGCATTATACGGTATATCTAAAATGTCGTATCTGGTAGCATCAAATACAGTAACTGTAAAATGTCCGTTATATGCTTCTTGCCCACTAGTTAATATGTTATAATGTAATATAATATCTCCAGTTGTAAAGCCATGAGCTGTGCTGGTAGTAAATCTAGGAAACCCGCTACCATTATTAGCAACTGAACTTATAGTAGGTGCTGTTGGTAAGGTAACTGGTTGGTCAGTCCATTGAGCTTGTCCTATACTATAAGGTGCAGGGGATCTGGTTAACTTGATGATATCGCCTGCTTGATGTC
>TBL_comb47_HYPODRAFT_10007659_pt1 | contig 11251 bp, 4 predicted proteins | sample TroBogypolimnion_40_FD_10682 | JGI IMG/M metagenome (IMG submission 10682) | reverse complement strand
TCCTGATTCTCGATGAAGCACACCACGCCGCGCCGGCAAGCTCCTCGAAATACGCCATCGACTCGCGGATCACCCGTGCCGTCCGCGATTTATCCCAACGTTTCGAGCATCGACTCTTCCTCAGCGCCACCCCCCACAACGGCCACTCGAACAGCTTCTCCGCTCTCCTAAATATCCTCGACCCCCAGCGCTTCATTCGAGGAGTCCCAGTCGTCAAAGCGAACCTCAATGATGTCATGGTCCGCCGGCTTAAAAGCGACATCCGTCTCCTCGTCGGCGGCCTCCCCGAGCGCGTGGTCGAGCAGATCGACATTGATGGCCTCCCAGCCGACGCCCCCGAACTTGTTCTGTGTGAAATGATGGACCGCTACCAAGCCCTGCGCAGCGAGCAGGTCAAGGGCGAGAAAATCCACATTCGCAATCGCTCGCTCATCGTCTTTTCCCACCTCCAGCAGCGGCTCCTTTCCAGTCCCGAGGCTTTTGCCCGCACCATCACCAAGCATGCCGAAGGCGCGGAGAAACGCTTCAACCCCAAGGCGACGCTCCAGTTGATCACCCATGGTGTGGATCCCGACTCCGAGGAAGCCAACCTCGACGAGGATGCCCAAGAGGCCCTGCTCGCCAAGGAACTCGCCAAGGCCGACCCAATTCAAACCCTCAACGCCGAGGCCACCGCGATCCTCCAGGAAATGGTGCAAATCGCCAACGACGCCCGCCACCTTCCCGACAGCAAGACTCTGAAACTCCTCCAGTGGATTGCCGCGCATCAGTGCCCGGGCATCGCCTATGACGGCCACGCCGCCCAAGAAGGCGCTCAGTGGACAAATATCCGCGTCATCATCTTCACCGAGTGGGAGGCCAGCCTTACCTACCTGCGGAATCAGCTCACCCACGCATTGGCCGGCACCCACCAGGCCCACTCCCGTATCGAAATTTACCGCGGTTCCACCGGTTCCGATCAGCGGGAAGCCATCAAAGCGGCCTTCAATGCCGACCCATCGACCCATCCGGTCCGCATTCTACTGGCCACCGATGCCGCCCGCGAAGGTCTCAACCTCCAAGCCCACTGTTACAACCTTTTCCACTACGATGTCCCGTGGAACCCCGGCCGCCTGGAACAGCGCAATGGCCGCATCGACCGGAAACTCCAGAACGCCACCAAGGTTTACTGCCACTACTTTTTCTACAAGCAGCGCCCACAAGACCGCGTTCTCAAAGCCCTCGTCCGCAAAACCGCCACCATCGAGGATGAACTCGGCAGCCTGTCCCAAGTTCTCGAAAAGCGCCTCACCTCCAAGCTCGAATTCGGCATCGCCGCCGACCAGATCGACGCCCTTGCCGCCAGCATCGAGTCCGACAGCCTGCCCGAGGAGCAACAAACCGCCACCGACGAACTGGAGTCCGTCCGCGAGCGCAAGGAGGCCCTTCAAGCTCAGGTGCAACTTCTCGAAAACCGAATCACCCAGGCGAAGCGCTGGATCAACTACTCCCACGGTGCCTTCGAACAGGCACTCTCCTGTTCGTTGAAAATCGCCAATTACACCCCGCTTTCCCCCATCGGGGCCGACGATACCGACGCCGGTTCCCTTTACCAGTTCCCGAACCTTGAGACCGGCCAGGGCCTCGATCCCACTTGGGGACCGACTCTCGACAGCCTCCGCCAACCACCCGCGAATGGGAAACGCGACCATCGCTGGAGAATGGACTCCCCGATCCGCCCCGTGCGGTTTACCCCGCCGGACACCATCGACGATTCCAGCGTCCAGCTTCACCTTGGCCACCGCATCGCCAAGCGCCTGCTTTCGCGGTTCCTGTCCCAGGGTTTCATCCACCACGACATGTCCCGCGCCTGTCTCGGGCAATCCGATGATGCCATCCCACGCGTCGTCCTGCTCGGCCGCCTCGGGCTTTTCGGCAAAGGTGCCACCCGTCTCCACGAGGAAATCATAACCATCACGGCACGCTGGGAGCCTCTCGAAAAGCGCGGCAGCAACCCCCTCAAGGCTTACGCACGGGGAGGCGAAGCGAGGACCCTGGAGATTTTGGAAAACTCACTCCTGTCCGATCAGAGCAACCTCCCCGGAGATGTCCAGAGTCGGCTCCTCGCCGCCATCAAGGACGATGTTGCCGCGCTCCGCCCGCTTCTTGACGTTCGCGGTGATGAATTTGAAAAAATCGCCCGGGAAAAACTTGAGGTGCGTGCCGCCACCGAGGCGAACGCCATGACAACCCTTCTTGATGACCAGAAGAAACGCGTCGAAGCGAAACTCGCCAGTTACGCAGACCTCAATCAGCTAGAGCTCCCAGGCATGCCTGAAGATGAGCGACGCCAACGACAGGAGGAAAGAAAAGCCCAACAGCAATTCCTCTTCGACTATAAAACTCAAATCAGCGAAGAACCCGCCCGAATCCGCGACTTTTACAAGGTCGAGGTCTCACGCGTCGAGCCCATCGGCCTCGTTTATCTTTGGCCCAATCAAGCCCAAAAATCTTCACCCTGAGCATGGCCACTCACGACCTCAAACGCTCCATCGAGGCGCACAAACGTTGGCTGGGATACCTCCAACCGGACGGTCTCGTCGTCTCCGCTGCCGCCCTGGTGGACAAGGGGCATTACTATCAGGAAGCGCAGCGCGAACGCCAACTTGAGTTCATCGACCAACTCCTCGCCTTCCAGCAATACGACGAGGAAGAGGGCACCGTCGAAATCACCGACTTCAAGGCACTCGCCACCGATTTCCTCGGCCTGCCGGAACGCGAGTGGGTCGATGCCGCGGATCTCGATGAATCCTATCGCATCCAACTCAAGGAAAGCCCGGAGGTGCTGTCTCCCTCCGCCGCCCTCCGCTGGCCACGCAGCAAGCAACTCGCCGAGGGCGAACCAGCCTATCAGATTCTAATCAAGTTTTACGATGGCGACCTCGATGCAGCCTACGAGACGGCTTCCAACACCTGGTCCACCAGCGCCACCCGCAGACTGGAGCGCCTGCTGCGCGAAACCAATATTCCCATCGGCATCCTCGTTTCCCGGACCCAGTTCCGTCTCGTTTCAGCGCCCGTGGGTGAAAATGCCGGCAGCCTCACCTTTCGCTTCGCCGACATGGTCAGCACCATGGGCAGGCCGATCCTCGGTGCCTTTGATCTCCTCTTCAATGCCGAGATGCTCTTCCTCGGTGAGGAAAGCCACCAACTTCCCGCGCTGCTCAGGCACAGCCGAGACATGCAGGCCAATGTCTCTATCGAGCTGGCAGGCCAGGTCTTGGACGGTCTCTACGATCTGGTGAGAGGCACGCAGGCCGCCGATGCCCGCACCGGCGGCAAACTCCTTCAACACCTGCTAGCCACCAACCCTGACCGCATCTACGAAGGGCAGCTCACGGTCCTCATGCGTCTCGTTTTCCTCCTCTTTGCCGAGGACCGCGGGCTCATGCCGAATAGTGCGCTTTACAATGGTCACTACTCGATTCACTCCCTCTATGAGCGCCTGCGGCAAGATCATGCGTTGCATCAGGATACCATGGACGACCGCTATGGCGCTTGGGCGCAGCTCTTGGCCCTCTTCCGCCTCGTTTTCCACGGCCATCGCCACAAGGACCTAAATCTGCCGCCCCGCTATGGCTACCTTTTTGATCCCAATCGCTTTCCCTTCCTCGAAGGTCGCTTGGAAGGCACGCCCAATTCACAATCAGAAACCGACAATCCACAATTTGGCATCCCCCTGATTGGCGACGGCACGATCTTCCGCCTCCTACATGGACTCTTCTTTCTGAATGGCGAGCGCATTTCCTACCGCACCCTTGATGTCGAGCAGATCGGCTCCGTTTACGAGACGATGATGGGTTTCGGCCTTACTCGCGCTGCGGGAAGGACTATCGCAATACGTCCGCAGAAAAAACATGGGGCGGCGGTCAATCTTGACCTCGATCAGCTTCTCAGCCTTCCACGCAGTGGCAGCGGGGTCACTCGCCTGAAGTTCTTTTCCGACGAAACGGGACGCAAACTATCCGGCAAGCGTGTCGCCGAATTCAATGATGCCGAGACGCCCGAAGAACTATTAGCCGCATTCCAAGGCGCGACATCAAATGCGAGCATCATTGCCCGTAATGCGACACCTCATCTGGCCCAGCCCGGATTCCTCCTGCTCCAGCCTACCGGAGCCCGTCGCAAGTCCGGCTCCCATTACACACCGCGCAAGCTCACCGAGCCCATTGTCCGTAAAGTCCTCGAACCTGTCCTCGCCCGCCTCGGCGAGAACCCGTTTCCGGCACAAATCCTCGATCTCAAGATCTGTGACAATGCCGTCGGCTCGGGTGCCTTCCTTGTGGAAGCCTGCCGCCAGCTAGGCGATGCGCTGGTCAAGGCTTGGGCCTTCCACGGTGGCAAACCTGTTATACCGCCCGATGAGGACGAGGTCCTTCATGCACGCCGTCTCGTCGCCCAACGCTGCCTCTATGGCGTTGACCGCAACCCGATGGCGGCGGATCTCGCCAAGCTTTCCCTCTGGTTATCCACCCTAGCAAAAGATCATCCATTCACATTCCTCGATCACTCCATCCGCTCCGGCGATTCTTTGGTCGGCCTCAGCAAAAAACAGATTCTAGCATTCCACTGGGACCTCAATCATATTTCCGCCAAACAGACAATTTTAGGCCAAGATCGGCTGGAGAAGCAGATCAAAAGCGCACTGGCATACCGCCAGGAAATTCTCCAAGGCGGCGACTATGTCCTACCGGAAATGAAAGCCGAACAACTTCGTCTCGCTGACGATGCTTTGGCACCAGTCCGGCTAGTGGGTGATCTTGCCGTGTTAGGATTCTTTTCAGGATCAAAGCCAAAAGAGCGACAAGATGCGCGTGATCAACTCCTACAGCGTTGGCTCAAGGCCGCGGACCTAAGCGGCAGCGAAGAAAGCATCCTCGAAGGGATTGCCCTGAAAAAAGAAGTTCGCAAAGCGCGGGATTCAGAAAGGCCAATAGCTTCGTTCCATTGGGAAATCGAATTCCCCGAAGTCTTCGACCGACAAAATAGCGGCTTCGATGCCATGGTTGGCAATCCGCCCTATGCCGGGAAGAACACCATCATTGATGGCAATCGCGACGGCTATCTCGACTGGCTCAAGGTTCTCCATGAGGAAAGCCACGGCAATGCCGACCTTGTAGCCCATTTCTTCCGCCGTGCATTTAATCTCCTGCGACGCGACGGAACCTTCGGCCTCATCGCCACGAACACCATTCGCCAAGGCGACACCCGCCACAGCGGGCTACGGTGGATTTGCGTCCGCGGTGGTGGCACCATCTATGCCGCCCGACGCCGCTATAAATGGGTTGGAGCTGCTGCCGTCACGGTCAGCGTGGTATGGGTAGTCAAAGGCTCGCTCCCCGCGCCGTTTGACCTCGATGGAAAATCCGTGCCCATTATTACCGCCTACCTCTTCCACGATGGCGGCCATGAAAATCCCGCTGTGCTCGCTGCCAATGCGCACAAGAGTTTCCAAGGCGTGAAAATTTACGGCCAGGGGTTCATCTTCGATGAGGAAGACAAATCCGGTGAGACGAGTTCGCTTGAAACAATGAACAAATTGATAGCCGCCAATCCGCTCAGTACTGCGCAAATCTTCCCGTATCTCGGCGGCGAGGAGGTGAACGATAGCCCGACGCACGCCCATCATCGCTACGTTATCAACTTCGCGGACTTTCCTCTCCAGCGAGAGAATCTCGGCAAGTCATGGTTGGATGCGGATGAGAAAGAGCGCACCGAATGGACTCGCAGCGGCATAATGCCAGAGGATTACCCTGGGCCAGTTGCGGCAGACTGGCCGAGTCTTCTCGCTATTGTACGCGAGAAGGTGAAACCCTATCGAGACCACGACAACCGGGAGATTTATCGCCGACTCTGGTGGCAATATGGTGAAAAGCGCCCAGGCCTTATTGTCGCGCTTCGGCAGTCCGAAGAGGTCATGGTGTGCTGTCTTCACCAAGAATATTGGATACTCGGGAAAGTTAGTGCGAAGTCGATCTGCTCTCATGCGCTAGCGCTTTTCGCTCTTAGCGGACAAGGAGCCTTCGCGATAATGCAAAGCCGTGTGCATGAAGTGTGGGCACGCTTCTTCGCAAGCTCCCTCGAAGAACGGCTGCGCTACACACCGACAGACTGCTTCGAGACGTTCCCATTCCCCGTCGGGTGGAAGACGGATGCGGCGATGGATGCAGCGGAGCGCGATTATTATGATTATCGAGCGGCAGTGATGGTGCGCCACAACGAGGGCCTCACCACCACCTACAACCGCTTCCACGACAGACTGGAGCGCGACTCCGACATTCTACGCCTGCGCGAGCTGCACGCGCAGATGGATCGCGCCGTTCTCGCTGCCTACGGTTGGTCCGATCTTCCCACCGACTGCGAGTTCATTCCCGACTATATTGATGAAGGTCCCGACGGCGAACCTATCGAGAAGAGTCTCCGCTACCGCTGGCCCGATGCCGTCCGCGACGAAGTCCTCGCCCGCCTCCTCAAACTCAACGCCGAGCGCTTCGCCGCCGAAGTCAACGTCGGCGTCCACACCAAAGATCCGTCCAAGAAAACCGCCAAAAAGGCAGCGAAAAAAGCGGTGGCTCCACGCAAGGTGAGACAGTCCGAGCCCATCCTCGCCGGTCTGCAGGAGAAACCTTGGCTTGATGTGATCGAAGCCCTATCCATCGAAATTCCGACCGATAGCCGCCCCTCGCTTGGTTCCTCGCTCGGTTACTACCGGATATTGATACCCGCACTGACGCAGGAAGCCGGAGGCACCCTTCCTATGGAACTGTTGGTTTCGGCTGTCACCCTGCTCGAAGATCAGGATGCCCTGCTGAGTTCGATTCACTCACTCTCCGAAGGGGCAAAAATTCGCTGGAAGGGCCGCTTCAAGGAATCGCCTGAAGCCGCCATGTTCCGTGAGGCCCTCCGCAGTCTTGTCGTCGAAAGCAAACGTATCCGCCTCGTCGGTCCCAAAGGTCAACTCGAAGTCCGCAATCAACCTGCTGACCCGATCAAGAATCCATGGATCATCGCCGATGCCCGTCTCCTCCTCAAGGCTGCCGCGGTTCGCTCGGCAAGCGGTATCACCACCGAGGTACCCGCTGAATTCATCGAGAAAATCACCGCTCAATCCCGAACCGCCTGACCCCGTGAACCAGCAAACCATGCTCGCGTTTTCCAGACCTCCGATCCGAGGAGACCGCGACGAGCCTCGTTTGTGGGTGAAGGAGTTTGCCATTTACTCAGACTTCAAGCCGGAAACACAAATCCGGCATCTCAGTCTCCGCCGTGGTCTCAACATCATCTGGGCGAAGGAATCCGCAACCGGAGCCTCAGGCCATGCCGCCGGCAAGTCCACCTTCTGCCGCTTGCTCCGCTACCTCATCGGCGACGCGCATTTCGGCACCGAGACCTTCCGCCCGGCCCTTCGCGCCAAGTTTCCCGACGCCATCCTGGCTGGCGAGGTAATCTTGAACGGAGAGACGTGGCTCATCTGTCGCCCCCTCAGTACCCATGGCCATCAATGGTGCGCACCCGGCCATCGGTTGGAGGAGCTTTTTAACAGCACCCTCGCCAAGAAGGAATACAGCCACTTCAGCGATGCCTTACATGCCGCCTTCATCGCTCCCCTAGGTCCCAAACATTACCCTGGCACTGAGAAAGACTTGGAATGGTTGCACCTCCTCCAATGGCTGAGTCGGGATCAGGACGCCCGTTACTCCGACAATCTCCAATGGCGCGCCGCCGACGGCGAACGAACCTTGCTCAACAGCAACAAGACCAATTTGATCCGTCTTGTGCTAGGCCACCTCGAAGAAGGCGAATTGTTGAAACAGGAGGAGCACAGCAAACTGCTAAGGGATCGCACGGACCTGAAAACCCGGATTCCCAAGCTCCAGTTCGCCCGTGATCGTTCCATTGAAGGGATTGCCAAGCATTTCCAGGAGTTTCGCGACGAGAACTACGACTGCGAATCCACACTGATGGAAATCCACCAACGTCTGAGTCAGGAACAGGGGAAGCTGATAGAGAAGCAGACCCATCAAAACAGCCACGACGGTGTGGGCGATGTGCTTCACGCCAACTTCGATTCCAAGAAAAACACCAAGGACCATCTCGCCGCTCAAGTGGATGGTCTCGAAAAGGAAATCCAGAGGCAGAAAATCAACCTGAGGTATCAGCGTAAGGAAATCACCGCCGAAGAGTTAAAGCAGGAACACGCCAAGCTTGGAGACATTGCCGGCAAGTGCAGCGTGTTGCTCGAAGACGCAAGGAAGCAAGGCTGCCCCCTCGCACCCCGGCCTGACCGCGATGAGATACAGGCCGAACGCTTGCAGCAGGCCACCGATTCCAGTGAGCGCCTCGCCGCCTACATCGAGTCGTTACAACAACGGCTCGTCCCTCTGCGCAATGACCTCAAGACCACCGAAGCCGACCTCAAAGGTGTCAATGATCGCGTGGATGCCAAGAAAAAGGAACACACCGACGCCAAGACGAAAACCACTCAGGACCTCCAAGATCTCATCCGCACCTACGACACCGTCGATTCCGCACTCAGTGACACTATCGAGATTCGTGAGGCCCGCGAAAAGCAACGTCAGCTCGATGACGCCACCGCTGCCTCCACGGCGGATCTGGCCACCCTCCGCAAGCAGGCGACTAAAGTGCTCTCCATCCTTTCAGACGATTTCAGCTACGTTGCCACCCACCTCACCCAAAGCGAGATCCACGGCAATGTCGAATTCCAATCGGAAAGCATCACCACCTCCCTCGGCTACGACGGTGACATGAGCAGCGCCGCCCTCGTCACCCTGCGCCTCCTGATCCTCGACCTCGCCTGTCTCCTAGGCAGCGTACGCAGCGCCAGCCAACACCCTGGTTTCCTCCTCCACGACAGCCCCCGCGAAGCAGACCTCTCCTCCCACATCTACCGCCGCCTCTTCACCCTCATTGCCGGCACAGAACCCACACTGGAGAATCAAGCCGTCCAATACATCATCGCCACCACCGAGCCGCCGCCGGAAAAATTGCAAGGCTCGCCGTGGCTTGTCTGCCCGCCCCTTTCTTCGGAATCTCCTGGCGATCGCTTTCTTAAATCAATTATTTGAACCCTAACCATCACAACCATGCTTGAAACACTAACCATTCGGAATCTAGGACCCTCGCCTGAGATGACATTGAGCTTTGCTCCAAGGCTCAACCTCATCACAGGAGACAATGGCTTGGGCAAGACCTTTCTGCTCGACCTCGCATGGTGGTCCCTCACGCGCACATGGGCGGACGGGAAAATGATTCATCCTGGCTTTGGAGTGCTGAATTCCAGCATCGAGTATTCGGTTCAGGGGAAAACGGGTCAGGTTCAACAGCACACCTACAACTATGCCAAAGACGATGAGAGTTGGTCGTCCGCCCCCAAGGGCAAACCACCTATCACCGGGTTGATCATTTACGCCCGTCTGGACGGCGGGTTTTCCGTCAAGGACCCGGAGCGCAACTATTGGCGGGACAAGGATGAAGTGACGAAAAAGCCAGTGCCGCGACCCGAGTCTTTTCAGTTCAGCAAGAAAGAGCTCTGGGAAAGCCTAAAGGACGAAACCGGCAAGCTTCAATGCCGTGGATTGGTCGAGGATTGGGAAACGTGGCGAATCAAGGACAACGGAGCTTTCGAGATGCTGAAACAGGTTCTTCTGAGCCTATCGCCAGGCGGCAAGGAACATCCACTCTCTCCCGGAATCTCGACCCGGGTGCCGGATTACGGCGCGCAGGACATCCCCACCCTCGTCATGCCCTACGGGGAAGTGCCCATTCATCACGCTTCCGCTGGTGTCAGAAGAATCATTTCCCTCGCCTATCTGATTGTATGGGCATGGACCGAGCACAAGATCGAAGCCAACAACCGAGGCAATGAACCCTCCAAGAAAATCGTCCTACTATGGGATGAAATCGAAGCTCACCTTCATCCGCAGTGGCAGCGAACCATTCTCCCGGCGGTGATCGAAGTGTTGCAGCGCCTGCTCAAGGATGCAGATGGCACCGATCTTCAACTCATTGCAACCACCCATGCGCCGTTAGTTCTTGCCTCCATGGAACCCCACTGGCAGGACGCAGATGACAAGCTGTTCAATCTGGAACTTACGGAAGATGGCAAACAAGTAAAAGTGGAGGAAGTTCCTTGGGCAAGATTCGGTGATGCCTCAGGTTGGCTGACCTCACCGGCATTTGACATGAACAGCGGCTTCTCCCGTGAAGCAGAAGAAGCCATGCAAGCCGCCGACGACCTGATGGCGGGTCAAACTGACGAATTGCCGGAAGGCTTGAAGGACGCCGAGGCCATCCACAAGGCGCTCCAAAGCACGCTTGATGGAGGTGCTCCCTATTGGCCGATGTGGCTGCCATTCTATCGTCAACAATCAAAGACAAGCAAATGATCCCGGTTTCAAAACTCACCACGGAAAATGAGCCAGGCTTGTTCGATACGAACTGTAGGAAGCCGGGTGCTGCTTGGTTGACAGCAAATCCAGAGAAAGATCCCCACGACCAAAGCGGTTGGTGGAGTCAGTTCAAACCGGACCTTGCGAAGCATTTCAATTATCGCTGCGGATGGTTGGGAACATCCATCGAGTTGGAAGGCGTCGTTGAGCACTACCGGTCCTGCGGAAATCGCCAGAAGGAGCCGTCTCCCCACCGACACCTCGCATTTGAATGGTCAAACTACCGCTACGCCAGCGGGACGGTGAACTCCCGCAAGGGCAACCACGATGACGCAATTCTGGATCCTTGCGAGGTCGAAGCAGGTTGGTTTGAAGTTACGCTCCACGGCTTCCAACTCCGGCCTACGAAAGCTATTCCTAAGGAACTTCGCGCCAAAGCAAAGTTCACACTCAAAACCTTGGAATTAAGGAATGGCCCTCACGCTAGGATGGCTCGCTGGAAGTGGTATGAGCGATATTGGAACGATGGTCAGCCACTTCTCGATCTTTTGGAGAAAGATGCCCCATTAGTCGCGGCCGCAGTCAAGAAGGCCCAGGCCAATGGGGAAGAACTCCCAAATCCTAGGGAACAAGCGCCAGCAAGTGAGGTGGTGGCGAGAATCCGTCCATATAGGAAAAGGCAGAAGCGAAAGACGCGTGACAAATCGCCTGAGTCCGCCGTTGCCATCACCGACCCTCATCATGGCAAAACACCGCCTATAATTAACTCAACCGAGACCCCCTAAAATTCAGACACATAGATT
>TBL_comb47_HYPODRAFT_10007654_pt1 | contig 11252 bp, 5 predicted proteins | sample TroBogypolimnion_40_FD_10682 | JGI IMG/M metagenome (IMG submission 10682) | reverse complement strand
GTTCAACGTCCCAAAGAAGGATTGGGATGTCCGGCTTACCTGCCGGTTAACAGTTCTTTTCTTGCTGCAGTTGGATTGATGGCAGCAGGATGGGATAATGGGCCTCAAATGAATGCTCCCGGCTTTCCACAGGATGGAAAATGGCAAGTGAGAGTCGAGAATCTTTTGAAATTACCGTAATAAAAGTATTTGAATAAATGTTGGATTACATCTCAATGAAGCTTTTTCGTATTTTTGGAATAATTAATCGCTAAGATATTTGAAGTTGTTCACCCTTAAAGATCAAACAAAATAACACAATAAATAATTTATGAAAAACATAATTTGCATCTTGTTACTGGCTGTTACATTCTTTAATGTACAGGCTCAAACCGTAAAGTCAGATTTATCCTGGCCCACCATAACCAAAGAGGCTAAACCCTGGACCCGTTGGTGGTGGTTGGGTAATGCCGTTGACAAAGAAGGAATTACTTATCGTTTGGATGAAATGGCAAAGGCTGGTTTTGGTGGGGTCGAAATAACACCAATTTATGGAACCAAAGGCTTTGAAAACAAATTCATCGACTATCTTTCACCTGCCTGGATGAATATCCTGACACATACCATCAACGAAGGGAAACGACTGGACATGGGTATCGATATGAATACCGGTACTGGATGGCCTTTTGGAGGGCCTAAGATTACTCTCGAAGATGCAGCTTCAAAATATGCTATTCAAACTTACAACGTTACAGGTGGCAATAAATTGGATACGAAGATAGCCATCAATGATTCCAGACAAAAGGATGCAGCTTCACTTCAGAGTGTGGTCGCCTATTCAGAAAAGGGTGAGAAAATCGATCTGACATCTAGTGTGAAAGAGGGTACATTAGATTGGACAGCAACTCCTGGTAACTGGAAAATATATGCCTTGTTCAATGGCAAGACACTACAGAAGGTCAAGCGAGCTGCTCCGGGCGGTGAAGGTTACGTAATGGACCATTACTCTGAAAAGGCTGTCAGCGGTTACCTGAACATGTTTGAGACTGCTTTTAAGGCAAATAATACCCCGATACCCAATTCTTTTTTCAATGACTCCTTTGAAGTATTTGGTGCAGACTGGACTTCAACTTTACTGACTGAATTTGCACAACGTCGCGGTTATCGTCTGCAGGATTGTCTCCCGGCTTTTATGGGTGAGGGAGATAAGGATATTGTAGCCAGGGTAAAGTGTGATTACAGAGAAACTGTATCGGATTTGTTATTGCACAACTTCACGCAAAACTGGACTAACTGGGCCCATAAACTGGGAAGTACAACCCGCAACCAGGCACATGGTTCACCCGGCAACCTGATTGATTTATACGGTACAGTAGATATACCTGAATGTGAATCATTTGGACTCACTCCATTCCCGATTCCAGGTTATCGTGTTGACTCCGGTGATGTCAAGATCAGTGATTCAGACCCTATGATGCAAAAATTTGCCTCTTCAGCTGCACACATCACGGGTAAAAAATATGCTTCAGCAGAATCTTTGACCTGGTTGACTGAGCACTTCAGAACCAGTTTATTTCAGTGTAAAACGGAAATTGATCAACTGTTAACATCGGGTATCAACCATGTTGTCTTCCAGGGAACGCCCTATTCACCCAAGAATGCACCATGGCCAGGCTGGAAATTCTATGCTTCTGTCGATTTTTCATCTTACAATACTATCTGGAAAGATATGCCTTCATTTGATACCTATATAGCAAGGTGTCAGTCTTTTTTGCAGGAAGGTGAACCTGACAATGAAATCCTGCTATATTGGCCAGTTTATGACATTTGGACCAATGAGATGGGACCAAACTTTCTGGCTTTTGCAATCAACTCTTCTAAAAGCTGGTTGAAACCTACAAATTTCTCTATTATAGCCCGTCAACTCAGATCAAAGGGGTATGACTTTGACTATATCTCTGATAATTTCATTGCTCAATCTAAAGTTGTGAATGGAATGATCAAGACACCGGGTACAACTTATAAGACATTGATTATCCCTTCTTGTAAATATATGCCTGCTGAAACCCTTGCCAATATTGTCCACCTGATCACTGAAGGTGCCAATGTGATTTTTATGGATCAGTTACCTGAAGATGTTCCGGGTTTGGGAAATCTTGCACGTCGTAGAAATCAGTTAAAACAGATTCTATCAATATTACCGGTAAAGACTTTTGATCAGGATATCGCACTGCCGATTGAAAAGGGGAAACTCATTACAGGTAAGAACATTGACAAATTGTTATCCTTCTGTAATGTAAATCATGAAACACTTTCACTCGAAGGACTACGATATATCCGGCGCAAAAACTCTACTGGATTTACATATTTTATTTCAAATCTTGATGGTAAAGAGGTAAATGGATGGATTTCTCTCAGCGTTCCTGCAAAATCTATCGTATTGTTTGATCCATTGTCCGGATTTTCAGGAGTTACAAAAGTGAAGAATGAAAACAAAGCATCGCAGGTTTATCTCCATCTGAAACCGGGTCAGTCTATGATTGTCAAAACTTTTACTTCAAAAGTCGTCACAGGAAATTCCTTCCCTGAATACAATACTGCCGGACAACCTGTTGAAATAAAGGGGAAATGGAATCTGGCTTTCAATAATAGCGATCCTGTGATTAAAGAAAAATACACACTCGATGCATTGAAATCGTGGACTTCATTATCTGACGACCTGAAGGTATTTGCCGGAACGGGCAGCTATTCACTGGACTTTAACATGCCTGAAGGAAAAGCTGACGAATGGATGCTCAACCTTGGACAAGTCTGCGAAAGTGCTCAAGTAACCCTGAATGGTCAAAAAGTTGGGACGGTGTGGAGTCTTCCTTTCGAAATCCCGGTTGGACATTTTCTTAAGAAAGGAATAAATCATCTTGAACTCGAAGTGACAAACCTACCTGCCAATCGAATTGCCGATTACGATCGCAAGAAGATTGTTTGGCAGATATTTTACGAAATCAATTTTGTCAATGTGTTTTACAGGCCATTTGATGCTTCGGGCTGGAAAACAATGCCTTCAGGATTGATCGGTCCTGTAAAGTTAATTCCTTTGACAAAATAATTTTCCTTACAGATCAGAACTGATAAAAGCCACTGATATTTACTGTTACCTCAACTGTAAATATCAGTGGCTTTGCTTATCTATAAGAAATAAAGTTACTTTGTCTTTTTAAGAGAGTATTCGAATTTTAAAGGACCTTCAAAGTTTGTTCGTTCTACGTCAACCTTGATGATTGTATCATTTATTCTTTTGTAGGTAATCTTGTTAGGATAATTCTTACCCTTATTGGCAAATACCATGGCGTCTTTTGAAGAAGAAGTCATCACGAAATCCTGTGTTAATCCCTCAACCGTTTGTTCTTCTATTTCACTTACAAAATAGATAGAATCGTTCCGACGAACAATTTGAGGACGTTCTTCGATCAGACTATCAGATTCTGTCGGACTGATAGATAATCCCTGAAAACATGTATCGTTTACTCGTTTCCAAACTTCAGAATAGTTTGTAACATCAGTGCTTATCCATTTTCCCTCTATCCAATTCATTTTATTGAAGATCTTTTTGGGATCGTTTTGAGCGTTTCTACAACTACAAAGGAGTAACGTAACAGCAATTGCAGTAATTAAACTTATTCTATTCATGATATTGATATAGGCTAACTGATTAAACCATTTAAAAGCTTTTTAGTTGAATAAGAACTAAAATGACAGATAAAAAATTTAAAAAAAACATTGCATTCTAATCCAATGATTATTTTGCAAAGTTAACTATATTCCTGATGATATTTGATTAAGCCTTCGATAGGTGACCGCAGGATTGTTTCTATTTTAATTCCCATTTTTTGGGCTTCTTCATGTAATATATCTCCCAGAAAGAAGGCTATTGATCCTACAAGATTGAGCGTCAGTTGTTGATAATCAGGACACTTGCAAACCTGATATCTAAGGTATGACTGAAATTCTATGCTGATCAGATTGTGGATGTATGGATTGTCTTTATGAATACTGAGGAAATTACAATAAGAAGCAAGGAAACGATTTGGATGGGGGAGACGGTATACAGCATCAAGCACAATATCGAGATTTGGTTTGTATTGTTTCTCGAAAGCGGCTTTAATTTCAGCAGGCATTTCATCTTTGAAATACTCTCTGATTAAGGTTGTTCCAAAACGAGCACCACTTCCTTCATCGGCAATTACATAGCCGAGCGAAGGAGTACATTCAACTGTTGTATTTCCATCATAATATACAGAATTCGAACCTGTTCCAAGAATTCCGGCTATCCCTTTGTTTTGGCCAAAAAGTGCACGGGCTGCCCCCAATGTGTCCGATTCGACTTCAATCTCTTCAGCAACCGGAAATGCTTTTCTACAAGCTGAATTTATTATTCCACAATTTTCATCACTTGAACATCCAGATCCATAGAAAAATATTTTTTTAACGGATTGAAAGTTAATTTCAGGTATCAGTTTATTGAGTAATACATTATATATCTCTTCTGAATTTATGAAATAGGGATTAAAGCCTATGGTGATTAATTTCTTTATTTCATTTTTCTGGTCATACCACCACCATTCTGTTTTGGTTGAACCACTGTCTGCAACTAAAATCATATCGGGAATATTTTTTTAATGGATTAAAATAAATTTAGGTAATAATTGATAAAACTATGTATAAAACAGGGATAGTTTTCATGTTTTATTTTAGCAGCAAAAGGATTTTTGGGAGAAAAATAATACCACCAATAATAGCCGATGAAATAGATACAATTAAAACTGCACCTGCAGCAGTATCTTTTATGATTTCAGCCTGCTTATCATATTCTGAAAACCTGGCATCACACAATAATTCTATGGATGTATTAAATGTTTCAGCGGCAAAAACGATTCCAATACAGATTATTATTGAAATCCATTCTGAAAGTGAGATCGAAAAACAAACTCCTAATAACAAAGCCAAGAATGAAAAACTCAGATGTATCCAAGCATTGTGCTGAGTGCGTAGTAGATATGAGATTCCACGATAAGCATAAACAAAACTTTTCAGCCTCTTTTGGATACTGAAAGTCTTTTTATTTTCGTCAATCATATAATTAATAATGATGAAGTTATAAAATGCAAAGGTAAAAATAAAATATATTATTTCTGCCTATTTGGTTTTTCATCAAAGGGAAAAAGAACGATTAATTTTTAAAATTTCATTTTTGATCATTTTACATGATGTTTTTGAGTTTCAAGGCAAGATAATTTATGTTTATATTTGTATATTGCAAGCTGAAGTTAGTTTGCAACAATTAAACTGTGTTCAAACGATAATTTATTTATTTTATCCTGGAGTAATATGTCAGACGAACAAAAAAAATTCAATATTCTACTGGTCGATGACCGGCCTGAAAACCTTGTTACACTTGAGGGAATACTTGAAAGCCCCGAATTAAATATTTTCAAAGCTTGTTCCGGAAATGAAGCATTGAGTCTGATGTTTGAAACGGATTTTGCGTTGGTATTGTTGGATGTTCAAATGCCCGTGATGGATGGTTTTGAGACAGCAGAGATAATGCGCAGTTCTGAACGTACAAGAAATGTTCCTATTATTTTTGTTACTGCCATCAGTACTGAACGCAAACATATTTTCAAGGGTTATGAAAAAGGAGCGGTTGATTATTTATATAAACCGCTTGATCTTGAGATTTTAAAAAGCAAGATAAAAGCATATATTGAATTTTTTAAACACAAACAGGAACTTTTTGATACAACAATCAAACTTGAAAAAACGATCGAAGAACTGAATAATGCAAGAGTTATCGCAGAAGAAGCAACTAAAGCTAAAAGTTCTTTTCTTGCAAATATGAGTCATGAAATCCGTACTCCTTTAAATGGTATTATTGGTATGGCTGAATTAATTTTGATGGATGAGTTGCCCGATTTACAGCGTGATCGTTTGATAGATCTTAAATCATCTTCAGAATCATTACTTGAAATTATCAATGAAATACTTGATATTTCAAAGATTGAAGCTGATAAACTTGAACTGGAAAACATCAATTTCAGCCTTAGGAAAATGGTTGAAAAAAGTGTCAGATTACTAGCGGTTAAAGCCTTCGACAAGAAGATTGAGATGGTCTGCCGCATTGATCCTGCCTTACCGGATTTTTTCAAAGGAGATCCTTTGCGTATCCGTCAAATATTGATTAACCTTCTTGGAAATGCTATAAAATTTACCCACTCAGGTTATGTGGGTGTTTTTGTAGAATATGTTGGAACTGTAAGTAATAATGTTGCCATCCGATTCTCGATTAAAGACACAGGAATTGGCATCGATGAAGAACGGGTTCATTTAATTTTTCAATCGTATTTCCAGGAGGAAAATTCAACTTCAAGAAATTATGGAGGGACTGGTTTAGGCCTCACAATTTCGAAAAAACTGGTTGAAATGATGGGTGGTGAAATTGGCGTCGAAAGTAAAAAGGGCGTTGGAAGCGAATTTTTCTTTAATCTGGTTCTTAGCCAGGTTGAGGGAGATGAAAGTCTGATTCAATTAAATAAATCGTTAATAAATTCCAATTTTAAAGTTTTGCTTGTTGATGATAATTTAATTGTTCAGAAATCAATTAGCGAAATAATGAAACTTTGGGGTATAAAATGTGATATTGTATCATCATGTCATGAATGTGCATCTCAAAATCATCCCGAAAAAGAATTTTATGATTTAGCATTGATTGATAGTGAAATGCTTTTAGATAATCAGGATGCGACATTAAAAATGATGAATGAAAATTTACATCTGATAAATGGAGGTCATATAGTTGTTTTAGGATCTAATTTATCAGCTATACAAATTGGAAAACTGAAGCAGTTTGGAATTCAGTTGTTTATCAATAAACCTGTATTGCAATCTGATCTCAAGAATCTTTTTGATAGAATGAACAATGTTGATGAACTGAATGTCCCAGAGCTAAATTCAGTGAAAAGTAATGGGAAAGCAGAAGATAAATCTGAAAGTACTTCAAAAATTCGTATATTGTTAGCAGAAGATCAACCTATTAACAGAAAAATTGTCATAGGACTTCTTAAACGATACGACTGGCAAATTATTTCTGCCGAAAATGGAGAGGAAGCTCTCGAAAAATATTCTTCTGAGCATTTTGATCTTATATTAATGGATGTTCAAATGCCTAAAGTCGATGGATTCGAAGCTACACGCCGAATCCGTAGACTAGAAGAAAATAGTGGAACAAGAATTCCGATTATTGCAATGACTGCCCATGCGATGAAGGGTGATAAGGAAAAATGTTTAGAATCAGGAATGGATTATTATATCACTAAACCAGTCGATTCGAAGGAGCTTATTGAACTTATTCAAAGAGTTATATCCGTTTTATAGTTTGTTGATAAACTTTCATACAATCTGATTTTAATTATTGTATTAAAAAAATAACTGATTTCGATATGAGTGACCAAAATGAAATAAATTCATCAACCTGGGATCATAAGAAAAAATATTTCATCACAGCATCATGGAAAATAGGTGTGGGGAAAGGTTTATTTCTTTGGTTTTTGGCTCTTTCATTTATTCCACTGGCAACAGTAAGTTATATTAATTATTATAACTCATACAAAGGGTTGACAGTAGTTACTCAAAAATCATTGAGTACCAGTTCTAAACTACGCGCTCAATCTTTAGATGCTTACTTTAAGAATATTGTTAATACACTTGAAATTCAATCTAAAGAAAAGTCAATAATAGATTTTTTAAAGAAATTGAATGTGGGTTTAGATCATTCTGGCATGCCAATAAATAAGTTTGTTCATTCGGATCAATGGAAAACTCTTTGGGATGAAAATAAATCTGGATTAGCCAGAATCAGAGACGTTGAAAGGTATCAGGATATATATATACTTGATCGAAAAGGAAATATCTTGTTTTCTTTAAGTCAGAATGATGATTTGGGAACAAATATTTTTAATGGTATATATTCACATACGCGATTTGCACAAACATGTAAGACAATATTTGAAATAAATAAACCAGCATTCTCTGATCTTGAGTTTTACCCTGCTGAAAACAATAGGGTCTGTGGTATAATTGGAATGCCTCTTTTCGATAATAATGGAAGTACTATCGGGATAATTGCTGTTCAAATAAAGATAGATCAGATAAAAGCAATTCTGAGGTCTGATTTGAGCCTTGGCGAAACAGGGGTCTCTTATATTATTGGTGGCGATTTAATTACAAGGATTGGATCAAGATTTGAAAACGATTCAGTTATTTTGCATAAGACGATTACGCATGATTTGTCTAAACAGTGGATTGAGAGTATTCATAACAATGTTGGGAATAAAGATTCTTTAATTGCCAACAAAAATGAAAAAATGGGTAATTATACCAACAATAATAATATTTGGGTTTATGGTATTTACCGAAATCTAAATGTCCTTTCTGAGTTAGGCGTCAATTGGGCTGTTTTTGAGGAAATCGAACATACCGAAACATTTGCTTTTACAAAACAGATGTTTCGTACTGTTAGAGATTCATTGATCATAACTGTCTTTTTTGTAATTATATTTTCGATTCTTATTGTCAGATATACCGTAAAACCCATTAAACTTCTATCATCCTGGGCAAAACAAGTTGCTAAAGGTGAGCTCATCAGTAAAAATATCCGGGCTCCTCAAAATGAAGTAGGGGAAATGAGAGATACTTTTAATGAATTGGTTGAGTGGGTTCACAGTATTGCTGATGTAGCATTAGCAATTTCAAAGGGTGATTTCAGCAAAAACGTGACAGTCAGAAGTGATAAGGATGTATTAGGTCAATCGATGAACGAGATGATCTCCAGTTTCAGGTCTGTAGTTAATCAGGCAAATCAGATTGCGAAAGGGGACTACAGTGCTAATATTGTACCCAGGAGTAATGTTGACACCCTAGGGATTGCACTCTTTCAGATGACTGAGATATTAAGGAAGAATGATTTGGAAATAAATACTCAGGTTTGGTTAAAAACTGGTCTCTCAACACTGAGTGAACGGATGAGTAGAAAAAGAGACCTGAAAGAACTCTCTGATGATTTAATCGCTTTTATTGCAGAATTTTTGGAGGCAAAACCTGCATTGCTGTACTTACCTGATTTGGAGCAAAAATGTTTAAACATTCAAAGTAGTTATGCGCTTATAGATCCGGAAAAGAAGTTTTTATCATTTAAATTTGGAGAGGGATTAGTTGGACAAGTTGCCAAAAATAAGGCTCCTCTTGAAATAACGCAAATTAATAGGGATATGCTTCCTGTACTTGATTTGGGAACCGAACAAATTCCGCCACTTTCATATTATTTTTTCCCTATTGTCTATGAAAGTACATTGGTATGCATTATTCAATTGGGTACTCAACAACCATTATCCGATATACAGAAGCTATTTCTTCAATCTGCAACAGAAAGTATCGCACTTGCTGTTAATATGGCAATTTCTAATAATAAACTAGACAGACTTCTTTCTGAGACACAAAACCAAAAGGAACGCCTGCAGGTTCAACAAGAAGAGTTGCGACAAACTAACGAAGAGTTAGAAGAACAAACTAAAGCACTTCGTCTGTCGGAAGAGACACTTCAGCATCAAAAAGAAGAACTGAGCGTCATTAATGAAGAACTGGAGGAGCGTTCAAGGGCACTAGAAAAAGAAAAAGAGAATATAAAGGTAGTGAATGAGGAGCTTCGCAATATTCAAGGTGAAATTGAAAAGAAAGCGAAGGATCTTGAAATGGCCAGTAAATATAAATCAGAGTTTCTGGCTAATATGTCTCATGAGCTAAGAACACCTTTGAATAGTATTCTGGTCCTTTCTCAATTGATGTCTGACAATATATCCGGTAACCTGAGTGAGAAACAAGTTGAATTTGCAAAAACAATCCATTCATCCGGATCCGATTTGCTGTCACTGATCAATGAGATTCTTGATTTATCAAAAGTTGAAGCCGGAAAAATAGAAGTCGTTGTTGATAGGTTCTCATTAAGTGTCTTTGGAGAACAAATCAATCGTATTATACAGCCTTTGACACGCAAGAAAGGGTTGAATTTTTCGATAAGTATTGATGAATCTCTCCCTGAATATATGTACAATGATTCGCAAAGAGTTCAACAAATTCTTCGTAATCTTTTGTCAAATTCTGTAAAATTCACTGAACAGGGATTTGTTAAACTCCGGATTTCAAGGCCAAATGCAGGATATCAAAGTAAACAGGGACTGAAACCTGAAGAGACAATAGCATTTGAAGTCAGTGATAGTGGAATAGGTATTCCAAAAGAAAAATTCCAATTAATATTTGATGCATTTCAACAAGCCGAAGGGACAACCAACCGAAAATATGGCGGAACAGGTTTGGGACTTACGATCTCAAAGAGTTTTGCTGATATATTGGGTGGCGAGATATTTGTTTCAAGTGAAGAAGGAAGAGGATCTTCATTTACTTTGTATCTTCCTGAAAAATTAGATCCTAAAAAGGTAAATATTGAACCTAAAGAAGATTCTCTGAGCAAAGATTTGTTGGTTGGCGATAATACTTTTAATTTGTTAAATACAAAAAATAGTGTTGATGCTGAGCTTAAGACCAATGATATCCCGGATGAAGGAATGAAAAAAATAAAGGGTAAAAAATCACTATCATCTAATGAACCTTTGACAGATGGATTTCCACCATTGCCTGATGGATTATTCGATGACAGAAATGGAATAAAAGCAGGAGATAAGTTTATTTTGGTTATTGAAGATGATCCTGTTTTTTTAAAGATTATGTATGATCTTTCTACTGAACGTGGTTTTAAATGTTTGTTGGCTGCAGATGGTGAAACAGGATTGTATTTTGCAGACATGTTTAATCCGAGTGCCATTATTCTGGATGTCGGTTTGCCAGGAATCGATGGTTTTGAAGTAATGGAACGGTTGAAAGTCAACTCTCAAACCCGTCATATCCCGGTTCATTTTATCTCAGCAATTGATAAAAATCAAGAAGCAATGCGCATGGGGGCAATCGGTTATCTGACAAAACCAGTTAGTCTTGATTTGCTAAATGATGCATTTACAAAGATTGAAGAAACCATTTCGAAGAGTGTTAAACGATTGTTAGTCGTTGATGATGAAGAGATAATGCGGAAAAGCATTGTCGGATTGGTTGATGGTAAAGATGTTCAGACTGTTGCAGTGGAGTCAGGAGAAGAAGCTGTTAAAAGATTGCAA
>TBL_comb47_HYPODRAFT_10007653_pt1 | contig 11253 bp, 13 predicted proteins | sample TroBogypolimnion_40_FD_10682 | JGI IMG/M metagenome (IMG submission 10682) | reverse complement strand
CAAAATAGCCCTCCTTCCCCACTGGCCTCATTCTCATGAGCAATGAAATCCTTATACGACAGATAGCCCTAGATAGAGCATTGGCAGCGCAAGTCCTCTTCCCCCATCGCCATCCCCAACACACCCCACCATTCCATATAACCATCACTGATCTATGGCGATCAGCGGAAGAACGCATTGTGGTTGAGGCATTTCGTGAAGGAGCAAAGACAACCCTCGCCGAAGAGTTTCTTCTTATCGAAGCGCTGTTCCAAAATTTCTCATATCTCCTCATCATTGGTGAGACATACACCAAGGCTTGCCAGCGCATCGAAGCGTTCAAACATGAGCTTTTAAGCAACCAAAAGATCATTCAACTCTTTGGAACGCAAAAGGGGCCGATTTGGTCAGAGAACAAAATAGTTCTCAAAAATGGAGTGGCCATCGAAGCGCATGGTTGGGAAGAGGAGCATCGGGGCTATAAACATTTGGACAAGCGGCCCGACAGAGCCTATCTCGATGATATTGAGACACGGGAGCGGGTGCGTGATAAGAAGACGGTTGATCAGAACTGGAAGAGACTTCACATGGAACTCCTCCCAGCCATGGATACGGTCAAAGGCAAGGTGTGGATGACTGGTACGCCGCTGGCCGACGACTGCATGTTACGCCGAGCCGCAGCAAGTTCCGAGTGGGTGTACGGCAAATTCCCCATCCTTCAAGATGATGAGGCGCCAGCTTGGCCCGAACGCTACCCGGTGGAATGGATCACCGCCAAACGAGAGCATTATGAAGCTGAAGGCCTGCTCGCTGAGTTCAACCAGGAGTACATGCTCATTGCATCAGGTGCCGTGGGTAAACCTTTCACCGACGAGTGCATCCATATTGTTGACGCCATCCCCAAAACCTTCCATCCCAAAGTTATCATCCTTGATCCGGCTCGCACAACAGACCTCACCAAATCAGATCAAACTGGTCGAATTGTCGCGTCACGCATGGGAACGAAAATTTATATACATGAGAGTGGTGGCGAGTATTGGCAACCGGATAAGATTGTTGAGGAGGCATTTGCTCTCAGCCACAAATACAACGAGGCGCAAGTCTTCATAGAGAAGAACTCTCTTGATGATTGGTTGATGCAACCCATCCGTTACATGATGCTCAAGACAGGGACAAGTATCAATATTGAGCCGATTAATGCACCTCAAGATAGAAACAAAGACCAGTTCATAATGGGCCTGCAACCGTTCTTCACAGCAGGCGACATTATCCTTGTGGGTGGCAGAGAGAAACATTCCCAACTCATAAGTCAAATACTCAATTTCCCAAGCGGGAAGAAAGACATTCTCAATGCCCTGGCCTACGTGCTAAGAGTATTTACCGGGGAGCCCATCTATGAAGACTTCAGTGAGTCAAACATCAACCACCACACCAGAGTTTCCCGAACCGCCACTTTGCTCTTGGGAATCAACACATCGGCAACCCATACTTCCGCCGTGCTATGCGCCCTCGAAGGACAACATCTTACGGTGCTCACTGACTGGGCTTCCCCTCTCATCCCATCAGAGGCCATGCCTGAAATAGCGGCATTTGTCCGGGCAGTCCACCCGGGCCCACCCCCAACCGTGTGGGTGACGGGGGACGTGTTCGATCAGCAGGGACGTAATCCACTCATAGCCGCTATCAAATCACAAGGATGGAAGGCCAACCGATCGGAGTACGCCAGCCATTCAAGAGGTAATCTTTCCACCCTCATTCGCACTGAGATTCGTGGTCATAAGCTACTTCGAGTAGATGCCAATTGCTTCAACACCATTAATGCTTTGGCATCCACCTATACCAAAGAAAAATCAAGTGCTCTTATTGAAGCGTTAGAAGCAATAGCTTTTGCTTTGACGAAGCCTGAAAAGCATGATAACGTACTTCCAAATTGTACGAATGCTTCAGGACAATCCTACTTTTCAGCATTGAGGCCAAGGTGATATGGAATTCAAACAACAATGCATCGTTACTGATTCAGAAATATCGGTGGAGAATGACCCATTATTACGGCAAGCTTTGCGATTACTTATACGAGAGTATATTGACAGTGATTGTAAAATAAAAAATGGAGTTATTAAATTGACCTTAGAAGTGCTCCCATATAAGTGAGGCCAAGGTGATAGAGAATTGGGCAGGTAAAGTTGACTCAGATGAATACGAGCAATGTGAGAAGTTCTTCAAGCAAATTCAAACTGCTTTCAAGAACCGCATTGAAGCTGATGACTCTATTGAGGAAGCCTGGAATATTTACAACACCACTCCTGACGGCAATCAAGTCTATCAAGGCAACTCTGATTGCTACGTCCCTGTTGTTCGTGACGCCATCAATGCCCGCGCCAAAAGAGCATTGAAACAAAATTTCCCTACCAAGACCAAGCATGTTGACGCTGTTGGTACTGATGGGATGAAGCCTTACCCTCAACTCGCTCTTCTTGAACATTACATCCGCACCACCAAGCTCAAATCTATCTGCCGGTCACAGTATGTTGCTGGAGATATTACTGGGCAGTGGGGGCTTTATGTTGATTGGATGAGCGAGACTCGCCAAATCACCAAAATGATCACCCAAAACCCCAAGGTGAGCGACGAACTTGATGACCCTTCCGAGACAGAGGAGGCCCTTGAGCCTGAAGAGTTAACCACGGAAGGCCCGGTCATTATTGACTTCGCCACTCAAGACCTTGTGGTTATCCCCTCAACCTGCAATGATATTGAGAAGGCTGATCTGGTGGCGCTTAAGTTGCGTCTCAGCAAAGATCAGGTTGAGAAGATGGAGGATGATGGAATATTTGTTCTCCCAGAGGATAGCGACATTGCTGATTGGGTTGACTCCAAGAAAGGCAAAGATGATAAGAATCCGGCCAAGGCCCGGAGCGGTGATGCTGGTGTCAAGACTGCCGGATGGAAATTTGCCCTTATTTACGAGGCAACTGCCCGAATCACTTTCGATGATGACGAACACAAAACTCTTGCCTATATCTACATCACCGAGGATGGAGAAATAATAGGCATCATCAAAGCTCCCCAGTGGGGGCAGAAGCGCCCGATCATATCCGCCCCGGTTGACCGAGTGAGCGGGAGTTTCAACGGCATATCCAAGATCGAAGGCGTCAAGAGGATGCAGTGGAACCTCAATGACTTTTGGAATATGGGGCAAGACAGCGCCATGTATTCCATGCTCCCCATTGTCATGAGTGACCCGGAGAAGAACCCAAACTATGCAATGATGGTTTATGGGCTCGCTGCCGTGTGGCCGGTTGACCCCAAGAGTACTGACTTCAAGAGTTTCCCCTCTCTCTGGAAAGACTCTATTCAGATGTGTCAGGCTATCAAGCAGCAGATACATGAGAGCCTGGACGTTAATGAAATGATGATGGGGCAAACCCCCAAGGGACGTAAGAACGCCGGGGCCATGGGTTCTCAGCAACAGGAGCAATCGGTTTCTATCCTTGATCATGCTGAACGGTTTGAAGAGGAGATTCTTAACCCGCTTCTGGAAAGGATGTTCGAGTATGACTGTCAGTTCCGAGAGAAAGAGTTGACCATCCTCACCCACGGTGACATCGGTGTGAAGGCCGCCATTCAAGAGATACCTCCCCAGCAGTGGGGTGAACGCTATTTCTTCCAATGGAGTGGCACTGAGTACGTCATGAACATGCAGCGAATGCAACAGCAGATCGCCACCATGAACGTGCTTCGCGGCATTCCTCCGCAGCAACTCAATGGTCGCAAGCTGGACATTACCCCCATTCTGGAAGTGCTTACGGCCAATGTGTATGGTGAAGAGTTGGCTGGCCGTATTCTTATCGACGACCGCTTCAAATACAGCGTGCCTGCTGAGGTTGAAGATGAAATGATGGTCAACGGCATGCCTGTTGAGATCCATGAGGCCGATGAGGACATTGAGCACATCCAAGCCCATCAAAAGGCCGGTCAAGCCTCTGGCGACCCCATGGGCTTGATCAGAACCCACATGCAATCACACATGCAGCAGATGCAAAAGAAGCGCCAAGAGTCAGCTCCACCTCAGCAGGGACAGCCCGGAGTTCCTGGAGGGGCCGCCCCAGGTGTCGCCGGGACGCCACGAATGGGAGCGCAACCACAAATGCCACGTCCTGGCCCTCAGCCAGCGGGCGCAATTCACCCCGACGCTATGCCGGGGCAACCAGGAAGAGGATAAAATTATGCAGTGTCTAGGACTCGCAGTATTGGCATTAATGTTGCTGGCCATCTTCTGGCCCTCCTTCAAAGTTGGGCTATTCTGCCCAGGTATTGTTCAGGCAGGTATCCCAGGCTTCAACGGCGCCATGGTAGATGGGGCGCAGATGGTCGCATTCTCAAACCAGGAGAATGCAAACTCGCAGTCAGCTGCCGGTGGTGTAAACTTCCAGGCATCCGCAGCTTCCACCATCACCCTCACCGGCCTTGGTAACTTGCTGCAACAGCTCACCGTTGGTAGCGCATGCACGGTTACTTTGGACAGCGCGTACAACATTTGTAGACAGTTGCCGCAACCGCTCACCGTTGGTCAGACCTTTGGTTTCCAGATTATGACCAACGCTTCCACCACTGTGGCCACCCCAACCTTGAGTGACACCGCCGTCACCCTGGCCGGAACCACCTCCATGGTTGCCGCAGCGTTGCGTTGGTATCAAGGGACCATCACTCAGGTGAATACTGTTGTGGGTATGTCCTTCACCGCCGGATCAACCTTCACCTCAATTACCCAGGTTGGTTCGACCAATAACTTCACCGTAGCTCTTGGCACCAATGCAATCGTTCCGGTTGTGGGAACGCTCATCTATCTGAACGTCACCGCAGGCACCTTGCCCTCTGGCTGGTATCCAATCAATAAAGTTACCAGTGCCACCAGCTTTGTCATTGCCACCCCCACCGGTGTGGTATGGACCTGCACAGCGGCAACACTTGGTTCAGGCAATGCCCTGATACCGGTTTATTCACCCACTATGACCATCACTGGCCTCATGACCACTGTTACGGCAACAATGGCAGTATGATCAAGAGAGTGCATTTGGATATTGTCGCACATGCGGCAAGCTTCTTTGGGTGGAAGCGTATTTATGTGGGCAATAGATACCGCCAACTTCACCCAAGGTTTCGTCAAGCAATCCTTGCCCATGAGAAGGGGCACATCGCTGGTCACCACACAGAGTGGCGAATTGTGTGCCTTCTTCTTTGTCCGTTCCTACTTGGTGTGTTGTGCCGGTGGCAAGAGTTTCGTGCCGACGAGTACGCCGATCAACGTGGTTATGGGCAACTACTTTCGCAATTTTTATCGAGTGACGCACCCGGAACATTTTTGCATCCATCGCAAGCCATGCGCCGGTTAAAACTAAAGCAGTATGAGCAACTTCGCTCTGCCCCCGTTAAGGGCAAACCATCGAACGGTCTGGCGTAACCAGCCAAAGGAGAACCCATGTGGCTTTTAAAACTATTATTTCCTGGAATTGACGACGAACTTGGCGGAGATGAGACTGATGAGGTCGATGAGACTGATGAGACTGATGAGACTGATGAGGTCGATGAGACTGATGGGACTGATGAGGTTGATGAGGTTGATGAGGTCGATGATGCTCCGCCACCTAAAGAGTCTCGGGCTCAAAAGGAAATTCGTACTCTTCGTGAACGTGCTCAGAAAGCGGAGTCATTGATTGCTGAAAGCAACCGTCAATTGGCGGAAGCTCGGCAACCTGCGGCGGCTCAGAAACCTTCCCACGATCAACTTATGTGGGAGCAGGAAGAAGCAATTCTAAAGAACCCTGAAGCAACCGATTGGCAACGTTACAGCGTGCAGTCGGCAAGGGATGCGAGGGCTGCAAATGCCAATAGTCAACGCGCTCTTCAGGAGTCCCGTGACCTTGCGGATCGTTCTGAGTTCAAGGAAGTTGAGCGAATGTTCCCTGAGTCGGTGGCCAAACATCGAGATAAACTTGAGGCCAACCTTATTGCCGCTCGCAAGAACGGGCATGAAGTTCCTCGAAAGAAGATGTTTGCCTTGCTTATAGGAGAGGAAATAATGGAAAAGAAAATGAAAGCCGCTGGAGCAAAGCCCACAAAAAAAGGGGGCGTTCCTCGTGGAAAGACTCCCGGCGTTCGATCGGATTCCCAGCAGGTTGGTCGTCTGAATGAAGCCGAGAAACGAGCAAAGCGCCTAGAAAATCAACGTATTTAATCTAGGAGTATTACCATGTTACAATTCATCTTGTGTCTACTGCTTCCAGCAGTAACCAATTATTCCTCTTCCACCAACGCGATTAATACCGATGTTGAGTTGCATATTGCGGATGAGGTTCTTCGTATCGCCCAGCGTCAGTTGGTAGCCTATCAGTTCGGTCAACCTCTTAGGATTGAAAAGAATACCGGCACCACCTACACCGCCACTCGATACGAGCGCCTGCCGTTGCCCGCCGCTCCGCTGTCTGAAGCGGTCGCCGCTGCCGGTCAGGCCATCGTCATTGCCCAGGTTCAGGCCACCGCCCAGCAATGGGGCGACCTTGTCCGTGTGAGTGATGTTGCCGACATGACCATCAAGCACCCGCTCTTCAAGCAGGCTATCAGGCTCATTGGTATTCAGCAGCCTGAAACTATTGAGCGCAACAGCTTCAACATTTTGATGACCGCAACCCAGGTCAACTACGCCAACGCTAAAGCTAACCGAGCGTCTGTTATTGCGACCGATGTTCTCAATCCGCTTGAGATTGGCAAAGTTGTTGGCGCACTGCGGACCTTTGGTGCTCCGGCCTATTCCGGCGATGAAGGAATTGATATGATGGTTGATGCGAAAGCCTCCAAAAAGGCGAGCGCCAAACCAACATCGAAGCCCCATTACATCGCCCTGGTGCATCCTTTGGTTGAACAGGATTTGATGCAAAACACCACCATTGTGACCGCCTTTGGTTACAGTGACCTTAACCGCTTGTATAACAGTGAACTTGGAGAATGGGGCGGCGCTCGTTTCTGTCGGTCCAATATGATCCCGTTCTATGTTGGTGTCGCTACAGTTGGCGCTGGCACACCGGCTACCACGGGTGGGGCTTTGGCCGCAGGAACGTATTACCTTCAGGTAACAGCATCCCCAATCGCCACGTCCGTTGAGCAACGTATTTATCAGGTTGCCACGGCGACCACAGTGAGTGGTTCCGGTGCCGGTTCGATCAGCATCACCCTGCCGACTCTCGCTGGCTATACCTTCTCGGTTTACATCGGAACCAGCACCAGCCCGTCTAACTTGGCCCTCAGTTCTTCAGGACCAGCAACCGGGCCGCAGGCCGGACAGGCTACTCAGTTGCCATCTGGTGCCACTGTGACCATCACTGGCGTAGGTGCTCAACAGACGCCTCAAGCGGCACCTGCGACCGGCGTCACCGTCTACCCAACGTTCTTCTTTGGAACTGACGCTTACGGGCAGGTTGTTCTTGATGACGTTGAGTATCATTACCTGAAGAATGCCGACAAGTCCGACCCCATGAACCAGACCCGTGTGGTTTCCTGGAAGATGATGTACGGCACCATTATTCTGAATAATGCGTACATGGCTCGAACTGAGTCAGGAAGCGCGTTCAGTCCTGGTTACACCGGCGGCACAGCAGTTGAATAATTAACCAATGGGGGCTCAGGCCCCCTTGTTTTGAGGTGTTAATATGGGTGAGTATATAAAACAATTTTTGCTTAAAACTGGCCGAACTATCGGTAGCGAAGAGCATAAGTTGGTTGCTGAATTTTCCTCGTTTCTTGAAGGGAAACAGAAAGAACAGGACGCAATTGATCTATTAAAAAGTGAGGGTTATACGGTTATTGCCCCAACACCGCAGCCGGAGGCCGTTTAATGTTCCCATTTGACGAACCGACCACTCCTGTCGAGGAAGCCCCTCCTGTCGAGGAAGCCCCTCCTGTCGAGGAAGCCCCTCCTGTCGAGGAAGCCCCTCCTGTCGAGGAAGCCCCTCCTGTCGAGGAAGCCCCTCCTGTCGAGGAAGCCCCTCCTGTGACCGTGGTGCCGAATACCGATCCGAGCGTACCGCAGTCACCACCAATAACTTATCACTCCTTTGGAGGTTGAACATGGCTCCTGCCAAACAAACTATTGAAGAACTACAAGCCGAGATAGCTCGACTGTCAGTGGCCCTGAGTGAGTCTGACTCAAAGCTCAGTGACGCTGAGAAGATGGCCCACGCCATGGCGGCGGCAAGCCGGTTCATGGTAAATTACTCCGGGGAGCAGGCCACTGGTAAAACCGTAACCCTGAATGTTTGCTTAAACCCTGATTGCCGAGATAAAACCAAACTCAAGTGGAAAGAAGTCGAATACCCCACGTATTTTTATGCCATCCAACTTCCTGCTGGAGCCGGTATTTCACTCACAACCAACGGGGTTGAATATTATCATGGGGAAACCTATGAGTTTGATTCGATTACTCTTGCGGAAATGAAGTCCCGTGTGGCAAGATGTTGGGACCATGAGAAATCAATCCATGGTGATAACGAAAACGCATATCGTAAGCCCACGAATATTTTTGTGGGATAAACCACCAAAGAGGTAAGAGCGCCATGAAAGAAACAGTTGAGAGTCTGGTTGTCGGAAATTTTACTATTCAGGCCCAAATGCCAATGGGCAAAAGCATCACTGTGAGCGGCTATGTTTATTCCGATCAAGGTATGAACGCCATCAATGCCCAAGTTGATTTGCTCCACGATGTTCTGGACCGACAGCGCACCCGTGCTGAGATTCCTGAGCTTGAGGCGAAAATGGAGCAGCGAGTTCGTGCGCTCACCGACATGCGGGATGCAATGGCTGAACTTGAAGGGCGACCAAAATTGTCACCTTCAGAGAAAAATATGGTCAAACAGATGAATGTCAACATTGCCAAAATCAATGAGGATATCATCAAAGGTGATGAGGCCATTCTCAAAGCAAAGGACTCTCTGAAATGAATCTGACTGCAGCACAGATTGTTAAGGATGCTTGTGCAATAGCGAAATGCCCCGGCTTCATCTCCCAGGCCGGACGTGCGCTTAACTTCGTCCTTAACGATCTGGTGCTGCATCGTAACCTTAAGGTTAATCTTGTCACTGGTTCTTCTGTAATACCTGCCGGGTCAAATGGCCCGTTCGCTCTTGAAGCAAATTATTTACGGACCTATGATCTTTGCTACACCGTGGCCGGAACCACTTATTTTCTGTCGCCGGGATCACTTCGAGAGTATGACCAAGATTCCGGTGTTGATCAAGGTGGGGAGCCTTACGAGTGGTCGAGTGATCTTTCGGTGTCACCGGGACTACTTTACATCTACCCCTATTCAAATACCCAAATAACGCTCAGGCATAGATATTACTTGCTGCAAGACGGTATTGTTATGCCTGAGACAAGCGCAACGGTCCCGTGGTTTACCGACCAGGATTATCTCATTCAGGCCACTGCCGCTCGGTTGATGCGTATCACCGACGATGATCGCTATCAGAGTTTTATGGCCGATTGCGAACACATGCTCGGCATTCATTTGTTGACCGAGGGAGATGAGCAGCAGGTTGTCAAAGAGGTGGCGCTCGATCCAAGAAGGTTCAAATTGCGCGGTGGTCTAAAGCGCACCAAAGACAACCCTTGGTGATCCATGGGAAAGCAAAAAGAATACCCGGTTAGATTCACTCCGAGAGGTTTGTCTGACGCTTGGGATTCCACCAATACTTTTCCTGGCGCATGTAAGTCGCTCCAAAATCTCATCTTTGATCAGTCCAATCCAGAACTTGTTGTCGCCCGCCCCGGTGTGGATGCCCCCATAACCTCATTTGCAGGATTTACCACGCCTACAGTCGTAACAGGATACACTGTTATTGGAGATTTTGTTTATGGGATGGTTTCAACCGGAGCAACCTATGGTTGCGATGAACCATTTTGTTACAATCTGGTGAACAATGTTTTTATAGCCATAAGCGGTGTGACCTCAGGAAATGTCCCAACAAGCCCTTCCATATATGGCGACATAGTTCCATTGTCGTTTGCGGTTATTGGAATTCAATTGGTCATCACCCATCCTGGTTTCTCCGGAGTAGGCTCAAACTTTTTTGGCGTTATTGATATAACCAATCCAGCGTTCCCTGCTTGGAGTTCCAAAAACACGACCACAAATCTTCTTCCGAGGGTGCCGACAGCAGTTGCCAACTTCAATAACCGAGCCTGGTATATTTGTGGGAACACGGCCCACTATAGCGATGTTCTGACAGGAACCGTCATCACCAATGCCGGACAAAGTTTAACTTGGTGACGCTTCGCCGCTCGTTGCGTTAACCGGATTACCCATTCAGACCTCATCCGCCGGTGTGGTTTCCTCCCTCATTGCTTTTAAGAAAATGCAGATATGGCAAATCCTTGGCGATGCGTCAGTCACAGGGAGTTTGTCTTTAAATTTCTTGGCACTGAACATTGGCTGCATTGCTCCAAACAGCATTGTTCAAACACCCATAGGAACCATTTTTGCCGGAATTGATGGCCCTTATTATCTATCCTCGCTCGGCCAAGTTCTTCCTCTCACCAAAGATTCTAATAAAACTGTTCAAGACCTGCAAAAACCTTTTCAAAATATTGTAAATCCTGGTTGGGCCAATGGGGCTTTCACAGGAAGCATATATCGTATATGCATGGACAGTGTTATTAATGGTGCGTCAGCAACAAATGACTATTGGTTTGACTCCGATGTTAGAAGATGGAGCGGGCCGCATACCTTTCCCTATGATTCAATTTCCGCTTATTCCAGCTATTTCATAATTTCTCATAGAAGCCTTGGTGCAAAGTTATTTAAGAGTCAGTATTTGCCAACACAATCTTCTCATTATAATGACAATGGTTCTGACATAAAAGTCCTCCTTCAACCGGCTTTTTTATCCAAAGGCTCGAATATCAATGTCAAAGAAGTTATTGAAAGCACCATTGAATTATCCTCCCCTTCCTCTTTAACTAATTACACAATTACTGCTTTCGATGAGAAATTTAACACCCTTAGCTCTGTAAATATTGGAGTGAGCAACCCTCTAACTTTTTGGGGAGGTGGGCAAGTATGGGGTGGGGGTTTGTTGTGGAACAGCGCTTCAAACAATGTTTACACTTTTCCTATTCCATGGGACAGCCCTTTAATTTTCCAGAAACTTACTTTGACAGTGCAAGCAGTCGCAAGTTATGGTTTATCAATAGGGACAAGTTTCAATAAATTTAGAGACTGCGGAT
>TBL_comb47_HYPODRAFT_10007651_pt1 | contig 11257 bp, 8 predicted proteins | sample TroBogypolimnion_40_FD_10682 | JGI IMG/M metagenome (IMG submission 10682) | reverse complement strand
GCATGGCCCAAGTCCCCGCGGCGGGTCAAGAGATCAGACTCATCGAACTTGACCAACTTGCCTTTGTTGAAATGGCCTTGGGGGTCAATGCGTTGCTTGTAGGCGGCAAAAGGCGCCAACTCCGCGTCGGTCAAAAACGACAACTTGGTGATGCCAATGCCGTGCTCGCCAGAGATCACGCCGTCCAACTTTCGGGCCAAAACCATGATTTTGGCCACCGCCTGGTGGGCGGTTTGCAGCATGTTGTAGTCGTCGCTGTTGACTGGAATATTGGTGTGCACATTGCCGTCTCCGGCGTGCATGTGCAGTGCCACCCAGACTCGGCCTTTCAAAACGCGCTGATGAATGGCAATGCATTCTTGGAGCACGGGCTTGAACACCTCACCTGTGAAGATGCGGTTAAGCGGCTCCTTGATCTGTGTCTTCCAACTCGCGCGCAAACTGTGGTCTTGCAGTTGAGGAAAAAGTGTTTCACTTTGATCCAACCACCCTTGCCACAAAGCACTCACCTCAGCAATCAAGCTGCGGGCTTGGCGCACACGCTCTTGGACCATGTCGCTTGAAGGCTGCTCGCCAGGATCCTTGCTCGTGTCCAGTGGCAAATGACCGTTGGCAAAAAATTGATCCAAGGCCCGGCACAGCGCAATCTTGTTGTTCAACGACATTTCAATGTTGATGAACTCAATGCCATCGGTGTACTCGGCCATTCGGGGCAGAGGGATCACCACGTCTTCATTGATTTTGAAAGCATTGGTGTGGCGCGAGATGGCCGCTGTTTTTTTGCGATCGAGCCAAAACTTCTTTCTCGCTTCATAACTCACCGCGGTAAAGCCTTCCCCACTTCGGGAGTTGGCCAGCCTCACCACCTCAGAACTCACCCTGGCCACCTGGTCGGGGTCATCGCCCGCGATATCGGCCAAGAGAACCATTTTTGGCAAACCGCCACGCTTACTCTTGGTCGCATAGCCCACGGCGCGCAAATAACGGTCGTCCAAATGCTCTAGTCCTGCAAGCAAGACGCCCGAGGCTTTTTGCTCGGCGAACATGTAGTCTTTGATCTCGACAATGCTTGGCACCGCGTCCTTGGCATTGCCAAAGAACTCCATGCACACCGTTCGCACATGGGCAGGCATTTTGTGCAGCACCCAAGTCGCACTCGTGATCAGCCCGTCACAGCCCTCTTTTTGCACGCCCGGCAAGCCACTTAAAAACTTGTCCGTGACATCTTTGCCCAAGCCCTCTTTGCGAAAAGCCGAGCCTGGGATATCAAGCCGCTCGCGCCGTATCAAGCTCACCCCATCGGCTTGGTAATAGGCCAAGTCAAAGCTGGCGGTTGGTGCGTCGTGGATTTTGCCCAAATTGTGCCCTATGCGCGTGACTTCGAGCCACTGCGCGTCTGGGGTCACCATTCTCCAACTGAGCAAATTGTCCAAGGCCGTGCCCCAAAGCACCGCCTTCTTACCACCAGCATTGACCGCAATATTGCCACCGATGCAAGACGCCTCGGCACTGGTAGGGTCAACCGCAAACACCCAACCCGCCGCTTCAGCGGCATTGGCCACACGCTGAGTCACCACCCCAGCTTCGGTAAAAATGGTGGGCGCCGAGATCTCCAAACCCGGCAGATTGCGGATTTGGATGGGGGTCATTTTTTCAAGCTTTTCGGTGTTGATCACCACGCTGCGCCAAGACAGTGGAATGGCGCCTCCGGTGTAACCCGTGCCGCCGCCCCTGGGAATGATGGTGAGCCCCAAGTCAATGCAGCCTTTGACCAGTCCGGCCATTTCTTGCTCGCTGTCAGGCGTCAAGACCAAAAAAGGATACTCAACTCGCCAATCGGTGGCGTCGGTCACGTGCGACACGCGCGAGAGCGGGTCAAACTTGATGTTGTCACTGGCGGTGTAGCGCTTGAGCTCCTTGAGGGTTTTTTTGCGCAGCAAGGATACGCTGTCAAATTGCATCTTAAAGCGAAGCACTGCTTCGTTGGCATGGTGGAGGAGTTCTTTCACCAAGGCATCTCGCTCGGCGTCTTCTTGAGGCGAACGCCTGGCCTCGATTTCATGGATGCGATGAAGAAGTGCGTCGATCAAGAGGGCTCGCCGCTTGGGGTTGTCGAGCAAATCGTCTTCCAAATAAGGGTTGCGCTGCACCACCCAGATGTCACCCAGCACCTCATAGAGCATGCGAGCCGAGCGGCCTGTGCGTCTTTCTTGGCGCAAACGCTCCAAGATGGACCAACAAGCAGGTCCGAGCAGTCGAGCGACAATTTCCCGATCAGAAAACGAGGTGTAGTTGTAGGGAATTTCTCGCAGTCGGGGGCTGTCTTCAGCCTGCGCCATCAAAAAGCGTTGCGCAATGGGAGCATTCATGGTGGTTGGCGTCTTTTTCTCTAATCAAAGTGGGTGCTATAGCAAACCCTAATAATAACTGAGGCTCTCGCTTGACAGAAAAACTTCAAGAAAAGACCTTGCTGGACTCATTTCAGAGAAAAACAGACCCATTTAACAAGAGGGGGACTGCGCCCAGCCTTTCTTTGACCCCCTGAGAGACCAAGACATGAGCCAATGGGTGAGCGCCAAAACCCCCATCAAGGCGGCATACCCCTCGACGGAGCCGTCTTTAAAGCCCCCCAACAAGAGGGCTGTTTGACACCCCGCCCCGACCAGGAACAAGACCACGCCCCCGCCCAAAACGCGCAAGGGGCGGGTTTTAAGGGTTTTGCGGCCTTTAAACGCCCCCCAAAGGGCCGAGCCAAGGCTCAAAGCCAGCGCCAAAACGAGGCTGGGTAGAAAAAAATTGGCGATGTGGTTCAATAAACTTGTCCAAGACATGCTGGCAATTTTATAATCCCTGGATGGCAGTCTGGGCTTTGGGCCTCAATCACAACACCGCTCCTCTGGATTTGAGGGGTAAGTTTGCCTTCGCCCTCGAACACATGCCCCCGGTGCTCAGTGGCCTGCAAAACATCATATCCGCCAATGGTGAAGCGGCGATTTTGTCGACTTGCAACCGCACCGAGATTTATTGTGCCTCCAATGAGCCTGCCTTGAAGCGCTCATTTGAATGGTTGGCCCAGTCGGGTGGGGTGTCTTTTGAGACCTTAAAAGCCCATAGCTACGTCTTAGAAGACCATGAAGCCGCCCGGCATGCGTTTCGGGTCGCCAGTGGCTTGGATTCCATGGTTCTGGGTGAGCCACAGATTTTGGGTCAAATGAAGGACGCGGTTCGCATGGCGGGCGAAGTGGGCTCCTTGGGCACGACCTTGCACCAGCTCTTTCAGCGAACCTTTTCGGTGGCCAAGGATGTGCGCAGCAACACCGAAATCGGTCACCTCTCGATCAGCATGGCCGCCGCCTCTGTGCGCTTGGCCATGCAAATCTTTGGCGACTTGGGGCCCCTCAAAGTCCTCTTTGTCGGTGCAGGAGAGATGATCGAGTTGTGTGCCACGCATTTTTCAGCCAAACAACCCGCGCAAATTTGCATTGCCAATCGCACTTTAGAAAAAGCGCAATTGCTGGCCTCGCAGTTCAACGCCCAGGCCATGCGCTTGGCCGATTTGCCACAACGCCTGCACGAGTTTGACATTGTGGTGAGTTGTACCGCCAGCTCCCTGCCCCTGATCGGTCTGGGCGCCGTGGAGCGGGCCCTCAAAACCCGCAAACGCCGCCCCATGTTCATGGTCGACATGGCCGTGCCGCGAGACATCGAGCCCGAGGTCAAGGGATTGAGTGATGTGTATTTGTACACCGTGGACGACTTGAGTGGTGCGGTGCAAATCGCACAGGCAAGCCGGCAAGCGGCAGTGGAACACGCTGAGCGCATCATTGACGAAGGCGTGCAAAGCTTTGCCAAGTGGCTGGGTGAGCGCAGCATCGTGCCCTTGATTCAACAGTTGAACACCCAAGCGCAAAACTGGCAGGACAGTGAGTTGGCCAAGGCCAAAAAACTCGTGGCCAAGGGCGAAAGCATTGATGCGGTTTTGCAGTCCTTGGCCAAGGGTCTGAGCCACAAAATGCTGCATGGCGCCATGGCGCAGCTGCACCACGCTGACCCCCAGTCGCGTGAAGCCTCCATCGAAGCGGTACAACATTTTTTTCTTCGCGAGAGCCATCACCGTTAGCGCCGCTCGCATTCGTGTTGGCGCTTGGGTGTTGAATCGACAACGCGCTTTGGGCCCCGTCTGTCAGCCTGCCTTGGCTCTTGACAAGACCCAAGCCCCAGGGGTTTGCCAGTCCAGCGCCCCTGCGCAGTGCAGTCCACCCCAGCAGCCAGTGACACCCTGACCCGAGTGAGTCCATCAAAGACGCCATGCTTGGCCCAGACGCAGCCACTGCCGACAACCCCATTTCCCGAATCTTCGCCACCTATTTTTTACACTGAATTGCCCATGAAGCCTTTTATGCAAACCCAACTCGAGCGCTATGCGGTTCGTTTGGCCGAGCTTGATTTTTTACTCGCCCGAGAGGACATCCTCAAAGACATGCAGCAATTCATGGCGCTCTCGCGTGAGCACGCCGATGTCGCCGTCATTGCTTCTCGCTGGCAGCGTTACCAAAGCGCACAAGCGGAGTTGCGTCAAGCACAAGAGATGGTCGCTGAGACGCTCCTGCCCTCCCACAGCGTGACAGCCGACTTGGAGATGCTGTCCATGGCCCAAGCTGAGGTGAGCAGCTTGGAGGCCGAGAGCGATCAACTCGATGCTGAGTTACAGCGATTGCTGCTGCCCAAAGACCCACAAGACGCCCGCAACGCCTATTTGGAAATTCGCGCGGGCACGGGCGGAGACGAGTCGGCGCTCTTTGCCGCTGACCTCCTGCGCATGTACCTGCGCCATGCCGAGAAAGTGGGCTGGAAGTGCGAGATCATGAGTGAATCGGAGAGCGAACTGGGTGGCTATAAAGAAGTGGTCGTTCGCATTGAGGGTGACAAAGTCTATGGTGCCTTGCGCTTTGAGTCTGGCGGACACCGCGTTCAGCGCGTGCCCACCACCGAGTCTCAGGGCAGAATTCACACCAGTGCCTGCACCGTGGCGGTGATGCCCGAGCCCGACCCCCACCAAAGCATTGAGATCAATGCACAAGACCTGCGCATCGACACCTACCGGGCCTCGGGCGCGGGTGGGCAACACATCAATAAAACCGATTCAGCCGTGCGCATCACCCATTTGCCCACCGGCATCGTGGCCGAATGCCAAGACGACCGCTCCCAGCACCGCAACAAGGCCAAAGCCATGCAGGTGCTATTGGCGCGAATTCAAGAAAAAGACCGCCTCGAGCGCTCCTTAAAGGAAGCGGCCACTCGCAAAGGGCTCATCGGCAGCGGCGACCGCTCGGATCGAATTCGCACCTACAACTTTCCCCAAGGCCGGCTGAGCGACCACCGCATCAACTTGACCCTTTATAAATTGTCCCAAATCATGGAAGGCGACTTGAAAGAGGTCTTGACCGCCTTGCAGCATGCGCGTGAGAGTGAGCTCATGCAAGACCTCGAAATCGGGGGCCTGGTGGTTTGACCCACCCAGATGCACCCCGACGCACCCCGACGCACCATGACTGAGCTCCCGGCCCTTGGCCCTGTCTGCCCACCGCCACGCCCGACTGTATCGGCCTGGATGGCGCTTGCGCGCCAAAGCGGATTGACCCCCTGGGAGTGCCAAAGCCTGATGCTCAAAGCTTTGGCGCAGCCCCAAGGCGCCAGAGCCTGGCTCTACACCCATGACCAAGACCTCCTCAGCCCAGAACAAGGCCAGGGGTTTTGGGAAGGCGTGCAGCGTTTGCGCGAGCACGTGCCCCTGGCCTACATCACCCAAGAAAGCGTTTTTTATGGTCTGACTTTGAGGGTTGACGACCGGGCACTGGATCCGAGATCAGACACCGAAACCTTGGTCGATTGGGCCTTGGAAATCTTGAGCCGAAAATCAGAAGTTAGCGCACACTCTCAACAAAATGCAATACTGACAAAGGACTTTAATGACAGGATGATCCGTTCGGTGGACTTGGGTTGCGGCAGTGGCGCCATTGCCTTGGCCCTCAAGGCCCACGCCCCAAACACCGAAGTTTGGGCCGTGGACTGCAGTCCAGGCGCATTGGCTTTGACGGGGCACAATGCCCAGGCACTGCGGCTGCCCTTGGTGCTTCGTGAAGGCAACTGGCTTGAAGGCATGGGGTCCCTGCAATTTGACTTGATCGTCTCCAACCCGCCCTATATTTCACCAGGCGACCCGCATTTGGCAGCGCTGCGCCATGAGCCTTTGAACGCCTTGGTGAGTCAAGACGAGGGCCTGGCCGACATCCGACGCATTGTCAGTCAAGCGCTTGCACACCTCAAACCGGGTGGGTGGCTCTTGTTTGAGCATGGGCACGACCAGTTTGAGCGCGTGCAAGCGAGCTTGGCACAATGGGGCTACACCCAGATCCAAACCCGCCCTGACCTTGCGGGCATCCCCCGCTGCACTGGCGCGCAGTCTCCAAACATGGAATAATAACTGTACACTTTCAGTGTGGCTTATCAACCAATTAGGGGGTTTCGTCCCCAAATTGCCATGACAAAGCCGCATGTTTTACTGTTTTTGGAGAGCCCAGGCCATGGATAACGTACAAACCCAAATTGATCAATTGGTCAAAAGCCACGACGTGGTGCTGTTCATGAAGGGGGACGCCAGTTTTCCGCAATGTGGTTTTTCGGGGCGGGCCATCCAAGTCCTCAAAGCCTCTGGCGTGGACGTCAAGCAACTCAAAACCATCAATGTTTTAGAAGAGCCCGAAATTCGTCATGGTATCAAAGAGTACAGCAACTGGCCTACCATCCCGCAGCTCTACGTCAAGGGCGAATTCATTGGTGGCTCCGACATCATGATGGAGATGTTCGAGTCGGGTGAGTTGACCCAGGTCTTGAAGGCCTAAGCCCAAGCCTGTTGAAGGCGTTTTCTGCTGTGAAACGCCGTCACGCTGGGCCTCAATGGGCTACCCTGCAAGCCCTTCAAGCCTTTCATACCCTTGAAGAGTCAGTAGGGACCCAACTGGCCCTTCATCGCATCCAAGGCTTTTAGTGCTGGATTTTGCCGCGTAAAAACCCCATCACTTCCAGGAGTGGCAACTCGGTGGCTTGACTGTCGCGCCGGTGCTGGTACTCGGCCAAGCCAGCCTTCACACTTCGGTCTGACACGACCAGGCGGTGTGGCACACCAATGAGCTCCCAGTCCGCAAACATGACCCCTGGGCGCTCGCCGCGGTCGTCAAGCATCACATCCCACCCCAACTCCAACGCTTGCTCGTATAAAGTGTGTGCATGTTGCTTCACCTCTTCACTGCGGTCCATTCCGATGGGACAAATCACCAAGACAAACGGGGCAATGGACTCGGGCCAAATCATGCCCTTGGCATCGTGGTTTTGCTCAATGGCGGCGGCCGGCAAGCGGGTGACGCCAATGCCATAGCAGCCCATCTCCATGGCTTGGGGTTTGCCATTGACGTCCAAAAAAGTGGCATTCATGGCTTTGGAGTATTTCGTGCCCAAGTAAAAAATATGCCCCACTTCAATGCCGCGCTCAATGCTCAAAGTGCCTTGACCACAAGGCGAGAGGTCACCACTCACCACGTTTCTCAAGTCATAGGTCTCTTGCGCCAAAGGTGCGTCCAAGTCCCGCCCCCAGTTCACACCCGAGAGGTGGAAACCCGCCTCGTTGGCGCCGCAAACCCAATCGGACATGAGGGCGACTTCGCGGTCGACCAAAAGATGGATGCCTGGCGGTCGGCCCACTGGGCCCAAAAAGCCAGGGACACATGAAAAGAGGACTTCAATCTCTTTGGCGTGGGCGAGTCGCAACTGGCCAAGGCTCAACTGCGGGACCTTGGCCAGTTTCACTTCATTCAACTCATGGTCTCCACGCAAAAGCACCAACCAAAATTGTTGTACTGCGGCGGCGCCATTCTCGCTGCTGGGCTCATAAACCCAGACCAAGGACTTGACCGTTTGCTGCAAAGAAACGCCCAGCAAGGTCGACACCTCTTCACATGTGGTTTGACTCGGGGTGGCTTCACGCTTGAGAGCCTGGGTGGCCTCTAGGCGGGCATGGCTCGGCGCCAAGGCTTGGGCTTTTTCCATATTGGCTGCATACTCGCTTTGCGCACAAAACACGATGGCGTCCTCGCCCGTTGTGGCAATCACCTGGAACTCCTCGCTCAAGTCGCCCCCAATGGCACCACTATCGGCGGCCACCGCACGGTACTTTAAGCCAAAGCGATCAAAAATGCGCCGATAGGCCGCGGCCATGCCTGCATAACTCTCGCGCGCTTTGTCAGGGCTCACATCAAAACTGTAGGCGTCCTTCATGATGAATTCACGCCCCCGCATGAGACCAAATCGTGGACGACGCTCGTCTCTAAATTTGGTTTGAATTTGATAAAAATTCTTGGGCAGCTGCTTGTAGCTCTTGATCTCTTGGCGGGCGATATCCGTGACCACCTCTTCCGAGGTGGGCTGGATGACAAAGTCACGACCATGCCGGTCGCGTATGCGCAGGAGTTCAGGGCCCATTTTCTCAAAACGTCCGGTTTCTTGCCAGAGTTCGGCCGGTTGCACGAGGGGCATGGTGAGCTCAATGGCACCGGCTTTGTCCATTTCTTGACGAATGATGGCCTCGACCTTGCGGATAACCCTCAAGCCCATGGGCATATAACTGTAAATACCTGCCCCGAGTTTTTTAATCATCCCCGCGCGAATCATCAACTGATGGGAGACGATTTCAGCATCTTGGGGGGCTTCTTTGAGAGTGGAGACGAGGAATTGAGAGGCTTTCATGTCGCTAGAAGGTCCAATTTAAATTACAAAAAACAGCAAGGTTCAATCCTTGAATAGAAAAAATTCGCACTCCCCCCCTTGATCAAATGGGGGGACTGTGGATAATCAACTCAATTGAAAAATTTGAGAATTGATTATGCTTGACAGAGACGGCTTTAGGCCCAATGTTGGCATCATCATAGTGAATCATCGAAATCAGGTTTTTTGGGGCAAGCGAATACGCAGTCACAGTTGGCAGTTTCCACAAGGCGGCATTGACAAGGGCGAAAGCCCTGAGCAAGCCATGTTTAGGGAACTGCACGAAGAAGTTGGGCTCATGCCTGACCATGTGCGTATTCTCGCCCGAACCCGAGATTGGTTACGCTATGAAGTGCCAGACCGCTATATTAGACGAGATGCTCGGGGCCATTACAAGGGACAAAAACAAATTTGGTTTTTGTTGCAATTGGTCGCNCAAGACTGGCATCTCAACTTAAGGGCGACCAACCATCCGGAATTTGACGCTTGGCGTTGGAATGATTTTTGGATTCCTTTGGAAGTGGTCGTGGAGTTCAAGCGTGGCGTGTACGAAGCCGCCCTCAGTGAGCTGCAGCGTTTTTTACCACCCATTGAAAACAACAACCAGTCTCACCGATCACGCCCTTCAAGGGAGTTTTCACAACGGGTGCGCCACTCGAGCCTGGATGAAAAGAGTGCCGAGGTGTCCATCGCGGCTGAAGGCGAGACGCCTCCCTTGCAAGCCGGCCTCTCAAGCTCCCACACCTTGGGGGTGAGAGTCCCTTACACCTTGAGTCATCACAACACCGAAGTGCCTCCAGACGGCTCCTTTGAGCACTGATGTGAGCCCCAATCCATGCTCAGTGCTCAGCGCATGAGCACCATGTTATCGCGGTGGACGATTTCGTCTTCGGCAGTGTAGCCCAAGATCGATTCAAAATCGCTCGAAGGCTTTTTACACAGCAGCCTGGCTTCAGCGCTCGCGTAATTGGACAGGCCTCGAGCGAGCTCTTGGCCCTCGGGGTCTTTGATCGCCACGACCTCACCTCTTGAAAAATCGCCTTGAACACCGACCAAACCAATGGGCAACAAGGAGCTGCCCCCCAGTTTGAGTTTGCTGGCTGCACCGGCATCAACCAGCAAAGCGCCTTTGAGTTGCAAATGGTCGGCCATCCATTGTTTTTTGGCCTGTAATTTGGGCGTGCTCGCCCACAGCAAAGTGCCCAGACTTTCCCCGCGGGCGAGTCGAATCAAGGCATCGGGCTCACGCCCCCAAGCGATGACCGTGGAGGCTCCCGAACTGGCCGCCCGTTTGGCTGCCAACACCTTGGTGATCATGCCGCCTTTGCCCAGGCTCGAACCCGCACCGCCCGCCATGCTTTCAAGCAAGGGGTCGCCGGCCAAGGCACATCGAATGAATTTGGCCTCTGGGCTGGAGCGCGGATCGCTGTCATAAAGGCCAGCCTGATCGGTCAAAATAATGAGCGCATCGGCCTCCACCAAATTGGCCACCAAGGAGGCCAGGGTGTCGTTGTCACCGAACTTGATCTCGTCATTGACCACGGTGTCATTTTCATTGATCACCGGCAGCACGCCGTGTTTGAGCAAGGTGAGCAAGGTGGACTTGGCATTGAGGTAGCGCTCCCGATCGGCCAAGTCGGCATGGGTGAGGAGCACTTGCGCACTTCCGAGTCCATTTTCTTTGAGTTTGCTCTCGTAGATCTGGGCCAGGCCCATTTGACCCACCGCGGCAGCGGCTTGTAATTCATTGATGGCACTCGGACGTGTGCTCCAGCCCAAGCGCTTCATACCCTCGGCCACAGCACCACTGGAGACCATGATGATCTCAAGCGAGACTTGGCCTGAGTCGGGCAGGGGTTGTGTCAAGCTCGCCATTTGACGACACCACTCACCGATGGCGCGCTCGTCAAGACCTCGCCCCTCATTGGTGACCAAACTTGAGCCCACTTTCACCACCCAGCGTCGCGACTGTTCAATCGCACCGCGAGCACGCTCGCGGGTGATCTCATCGGGAGCCAATAGATTCACAGTTTCGAGTGCTGGCTTAGGGGTTTGCATAAGGGTCAAACATGGTTTGCGTTGGCAAATAGGCGTGAGCGTCCAATGCACCGGGCGTCATTGGCGAACCTGTCGGGTACGGATGGATTTTTTAGCGGGTATTTTTTTAGGCACTGGGTTTTGGGTTGGCGTTTTTTCCACGGACGCTTTTTTTTCTAGCGCTTTTTTTAAAGAAATTGCTTTACCGCTTGAGTTTTTTGCCTTTGAGCTTGGGACGGTCGACTTTTGGGCAGGGACTTTGGGGGTCACTGCTTTTTTGACCGTTGCTTTTTTGACCGACGCCTTTTTGACGACCGCCTTTTTCACGGCCTCCTTGGGAACCTTTGGTTTTTGCGCTTTTTCAAGGACAGGCTTGGGTGCAGGGGTCTTGAGCGAAGTTTTT
>TBL_comb47_HYPODRAFT_10007649_pt1 | contig 11258 bp, 20 predicted proteins | sample TroBogypolimnion_40_FD_10682 | JGI IMG/M metagenome (IMG submission 10682) | reverse complement strand
TTTTTCTGACACGGTAAAATAAATTTTACCAATTAGGTCTTTGTCTACTATTTAAATAGATTTGGTCAGGATTAACCCATAAAGTTTTTTTATCATCCATTTGAATTTTGATCTTTTTTAAAATAGGATAAGATATAAAATTCGCATCAGCATAATCTAATCCTACAATCTCTACTTTATAAGTTTTTCCAACCGTTCCATCTGGATTTCCTGGTGTGTAATCTACTTTCATATTATCGTTTATTTTTAATGATATGTAAATATAAACAAAAATGCCCAGATTAAAAAATCTGGGCACAACTATTTTTAAAAAAAGTTTTAAATTATTTCCAAAGCAACTGGACCGCAATTAAAATAGCTGCGATTCCTAAAGAAACCATAGTTTTTGTATTAAGACCTTCATCCATTAGGATCCAAGTCATTACGGCAAAGATTACCATTCCAGTAGCTTGACCTAAAAATCTTGCAGGCCAAAGCTCTCCTTTAAAGTGTAGGGCAATATATTGTACTGATTGAATAAACATATAGGACGCAGAGGTACCGAATATAAGTGATACGATAAACGGATGTTCTTTAAATTTAGGATAGATGAACTGTCCATAACTTTGAAACCACACCAAAATTTGCGCGAAAGCCATATAGAGAAATCCAATAGTTAAATTGTTCATTAGAATAATTGTTCTGTTTTTGTTAACAGATGCGATATGAAACTCATTCTATGATTTTTACTAGGACCTAATGTTTTAATTGCATTAATGTGCGCTGCAGTACCATATCCCTTGTTCGAAGCCCATCCATAAATCTTACCCTCTTCTTCGTTTCTCATCCATTCATCGTGTTTTACCTTTGCTATGATCGAAGCCGCAGCGATGGCAGTATATTTATTGTCTCCACCGACTATTGTTTGATATTTATAATCATGATAGCCGTGAAATTGATCTCCATCGACAATAATAAAATCAAATTGTTGGTTTTGTTCTGTTAAACTATCCAAACATTTCTTCATTCCATGCATCGTTGCATTTAAAATGTTGATCTTCTCGATCATTTCAGGTTCTATATGGACACAAGACCATGCGATCACATTATCCATTACCACTTTATAAGATTCTGCCTTCTGTGGTTCAGAAAGCAATTTAGAATCTCTTATCGCTGGGTGTTGGAATCCAATGGGCATTATGCATGCTGCAACGGTAACCGGTCCTGCTAAAGCTCCTCTTCCAGCCTCATCGAGTCCAACCTCTATAATGCTTGTGTTCTCGTTAAACTGCGATTTCAATAAGATCAATTTTGACATATAAGTAAATTAAGTATTTAATCTTATATGAAAATATGTGTAAAAGTTTACTTACCGTTCTCATCTTTCCACTTTTCATAGCGGTTAACAACGTCTTGTAGAATTTTAGCTCTTACAATATCTTTTTCGCCAAAGATATGTGTTCCGATTCCTTTAATTCCTTTCAACATATCCATGAACGACGGCAGAGATACCTTTGATTTAGCGATGTCGTGTTGACTTACGTCTCCAGCAACTATCACTTTAGAATCCTTACCCATTCTGGTAACAAAAAGCATCAATTGTTTATAATCGGCGTTTTGCGCTTCATCAAGGATCATCAATGCATCATCGAATGTATCACCTCTCATGTATGCAAGCGGTTGAAATTCAATAATGCCTTTTCCGAATAGGGTTTCAGTCTGAGAGAAGCCTATGATTTTTTCAATATTGGATTTATAAGATTTCATGTAGGGATCCACCTTCTCATCGATCGTTCCTGGTAAAAAACCAAGTTTCTCTCCAGCCTCTTGAATGGGCTTACATAAAATAATTCTTTTAATTTTCTGTTCTTGTAATAATTGGAGTGCTACGTAGCACGCTGTAAAAGTTTTAGAGGTACCTGCTGGTCCATAACAAAATGTAATATCATTCTCTAAAACCGTATCGACATAATTAATTTGAGATTGCCTTAATTGTACGTGATTGGTTGTTTCCTTCTGACTGCTGTTCTTTTGATTTTTAGATGATGCCATGCATTTTATCTATTTTTTAGTCTCCTGCCATTATAACAAGATCCTTGAGCTTCATCAGTTTTTCGCACTTTTCATACTCTTCCAAGTCTTCAAAGTACTCAACCAATAAATCTATAAATTTTGATCGTTGACCAGTTCCGTGTGGGATTTCGATGGTATTCTTACCATCTTGGAATGCAATAAACCTGTTCACAGTCTTGGTAAAGTTTCTAGTTACATTGTAGTAACTAGATCTCATTAGGCTATCTTTTTCTTCGTTAGACATATAATTCATTACCAGTCTGTTCTTTCTTTTTGTGGCTGTATACCGTTGTTCGGGGTATATATTACAGCCGAACAAATAATACAACAATTTCGGATATTTTATTACGTTAATAAAATGTAACAAAATCCCTGATTAGTCTATGTTTTGTTGTTTTTGTTGTTTGTAGATTGCTTTAAGGTTCTGAGTTCTATTGATAACACTTGGTTTTTCGAACTCTTTTCTTTTTTGTAGCTCTTGGGTTTGCTTAGTTTTAAGAACCTTTCTTTTGTATTCCTTTAGAGCTTTTTCAATATTACCGTCTTTGATATTAACTATAATCATAGAGTTTCAATAATTTTTTTAAGGTTGTGACACTTTTCATATTCTTCGCGAGATTCAAACCATTTTATTAATATATCTAATGCTTCAATTTGAGTTTCTCGAGGTACATTTCCATCTTGTAGAGCACCCATCTTTTTTTCAATCAATGCGCGATATGTGATTTCCATCATTTGCGCCTGATTTAATGTTGCTAAATAACTAAAGAATTGGTTTGGATTATTTCCATCTAGTATATCATCATACTGTTCCACTTTCAACTTCCTTTATTTTATGTATCAGCTCAATTTGAGCATCATTTAGGCCGTGGAATGTTGTGTTTAGTTTTACAAGAATCGAACCCGATTCGTGCGTATTGTATATTGGTAGTCCTTTTCCTGGAATTCTAAGTACTTTTCCAGGTCCTGATTTCGGAGGTATCTTAAATGATATTTTTCCGGTTGGAGCCGTAATTTCTGCGGTAGTACCCAATATCATATCATAGAACCTGACATTGGTTTCGAACCATATATCATTCCCTTGTATGATAAATTGTTCACTTGGTATAATTGTAACCGTGACAATTAGATCACCCCTGGGAGCGTTACTGTTCATTGGGTGATATTGACCTCTTTGCGGGTACTTAAATATCATTCCGTTCTTCACTCCTTTTGGAAAATTGATGTTTATCTTATCGTATCCCATGTCAAACACTCGTTGCGCGCCATAGATCACGTCGTAGATGGACAATTGAGCCGAAACCTTGACGTCCGGACCCTTGTTTCCTCGGTTTCCAAATATGTTATCGAAGTCTCCGGCAAAATTACTGCCGAAATTAAAGTTCTTTAGCAGATCTTCAAGGGACGGACCGCTTTGTGTACGATCGTAAGTTGCCTTTTTATTTGGATCACTTAAGACGCTATAAGCTTCTTGGATCTGTTGAAATCTGACTTTGGTATTTGCATCTGGATTTTTATCAGGATGGAATTCCTTTGCCAGATTTCGGTATGCACGCTTGATTTCATCCTGCGTTGCAGCATCACTAACTCCTAATGTGTTGTAGTGACTCATTATTTCTCGTTTTTACGTCTGTCAATAGCCTCTTGTATCTTTTCTCTGGTACCGGTAACGATATCGATTTTTTGCTGACGTTCCATTAAATCGGCAACTCGTTTAAGTTGTTTGGCTAGTTCTTGAGCGGTTGATTCGGTAATAGGAGAGACTGTGTTCTTGCTCTTTGGAGATGCCAGGGCTGTGGTCCATCCCTTTGGAACTTTAGCGGGCAATTTTACTTTTTTATCTGACATAATATTGTAATATTTTAATCTATTTTATATATTCGGCTTTCTTTGTTTACAAGAATGGGTTCCTTTCGGAACCCATATCATATCACTACCATAAAATCTCTAAATTTGTTCAAGGTAATCTCTAAGAATCGAACACTTTTCGTACTCTTCGGTCTTTACGAAATAGTTCATCATAAATTCCAGAGTTGCCTTTAATTTTACCATTGCTTCAGGATCCAAATTAACCATTTGTCTTGTAGCATTGATGTCTAAACCGTACATTTGTATGGCTTCGTAATTAAACCTAACATATCCATCGATCGCCTTTTTAAAGATTTCATTTGCTTTCATTTTGTCTTCTGAAGAGAAGTCATCTTGAAATTCATTGTCATTGAAATTTTCTTCAAAGCCATCTTCGTCATCAAAAAAGTCGTCGTTAAAATCGGCAATCATAAGTTATTTATTTAATTTATGTAAATATAAACAATTTATCTGATACGGTAAAATTTATTTTAAGAAATTTTAACCTTTTTTACAGTTTTTTCTGGTTTAACAGATTCAAATCCAATTGTCAATATTCCATTAATCAAAGATGCTTCAACCTTATTTAAATTTTTAATTTTAAATGATGTTTCAAAGCTTCTTTTATAAAAGGTTTCGTCTTCTGATTTGATTTCTGCTGAAATTTTCAGTAAATCATTTTCAATTTCGATGTTTAATTCTTCTTGAGAATATCCTGGTACGATAAATATTATCGAATCATCATGGGGGTATAAGACGGATAAGAATACGTGGTCGTTGTTTTTTTCCATCCTATTGGATCATACGTTAATAATCTTTCTAAATCATGCAGGTCGCTGGTTCTAGTGTTAAATAGTGAAAACATATTTTTTAAGTTTTAATTTTCTGGATTATTCCATTACTAATATACCTATAAAAACTGTGCCATTCAATATAAATTAATATAAAAATGACATATTGTCATACTTTTAAGATTCAAATGGTAAAACTGTCATACCACTTAATCTTAATAAGACATTTCCAGTCGCTTTGACGTCTCTTTCGCAGTATTGTATAATTTGATCCAGGTTACCCTTCCAATAGTTTGAAGATACTTCACCACCTTCCATCTGTTCCTTTGGCGATGGGATCCCCAGTGATTCGCATACAACTCCTAGTTTTGCAGAGGTCCAACCACCAAACTTCCAGATCTCTGCGGTATCTAATAAACAGTTATCCCATGGTTTGATTTTTTGCATATGCAACTGATGTGGCAATTTAACTCCTAACATCATTGCCTTTCTACAAATAAAAGGTATATCGAATCCTTTAATGTAGTGTCCTACGATTTTAATCGATGGAACCTTTGAAAAGATAGTTCCTAGGACTCCTAAGAATTCTTCCAACATTTGTTTTTCATCTCCACTGAAAGTTCTTACTTTGAAATCTACAGGTTCATCCAATTCATTAAATTTGATTTGACCCATTGAGATGCAAACCAATCTTGCCCATTCTGGATATAATGGCGACTGTGTGTTATATAAACCTTCTTCATTAAGCTTAATGAGATCAGGTCTCTCTTGCCGAATTGCTTTACATTTTTCATCCCACCAGCTCTTCATATTAGAATTGCTTGGTAATGAATCCAACCACTCATTATAATCTGCGTGCGATGACGCAGTTTCAATGTCAATAAACAACATTGTTTTTAACTCTTCTACTTTATACATATTACGCTTCTTTAATGATGTCAAAAATTGAGCAAGGATAGATCCAATACGCTCTATTTAATTTCTTAGCGTCTGCTGGATCGGCTGGTACGTGGAAACTGTACCATTTATAACCATAATGTTTGGTTAGATCTTCATTGACTGAGGCTAAAACTCCTACTCTTTGTGAAAAACCACCGAATAGAAATTCATATTCCTTGCCAACTTTAGGATTTGCAACGTTAATAGGTCTTGCTTCTTTTTTTGCCATAAGAATTAATTTATAAGACAAATATAAAACAAATTTTTCAAACTAAAAAATATTTTTCAATATTTTTTTAAAAACTTGTTCCTGTTTGATCATCCCAAGTACGGGATTGTCTTATTTTGCAAAATTGCTCGTAATTAATAGTTACTGCAACATATCCTCCTGTGACTGAGTAGGGGGCTTCACTCTCGGAGAACCAATACGGAGGGGTCTCTTCGATTCTATCATTTAGAAAATCGAAAAGTTCATCTATTTGCATGTGATGTACGTAGACTGTTATAACCATGCAATTGTTATTTGGATATCCCATTATTTTTGTACTTTCCAGTTTGGATTTTGTTTCATGTTCTGTTTAATATCTGCATCTCTAAATTCTTTCAATAACTTTTCAGTATCTCCAGAAATTTGAGTTTGGTAATAATCTTGGTAGATTCTTTGGTACACCATCGACATTACTCCAAATAAGGCTCCAGGTTCTGAATTCATTTCGAACACGTAGATCTTATCCTTCTTATCCACTGCGATATCGATCGCATAAAAGTCTAAGTCATAATGTTGCTCGATAAAATAATCGCATGCTTTTAAGAATGCATCAGAAGGTGAACCCTTCATTAAAGTATATCCAAAGTTTGTTTCATCCTCAGGATCCTTTTCACCGATATCTTCGGTCTCTTCATCCATCGGTATTCTAGTACACCATTGTAATATCTCTCCTCTCCATAGAAAGAATCTATATTCCTGTTTGATATCGATCTTTTCACCAAAAGAAGTAAATTGGCGTAGATCTGCTTTATCCATGTCTTCTTGCGTATCAAACACTTGAATTCCTAATCCGCTATGATTGTTATCCGGTTTTGCAACTATCGGAAACTTTAATTCACTAATGTCCTTTGGATCAAATACAGTTGGAATGATGTATGGACTTTTTGCGTGTAATTTATAAAATTCTGATTTGGATGCTACTCTCTTTTTTGCATCAATCCAATTATAAACTTGTTTCTCTCTAATAGCTCCAGATTTTAAGAACTTTTGTAGGGTCTCAGTATCGTAATTTAAAACTGGTAAATCTTTCTTGATCGATGAATCCTTGTCATCTCTAACGGCAATTACCCAATAATCTCGGGTTGAATAGTCTGGGCCAGTGATAAATGAATTCTTAAGTCTTTTTCTTCTGGTAATCATTACCTTCTGAAATTCTTCACGAACATATGCTTCCTGCATAAACTGTTCGAACATCATTATTTTAGTTAGAGATTTCTTCATGTTGTATATATTCTCATCTCTATATATAAATCGATGAGAAAAGCTATCTGGGTTTTAGAGAATGTCGATGGAAATCGTGAGTTTTATACCAGCGTTAAAATTTTAATGCTGCTTTCAAGTGTCATCAATTGGAAAAGATACAATGAAACCAATAACGCGCTGCATACGGATTCAATGACCTTGGTAGTCCTAAGCAACCTAGAAGTCTTGGATCTATGGGATGAAATTCATACCAACATAATAGACCAAGAGACTGTGATTGATAAGAGATCTTATTGGGCATCTTCTAAATTAAGAGTATTAATTAATCAAACTGAACCGGTTACATTGGTTGATTATGACTTTATAACATACACTAATTTGACAGAACTTGGAAAGGATTCCGCTTTTGTTTATTCATACGATGAAAATGGAACTCAATCATATTTTGGAGGAACTAATCCAGATGTTAAAAAATTAAATAACATTCCAGATTTTTTAAAAAGAAGTAAAAGCCTAGATGCTGCTAATGTTTCATATCTTTCTTTTAATGATATCGAATTTCAGTTAGAATATGCAAAGTATTCTTTGGCATGTATCGAAGAATTTTCTGAAATGGGAGTAAAGGGTACAAGCTATCTAACTTTTGCCGAACAAAAAATATTAAAGCAACTTGCGTTACATCTTGGTGTTAAACACGTTCCATTGATTAAAAATGAATTTAAATCTTCAAAGCAAGAATTTATAAATGTGATGAATCCTGATGGAATATGGCATGTTGATGATGCAAATTTTAAATTTAAACACATCGGTACCGATAAAGCATTTATAAAAAATGGAGATCCAACCTTTATTTTTTTATGTAATAGTATAAGATCCAAAATCGATCAAGCTCATTTGGATAGAATCTTAGAATTAGATCAACCGTTATAAACTAAATTCACAGCGCCTTGTTCTTCTCCATATATTGATGGAGTATCTATTGGATGGTGAGGATTTTGTTCGTATGCCCAATCTTTAACTCCAAGCTCTTTAAATCTTTTTACAATTTTCTCGTTATAATAGAGCATGATTGTTTTGACTCTTCGTTGAATATCAGCTCTAGTACGATCTTGCGTATTCATTTCAGTTCCATCATTATATAAAAATTGAATATAAAGGGTTTTCGGTATATGAACCATTTTTGTATTAAGAAAAGTTCTTATGATTAACTCATAATCATCTGCTATAGTTAATCCACGAGCATGTCCACCAATCTCAAAATAGGTTGAACGCCTCCATGCTCTAATATGATTTGGAACTCCAACAATATGTCTAATTGTTTTAGGATTTATAGGAGGAGTAATCGAAGATTGTACCTCATGACCCATAACATAGTCAGTTCTATATGTTCCATATCCAAGCGCAAAACCTTCTCCATAAATATTAGATTTCCAATCAATTGAAACTTCAGGTGCATCTGAATAAAAGAATCCGGCATCTGGAAACATCTGAGACGCTTTATATAAGTGTTCTGCACAATCAGGAGTCAATAGGTCATCATGATCCAGCTCTGCCAATATTTCACCTTTACACATGCATGCTGCTCGCCACTTAACCTCTCCTATCAAACCGCCACTTTTTTCTTTAAAATCATAAACTCTAACCCTAGTATCTTTATCTGCTAAATCTTCTGCGATCTTTAATGTTATACCATCATCATTTGAATCGTTCACCATCACCCATTCCCAATTATTGTGGGTTTGGTTTTTAAGAGATTCGTAAGTTTTGTATAGTTTTTCTTTGGTATTGTATATTGGAGTAAAGAACGAAATCAATTCCTTTCTATCGGTAATATTTAGAATATCGTGCATTGCAACTCGATATGCCATATCTCCCATGAGTGATGATTGCTCTTTAACGTTTATCCATTTCCTTCTAATTTCTAAAGGAGCTACAAATAGCTTTGGCAAACTTGATTCATCTTGAACACACGATAATATCGCATCGGGTTTAAATCGATTAATGACTTGAAATATTTCATCATCATTATTAATATACTCAACCTCAAGTTCAGAAGATTCATAGTACACTGGATTATTTGTTGTTAGGACTGGATTCCCTTCACCGATAAATAGAATCCTTGGATTTCTTACTTTCATATAAATTATTCTACGTCAAAGAAAAATAGTTGAAAAAATCTGGCATTGTTGATTGCATCTCCGAAATATTTGGTAGCTGCATGAATTCTTTTGGAATTAAAGAGAACCAATCTGTTATAGACATTTGCAACCTCATCCATTAATTCATATTGGGTGCTATCATAGAAGTTTAATTCATTGCTAAGACCTTTAAATGTATCATTGAATTCTTTTTGATTTGAATCATCTACATTTTCAAATATTGTAGCACCTGTATACTTGCTCTTATAGAATGCAGTTCCAGTATTAATTGGAGCATCTGGAGTTAAAAATACCATTGCTGCGTATGTTTGAGTATCTACATGATACACGATAGGATCTTGTGCTGTACAATATTGAAAAACTCCATTAGCATATCTTGGATGATTCCAATTAGTTACCTTACGACCTATAATCTTTTCAAACTTCTCTTTGGTACCATTCAAAATAAATGCATTTCCTTTTGTACGTTTACCTTTATGATAATCAGAATCCTTGTACTCTAAATTATTAATAGCATAATCTCTAATCAAATCTGGATCCGCATAAAAATTATCTACAACAATAAGATCTTTGTGATCCCTATTAAATCCAGAATAATACGCGATCCAAAATTTAAATGAATCCAATATCTTAATTAACGTAGTGCTTTCTTTAAGTTGTATGCTAAAAGGTTTATCAATTTCATTAGCATTGATAGTTATTTTAAATCCTATCATTGTATTGCCTAATAGAGGATACGCATCTTTCACATCAGTTCTCAGAAATTTAATATATGAAATTTCTCGGGTATCAATTACAAACTTTTCTATTTCTCTATTAATATTAAAGATCCAACCCTGTATTTCATAGGTATCTTTATTCTGATGAACTTTATCGACATACATCTTTGTAGACGCATCAAATGTCTCGTGTGCCATATTTAAAATATTTAAATGTGATTATTTAAAGTGTGATCCACCAACCCAAAGAACCAATGACTTTCTTAAGCCTTTTGTAACCGGAGTTACTCTATGTAGCACATAAGAAGGAAATAAGACTCCGACTCCTTTACCTCTTGGACCTTGTTTCGGTTCATTTCCACCAAACCAAAGTTCTAAATCTCCACCTTCGTATTCTTCGGTATCACTCATTTGAACGGTGATCGAAATTTTACGATGTGACATATTACCTGGTCCACAATCCATGTGCCATGTGTAATGTCCACCTTCTTCTGCATAATATTCAGTGTATTGAATTAATTCAGTTGCAGAATATAGATCAAAATGCCAAATTGCATTATTTGCAGTTGCTGCAAGCTTGGTTAATTTTTCGTATAACCAAATCCATTTTTGATCTTTTGGAATCCATTTAATTCTAGAACTTCTAATTTCTTTACTGCTTTCTTCTCCTTCATCGCCAAGCTTTGCTTTGGCTGAAGATACTACAGCTAAATCTTTTTCAATTTTATCTAATTCAATATCAGTGAAGATATTGCTATACCAGTAATAATTATCTGGTGTGTTGTGTGGTTGAACGTATTGCATATTATAATCTTTAGTAGTTTATTTATCACAATAAAAAAGAGCTCAGCCTTTTGGACTGAGCTCTTAGTTTAAGCTTATGGCTTGTTATTTATATTGAGATTAACTATTTTGTTTATTCTCAAGTTCTTCAACTTTAGCCGCAAGTGCTTTGATACCTTCGATTAACAATGGTACGATTTTTTCGTATTGAACCGTAATGTAGTTTTCACCACTAATACTGTTTCCATTTTCATCGGTATCGAATGGAGCAGCTTTGATAATCTCAGGCAATACTGCTTGGATTTCTTGTGCGATAACTCCGACATGTTTATTTGTGTCAGTGTAACCGAACTGAGCCGCTAATTCGTTAGGCGTATAATAAACACCATTGATAGATTTGATCTTATCAAGTGCATCTACGATATTACCAAGGTTGTTTTTCAATCTGGCATCTGAGTAGTATGCGATGATATCACCTGTTGCAGTGATAGAACCG
>TBL_comb47_HYPODRAFT_10007648_pt1 | contig 11258 bp, 8 predicted proteins | sample TroBogypolimnion_40_FD_10682 | JGI IMG/M metagenome (IMG submission 10682) | reverse complement strand
GTTCTGCGATGGCTATCTTTGGATTTGTCTATCTGTGGTATCTTATGGCTGTACTGCTTCTGGAGATATGGTTTGACTATCGCCGTGATATGGTGATATGGGCAAATGAAACAACCGGGTTCAAACGGTTTTTATACAAACTGCTGTCCTTGTGGACTACCGATATTACCCCTAAAGCGGTTGCATTGGATGATCGGATCGGGTATATTGTTACCGTAATCGGGGTTCCCTCCGCATTTTTACTCCACGGATATGTCGGCTTTATTTTTGGATCGATCAAGGCCAACCCCTGGTGGTCGACCGTATTGATGCCAGTGATCTTTTTGTTTTCAGCCATGGTATCGGGAATTGCGCTGGTTATGCTGATCTACATTGTTCTAAGCAAAATCAGGAAGCAAATCCTCGATATGGATTGTCTGGATACTATCGCCAAATACCTCTTTTATATCCTGATTATTGATTTTACCCTCGAAGGTTTGGACCAGATTCACCGGATTTATGTTGCCGAAGAATCGTTTGAAGCATTGCATAAACTGGTATTTGGGAAGCTCTTTTATTCCTTGTTCATCTACCAGGGATTGTTGGGCACGATCGTCCCTTTACTGACCTTGGGAACTCTGCAATTTTACAAGCCAGTTTCAAAAGTACGAAGGGCCATTTATCTGATTCTTCCTATACTGGTTCTTATGGGTATCTTCTTTATGCGCTGGAATGTAGTTATCGGCGGACAATTATTCTCGAAAAGTTTTTATGGTTATACGACCTTTAAAACCGGACTCATTGGTACAGAAGGATATTTAATGGCGGCCACATGGCTTATTGTTCCATTTCTTATTTTATCATTTCTCTTATGGCTTTTGCCTCCCTGGAAGAAAATTCAAACCAGTCATGAATAGGAGGAGCCGAATATGGATCGAATTGATTTAAGCCAGGAAGATCTTGATAAAATCCTGATCCGGTTAGATGCGCTTGAAGATCGGATTGCCTACCTGGAATCGGAAAGAGATCCGGTCAGACAGGCGCACAGGTTTAGTGATCAGGAAACAGAGGAGCCGGAAGAGGAATTTTCGGATGTGAATATCTCGATAAGCTCCCTGTTTGAGACCAAGCTTGGGGAATACGGGTTGGCGTGGTTAGGAAACATTGTGCTGTTTTTTGCCATTGCATTCCTGTGGCAATATTTCAACGATCAGGGAAAACCATTTGTTTCCCTGATCGTTGGCCTGGTGAGCGTTGGATCAGTTTTTACCATGTCGCATTATTCCCGAAAGAGCTTTGCTTATCTTTCAGAGATTTTTAATCTTTTTGGTTTTATCATCTTATTCTTTATCCTGCTACGACTTCACTTCTATACCGGCAAACCGTTGTTGGCCAGTGAGGTTTTTACGGTGGCATTATTATTGGCTGCGACAGGAGTTTTATACTACCTGGCAGTTAGAAAACAGTCGCCTGTGTTGGTCGGAATCGCTTCGACGCAGGCGATAATCACTGCATTTGTTTGCACTTCGACTCATCCGTTTTTTCTGATTTCGCTGACAGCTTCAGGATTGGCTGTACATCTGTTCTGGAAATACAACTGGTGGAAACCCATGATTTATATATTGTGCCTCACTTTTTTCACTTACCTGGTTTGGTTGCTTAAGAGTCATGTATCGTTGGTTAAAACGCCCGGAGATTTATCATTTCACTTTGCATTCATTTATTTTTCAATAACCACGGCAGTTTATTCCCTGGTCGCATTTCGAAAACAGAATCAGTTGTTTCCCGATTCTGCCATACTCACAACGATCCTGCTTTCAGGTATGGCCTATTCCGTTTTAATGCTGGTATTGGTTTTCTCACATTTCCCTAAAGCCTATATCCCATTTTTTACGGTTATATCTGTTTATAGCATTGCCTATTCCATACTGCTTAAACTTTATTCGGAGTGGAAGTATTCACCTGCTCTTTTTGCCTTGTTTGGATTTTTTGCCATAAGTGTTTCTATAACAGGAATATATCATTTCCCCGATTCATTCCTTATGCTTATTTGTCAGAGTTTTTTAGTCCTTGTTTTAGCACTCTGGTACAGGTCGCATATCATCACCCTCATAAATACTTTTCTGCTTATCTTTCTGGCGATAGGTTATTATAACCTTTCAGGGGAACTGAATTCAGTCAATTATTCTATTCCGCTCGTGGCATTCCTATCAGCCAGGCTGATTAACTGGCAAAAGGAACGGTTAAATATCAAAACCGACTTTATCCGGAATATCTACCTTTTTACGCTGTTCTTTTCATTACTTTATGCTACGTACAAAGGGTTGCCGGCACAGTATATTACCGTTACGTGGCTTTTTATTTCAGGAGTTTATTTTGTATTAAGTGTCCTGATCAGGAGCATTAAGTACCGGTGGATGGGAATGGCTAATTTACTCGTCTCCGGATTTTATCTTTTCCTGGTAGATATGGCTAAGACCGATCTTATTTTCAGAATCCTTGCATTTCTGGCTTTTGCAATGATATCGATTGGAATTTCAACTTATTATGTGAAAAGACTGAAAAGGAGAGACGCCGGTCCGGAAGTTTGATAAAGGTTACTAATCGAGTCTAAACAGGTTGAATTAGAGATCATGCCGACTCTATAAGTGACTAAGCCGACTCTATTAGAATCCGTGATGATTCTTTTTGCATATATAATTCAATTTCCTTTGCACTTCAACGATTAAATTACTTTATGATAGCTGACCATCAAAGACGCCGGTTTCTGCGGGATTGTAAGTTCGATTCCTTCCATCATTTCTTTTCCAGTCTTCCGGATACGTAAACCATAATCATCAAAGAATAATTCATAAGTTGCCTCTGCCTCCACTCCGGAAAGTTTTACCTGAATCGATTCCGTGTTACTTCCTCCGCGACGAAATGCAATAATAATTCCGTCTTTCTGGTCTGGTCTGTTCATCTGGTAAGCCAGCCATACATTATCCCCGGTGTTATTCCTGCTTTCGGTTAACGGGTAGTAATCGGCGTAATAAAAGGGGCGCAGGGCCTTGAAATCCTGCATCCGCTTTTGAATGGCAGGTATAGGCTCGGAGGCCTTCCCTGTAATTTCCCAATTCATTACTGCGGTCGCTCCAAGCCCTGATCTTAGGGTATAGTTGTCTGTTTTGTATATCGCGGTGCCGTGGATCGGAAGATAAAAGTTCAGGCCGTAGGTATGGCATTGATAACCATTTGGCTCTCCGTATTGGTAATCGGTCCGCCAGAGGGGTGAGCTGCGGGAGGTTGTTTCAAGATCGAGACGGCGACCACCGCTTGCACAATTATCGATCAGCAGATTTGGAAATCGGGCCAGTAAGCTGTCCCAGAACGCATAAAGTCCTTCGATATGGCGGATTTCAGAGATTCCGATCCGCCCTGGTTTGTCCTTGGCTTCCCAATAGGGGAGGGGATCGAAGTTGAAATCCTGACGGTAATTGTCAATCCCTTCGTTTTGGATTAAATTGCCAATAAGATTTGTCAACCAAGAGAGAGCATCCTTGTTTCCAAGATCAAAAAGATAATTATCATTCCCTTTAAGTTTGATCAGCCATTCGGGATGTTCGCGGTCAATCATCGACCCGGGACTCACCCGTTCAGGTTCAAACCAAACCATGAATTTCGCTCCGGTAGCATGAACTGCATCTGAAACAGGTTTTAATCCGCGGGGAAAACGTTCCTTGTCTACGGTCCAGTTTCCCACGTTCTGCCACCATCCCCCTTTGGCTTTGTCCCATCCGCATCCGGTGTACCATCCGGCGTCAAGCCAGAAAACTTCAGGGAGTATTTTAAATTGCTGGTACCGCTTGACCAGTGCAATGGCAAATTCCTCTGTCAGACAATTATACTCACCGCAAGGTTCGGGGTCTCCGTAATCGAAGCTCCCTGATAACGGATATTCGGCATATTTCCCGTTTATTTTGCGGGAGTGGTGGGCAAGGATAAACTGCCTGAACTTGTTATGACCAATCATCCGGTCTGAACCTTTCCAGAAAAGGAGGCAGATTTTTGGGGTACGGATCTCTTCGGATGGGTTGAGTGACAATTGCATCTTTTCCATTCCCGATTTCAGGGAAACCGTTTTGTCGTCGGATTGCAATACACTGGCATACCATTTTCCGGTCCAGCCCACTGCAGCCAATATTCCCTGATTACCAGGAGTTTCAATGTTAAAAAACGGGAAAGCGGTATTGTCGGATGAACGGCCACCAACTGGAGTCATATAAATATCCTTTCCGACTTTCATCTTCTCGTCGATTGGCTGAAAATCATTGCGTTGAGCATCACTTCCGCGGTTATGATGAAGGATGAAATTGCCCGGGCTTTCAGCGATAAAAGAATGATCAATAACTGCAGGTTGTTCTAGGATAGGGGTGCTTACGGCTGAAGTATTCGAAAATTTCAGGACCCATTCCACTGCAGGAAAATCGGTGAAGCAGGTAACCCTGCATTTAACAACCAATCCGGTTTTAGGGTCCGTATAGGTGAAAATTGATTCTTCTGTGGTTGAATCTGAAGATTTTAACTTTTCGACCCGGAACTGCCATCCATTGATAAATTCATCCGATTTTTTCCCGTCATAAACGAATGAAAAGGGTGGGATCTTCCCTTTGGCAAAATGTTGATTGACCCATTTTTGAACATCCGGACCTGAGCCTGGAATTCCCTTTGAGGATTGGCCAAGGGTGGTTCCCAAAATTCCGAAAATGGCTGCAAATGTTAGCAGAAAGAGTTTTTTTCTGAAGTAATGGGCAGGAATGTAGTTTATTAACGTCATGAGCATTAAATTTATTTTGGTGTTTTATTTTACGTGCAGCGAAACAATCTTGTCGGGCCATGGTGCCGGATCGCCTGTTTTTTTCAAAACCGGACGCTGGGCATCGACACTACGCAGGTAATTGCCCAGGATCTCTGATAACTCTTTTAATTTTGCGGGCTCAGTTGCCGCCCTATCATGTTTTTCACCGATATCTTCTCTGATATTAAAGAGTTCAGCTTTTTGGTCCTTGTACCAGTAAACCAGTTTCCAGTTGATGCTCCGCACTGTGCTGGTTGTTCCGATCCCCGGACCCGTTGGTCCCCATTTATTCGGGAAGTGCCAGAACAGGTTCCTGTTTTTGGCAGTAGTCCCTGCCTGTAAAAGCATCGGAACAAAACTCTTCCCATCCACTTTTTGGATGGTTTGATAATCCGTTATTCCGGCCAGTTCCAGTATTGACGGAAAAAAGTCTTCGATAATCAGGTAATCGTTACATACTGAGGCCGGCTTAACCTTTCCCGGCCATTTCACGATCATGGGTTCACGTATTCCCCCTTCATATGCTGACCCTTTGCCGCTATTCAACGGGCGGTTATGGGTATGTGGTTCGCCGCCCCTGGCCTCGGCGCTCAATCCGCCGTTATCCGACATAAAAAGGATAATTGTTTGGTTGGCTATCCCTTTTTGATCCAGATAGTTCATCAAATCACCCAGACTCTTGTCCATCGCCTCAATCATCGAAGCGTAACGGGCTTCGGTCTCTTCGAGTCCCATCGCCTTGTATTTCGGATAAAACCTCCTGTCGGCAGTGATTGGGGCGTGAACCGCATAGTGGGCCATATAAAGATAAAAAGGCTTCTTTTGGGTCAGTGCCTTGTCCATGGCAAGGATTGCCTCGCGTGTGAGCGCTTCAGTCAGATTGATGGAATCGCCGTGGTATTTTTCAAGACCAGGGACACCCCAGGGTAAGGTATAAGATCCTTTTTCGGCGTTTCCATAGTTCTTTTCACCCAGGTAGCTTCCGGGACCTCCCGCAGCGTGACCGGCAATATTAATATCAAAACCCAGGCTTAATGGGTTCGCAGCCGGGGTATTCATCGCACCGTAGTGGGCCTTTCCGCAGTGAATCGTAAAATAGCTGTTGTCATGCAGAATCTGAGAAAGAGTGGTTACCTGCACCGATTGCTCAATGGAGTCAGTGGGTTGAAGTCCGTTGTAATTCCACTTTGGAAATTCAAGCTGATCATCTTTGGGATCGACCCCTGTGTTGCGTTGTAAAGTCCAGTTAGTCACCCGGTGTCGTGCCGCATTCATCCCCGACATCAGGCTGACGCGCGATGGTGAGCAAACTGAACAGGCATAGGCCTGGGTGAATTTCATTCCCGAAGCGGCAAGCCTTTCCATCGAAGGGGTGTGATAAAGCCGGTTCAGCGGGGTCTGCTTATCCCAGAATGGAACTGAAGTGTCTTGCCATCCCATGTCATCGACCAGAAACATGATGATGTTCGGCTTATTCACCGCCTTTTGTTCCCGGGAGGAACATGAAATCGGGGCGATCAGCGCCGAAGTTAATAAACCTAACGCAGCCGGGTACTTAAGAGTATTCAGTTTAGTCATTGAGGTCAATTTTATTCCAAAGATATTTAAATCGGTATATAAAACAGCGGGAGTTCCGCAACTTACACCGGTTACAACTGCTTTGCCTGGAAATTATCAGGTTATTCTGCTGAACTACCAATACCAGGTGATTCATAAATCATCAACACTTACACTTTGGTCCAAAGGGAGGGCAACTCTGACTTTTACTCGTCTCAATTCATCCGGTGTGTAAGTGTGGGGAAAAATGATTTATTAATCGTAATTTTAGCTCAATTAACTACAGCATGTAAAAAGTTTAAAAATGAAAAAAATTATTCCGTTATTTATTCTTTTGATGGGTTTCGGTTCCATCATTTTAATTTCATCATGTGATAAAACGGGAACAGTTCAGGCTCCCGGAACCGTTGCAAAGCGGTTGTTTGGTCAACTGCCCGGTGCCGATGAAATAAACCTCTATACCCTCATAAATCATTCGGGCATTACCCTGAAAGTAACCAACTTCGGGTGCCGGATAACTTCCTTAATGGTGCCTGATAAAAACGGGAAATGTGCTGATGTTGTTCTCGGGTTCGACAGTCTTGCCGGATATTTGTCCAATAACCCCTATTTTGGCGCCGTGGTGGGCAGATATGGAAACCGGATTGCCAAAGGTAAATTTGAGATTGACGGAAATCAATACACGCTGGCACAGAATAACGGAGTCAATCACCTCCATGGCGGACTCAAAGGTTTTGATAAAGTGGTGTGGAAAGCTGAAGATTTCGCTACAGCGAATAGTGTCGGACTTAAACTCCATTACCTGAGTAAGGATGGGGAAGAGGGCTACCCCGGCAATTTGAGTGTCGATATAACCTACACATTGACAGATGATAATCAATTGATTTTAGCTTATAAGGCAACTTCGGATAAAGCTACCCCAATAAACCTGACACAGCACAGCTATTTTAATCTGGCAGGAGGCGGAGAGATCAAAGCTCATGAATTGATGATTGCCGCATCAAAATACACGGTGGTTGACAGTACATTAATCCCTACCGGTGAATTGCGCGATGTTAAGGGGACCCCCTATGATTTTACAACGGTTAAGGCTATCGGAAAAGATCTGATTGCCACAGGCGGAAACCCAATCGGTTACGATCATAATTTTGTACTCAATACCAAAGGGTTAACAGACCTGGCAGTTCGCGTGGTTGAGCCGGTCAGCGGGAGAACGATGGAGGTCTATACCGATCAGCCTGGAGTTCAGTTTTATACCAGCAATTTCCTGGACGGAACCATTACCGGAAAATATGGAAGAGTTTATACCCAGTATTCCGCTTTATGCCTTGAAACGCAGCATTTCCCCGATTCACCCAATCATCCGGCTTTCCCTACTGCCATTCTAAAGCCAGGGGAAACTTACCTTACGACAACGATTTTTAAATTCTCTGCCAAATAGAGTCATTTTTATACGATGTAAGCATTCTATTATTGAGTTATAGGTTATCTTTAATTTAATTACAAGTGTAAATTACTTTTAAAACCATTAAACATGAAAAAAATGTCACGAATTCAATCATTGCTGACTGTATTGCTTTTTTGTTTACCGTTTATTGTATTTTCCCAAAATTCGATTATTATTCATGCCGATAAGCCGGGATCGAAAATTGATAAGGCTATTTACGGACATTTTGCAGAACACCTTGGGCATTGCATCTACGGCGGGATATACGTTGGAGAGAAATCGGATATCCCAAATACCAAGGGTTTTCGTCTGGATGTGGTGGGGGCATTAAAGGATCTGAAAGTTCCTTTGGTTCGCTGGCCTGGGGGATGCTTTGCCGATACCTATCATTGGAAAGATGGGGTTGGACCAAAGGCTGACCGCCCTTCTATTATTAATGTTCATTGGGGCGGAGTAACCGAAGATAACAGCTTTGGAACCCACGAATTTCTTGATTTCTGCGAACTGATCGGTGCTGATGCCTATGTTTGCTTAAATGTGGGAAGCGGATCGGTGCAGGAGGCTGCTCAATGGATCGAATATGTTACTTCATCGAATGAGAGTCCGATGACAAAACTGCGCAAGCAAAACGGTCGCGAAAAGCCCTGGAACGTTAAATACTGGGCAGCCGGAAATGAGACATGGGGTTGTGGCGGCAATATGCGTCCGGAATATTATGCGGATCTGTATAATCAATATTCATCATTTATGCGCGCTCCGGGAATTTATAAAATAGCCAGCGGGGCCAATAGAGACGATTATAAATGGACTGATGTCCTGATGAAACAATCGGCTCGGATGATGAATGGAATCTCGGTTCATTATTATACCGTTGCCGGAGATTGGAATAACAAGCATTCTGCTACTGAGTTTAATGAAAACGAGTGGTTTATCACCTTACAGAAGACCCTTAAAATGGAGGAGCTGGTCACTAAACATTCGGCCATCATGGATAAATACGACCCTGCCAAAAAAGTTGGTCTCCTGGTTGATGAATGGGGTACCTGGTTTAATGTTGAACCCGGCACCAATCCCGGATTTCTTTTCCAGCAGAACACACTACGCGATGCACTGGTGGCAGGGATCAACCTGAATATCTTCAATAACCATGCCGACAGGGTCAGGATGAGCAATATCGCACAAATGATTAACGTCCTGCAATCGGTAATTTTAACCAAAGAGAAGGAGATGGTTTTAACGCCAACCTATTATGTCTTTAAGATGTACAATGTTCATCAGGATGCAACTTTGCTGCCACTTGAAATAAAGTGCAATAAATATACTTCGGGTTCAGCCTCAATAGATGCGATCAATGCTTCAGCTTCAATAAAAGACGGTGTGGTAAGTATCACCTTGTGTAACCTGGACCCTGTAAATGCTCAAAATGTAAGTTTTGATATCAGAGGATTAAAATCGGAACAGGTTTCGGGAAAAATCGTAACAGCCGATAAAATGAATGCCTTTAATGATTTTGGGAAAAAAGAGGAAGTTTCCATTGCCGATTTTAAGGGCGCTAAACTGAATAAGGGAAAGATAGAAGCCTTACTTCCAGCAAAATCAGTTGTTCTAATCCAATTAAGATAATCAGGTTTTAGGAGAGGTAGGGCAAAGATATCCAGCGGAAAACATACTTGACGTGTTTTTTTATTAACTTCATAATAAATTTAAAGGTTATGAAGAAGTTCTTTGTTGCCTTTCTGGTATTCCTTGTCTTATCTTTTCAGTCGTTATTGGCGCAGGAAAAATCTATTCCTTACAGTCAGGCTGACCGGGACCGTATGGTTAGGGTCGAAACTCAGATACGGGCATTGGATAAACGCATAGATGACGTTCATTTACAGATTAACCGTCTTGAAGATAAATTTGACAGTTACTTTATGTGGGGATTCGGATTGGTATTAATGTCAATTTTTGGATTAACCGGATTTGTTATTTATGACCGGCGCACTACCCTGCACCCGTTGAGAATAAAACAGAGCGAATTATTAAAGCTTTAAAAGAAGCTTCAGAGAAAGATCCTGTATTAATGGAAGCCTTAAAACGAACTGCTCTCTGGTAAAACGTTTGTAAACAATCAGCTCTAAAACGAATGGTGTGGGTAATGAAGCTTTTCGCTCTGCTTATAGCTCGCTACTTGCTTTTAGTATCTGGCGGCTAGCTTGAATGGCTGTAACCAATTGACTCTTTTCCTAACCCTAGCATGAAAAATACAACTTTCTTCCGGATAAAATCTGCCAGTTGCTAGTTGCTTGCTGCAATAAGAGCAATATTTATGCGCCTTCACCAAAAGTCAATAACTCATGAAGCAATTTCAATCAAGAGTCTTAATCTCTTCACTATAATCAAATTGCAAATCTTCATGCAGCGTGCCAATCGTTTTTTTGATCCGTTGTAACTGGCGCAGATAAATGTTTTTGATGGTAATGTTGTGGCGGAATGGGACCTCTTTTTTGAATTTCCGGCAGAAATGAATCAATAATTCCACCTCTGTCCGTTTTTGCCCTGAATACCGGATCCGTTGATTGGTAAATGCAAGAGCTTTACGGATTCCTTTTTTGGTAAGATAGGGTGTCATCCTGTTTAGTTCGCTAAAGTGCTGGTTTACTTCCTCTTTAACCTTCCGGATGTATTCAGGTTCGTCATCTGCCTCGAACAACAGGTAGGAGAGGAGCTCCTTGTTCTCCTTTTTGAACCTGGCAAGGCGAATACACAATTCAGGCAAATCGCTTAACGGGACATTATTGATGGCCCTTCTCAATTCAGGAAGCGAGGCTGTTGTCATCGGGTAAATCTGCTTTTCCGAAGCGGATCAAGTAAATATTCGAGTCCGTTCAGTTTGATTTCATAGATCGTTTGGAGGAGAATTCCCAATTTTCCTTCAGGAAATCCTTTCTGCTCAAACCATTCCAGGTACGAAACAGGAAGGTTGCAGATTAAGGTCCCTTTATATTTTCCAAAGGGCATTTGAGTCAGCGTAAGATTAATCAGTATGTTAGGATCCGGGCTCATAGGCATCTTGTAATTTTGATCTGACCTGGCATTCCTGACTGGTTTTAATTGCCTTTTCTGGAAGATCGTTTTTCTTGTTGATTTAAAGGTTCCTAAAAATTTGAAAATTCGGGTGATTATCCTGAACTTTCTCATAAATTTTGAGTAGTCAAAGATAGTGCTTTAAAAAAGAATTTATATAATTTTATAAAGTTTCCAAACCCCCGATTTCTGATTGAATGGGATGCGGATTTGAGTAATTTGAAGACTAATTGAAGACTTAATTAAAATACTAAAGACTATGAAAATTCCCGATTTATCAGCCACCTATTTGGGACTTCAACTTAAAAATCCCCTTATCGCAGGAAGTAGCGGACTCACCGATTCTGTTGAAAAGATTCTCAAGCTTGA
>TBL_comb47_HYPODRAFT_10007647_pt1 | contig 11262 bp, 9 predicted proteins | sample TroBogypolimnion_40_FD_10682 | JGI IMG/M metagenome (IMG submission 10682) | reverse complement strand
CCCCAGTCCCCAACGAAATCGTATTCGCCAACGAGACGTTAGAAGATGTAAATTGCAGAATTCCGCCGCCACTCAACGATATTCCGCCCGCGCCGATCTGATTAGCAGCACTTATCGAAATCCCACCGGTGCCACTAACGTTCACACCCCAAGTGCCCGAACTGGTACCGGTCAACGTCTGAATGGCCGACCCAACCTCCGAGAGAGTGCCCGTTCCAGAAAATTTCACCGACGACGACTGCGCCGAAGTGTTATTCAACGTGAGCGTGAAACCACCCAGAGCGATTGTATCCGAGGTGTTCGCCCCCAGACCTGCAACTGTTGTCGGAGACGAGGTTAATGTCACGGTCAGATTGGAGCCACCGAACGTGACGACGTCGGTAGCGCCTGGCGGAGTTGCCGCGCACCCGGTCCACACCGAGGCGCTCCAGTTTCCAGACGACGTAAGTGCGCACGCCGCAGCGGCCGGCGTCGGGACTAAGGCAGCCAGCGCCGAGAATATAATGATAGCAAGGCTCGCAACCGCCGCCACCGAAAGCGCGCGCCACTTAAAGCCTGACCGCGAAGGCACTGACGTGCCATGAACAATCTCTGTCATTTATCTTCCCCGGCAGCGGTTTTGCAGACCAGTGCTACACCGACGAACGCACGGATTAACAATCCCGCTACAGCATACAGCCGGGGACAGTCCTCTCCAACTTGCATTTATGATCGGCAACAACGGTCCAACCTCTTGAATTAAAAATCTATTTCACAATTTCCGCCAGATTGGCGCACGACTAAAATCAGAAAATATCATAGAACGATAGATATCTCATCCAAAAGCCACCGTTCGACAAGATTTGTCAAGTTTTAGCGTGTCCGTAATGGCCCCGATCGTAGGCGCGTATTGGCTGAAGATGCCACACAGCGACGGATTCGATATGAAGATCTAGTCACGCAACACCAGATCAGATCAAACTCTGTGCGCATGTGCCGCGTCAGGACTGAATTGCCCTGTCGTGGAAAGCGTGGGAACAGGTGACGCCGGCCCTGAACGATGAGCACTCCGCGTGGCAACCAACAAAGCAAACAAAGGAAGCTGGGGACGAAAATGTCGAACGAAACTAGGATCAACGAGTCCACTGAGATCACCGCTGTCCTGGATGTTGTGATTGTGGGCGCCGGGTTCGCCGGGATGTATATGCTACACCGACTACGCGGCATGGGACTGACGGCAAAGGTGTTCGAACGTGCGNCCGACGTGGGCGGCACCTGGTATTGGAACCGCTATCCCGGTGCGCGCTGCGATGTGGAAAGCATGCAGTATTCGTATTCTTTTGACCCCGCGTTGCAGCAAGAGTGGTCCTGGAGCGAGCGTTTCGCCTCTCAACCAGAGATTTTGCGCTACGCCAGCCACATTGCCGATCGCCTCGATTTGCGTCGGGATATCCAATTCAACACCACAGTCACCGCCGCTGCCTTCGAGGAGGGGGCGGGGCGCTGGGATATCACCACAGATCGTGGAGACCGCATCTCGGCCCAGTTCTGCGTGATGGCAACGGGCTGCCTATCGACCTCGCGTAAGCCTGATTTCAAGGGGCTCGACCGGTTCGGCGGCAAGACCTACCATACCGGCAACTGGCCGCATGAGGGCGTCAACCTGACTGGGCTGCGCATTGGAGTGATCGGGACAGGATCTTCGGCGATCCAGGCCATACCCGTTATCGCCGCACAAGCCAAACATCTCACCGTCTTCCAGCGGACGCCGAATTTCTCAATCCCAACCCGTAACCGGCCAATGGATGCAACCTATGAGCAGTCCTGGAAGCAAGATTACCCGGCACGTCGCGCCTTAGCACGCACATTGCGTAGCGGGGTCGTTACCGACTTAAACGATAAATCAGCGATGGCGGTTTCGGAGGCTGAACGGCAGCAGACCTATGAAGAGCGGTGGCAACTAGGCGGCACTAGCTTTATGGCGGCGTTCAACGATTTATCGGTAAACAAGGCCTCCAACGATACGGCGGCGGACTTTGTCCGGGCGAAAATTCGAGACATGGTTCATGACCCCGCGGTGGCAGAAATTCTGTTGCCCAACAACCATCCGATTGGTACCAAACGAATTTGTGTCGATAGTCAGTATTACGACACCTACAACCGCGACAATGTCTTATTGATCGATGTGCGTAACGCGCCGATTGAGGAAATTACCGAAGGCGGCGTTCGGGTTGGTGGAAAAGTCCACGAGTTGGATGTGATTGTATTTGCCACCGGGTTCGATGCCATGACCGGCACCTTAGTCGCCATCAATCCGCATGGTAGGAACAATGCGACCTTGGCAGAGGCTTGGGAAGCCGGCCCGCGCACGTATCTTGGCCTGATGTCGGCGAATTTTCCGAACATGTTCATGGTCACCGGACCAGGCAGTCCGTCGGTGCTCAGCAACATGATTGTCTCAATCGAGCAACACGTGGATTGGATAGCGGATTGCCTAGCCTATCTACGCTCGCACGGCCTGACGACGATCGAACCAAAGCGTGAGGCACAAGATGCTTGGGTCGAGCATGTCAACGAAATGGCTTTTCGGACGCTCTATCCAACCGCTAATAGCTGGTACATGGGTGCCAACATCCCAGGCAAACCAAGGGTCTTCATGCCATATATCGGTGGGGTGGGCGCATACCGGGTTAAGTGCGACGAGGTTGCCGCCAACGGTTACGAAGGTTTCGCGCTCAGTTCGCAACCGGCGGTAAGCGCCGCCGCCGAGTAAGCGTAAAATCCGTCCCGATCGGCCGGGTCATTACCCGGCCGATCGGGATTGATAGGATCAGCCGACGATTTCGGTGCCGGCGAAGAAATAGGCGATTTCGATGGCCGCGTTCTCAGCGCTATCCGAACCATGGACGGAATTGGCTTCGATGCTCTCGGCGAATTCCTTGCGGATGGTCCCCGCGGCGGCGTTTTCCGGGTTGGTGGCGCCCATGATCTCGCGATTGCGCACGATGGCGTTTTCGCCTTCCAGAACCTGCACGACAACCGGGCCGGATGTCATGAAGGTAACCAGATCGCGGAAAAAGCCACGTTCCTTGTGCACGCCATAGAATGTCTCGGCCTGGGCGGTGGTCATGTGCAGGCGCTTTTGGGCAACAATGCGCAGGCCAGCCTCTTCAAACTTCGCATTGACCTTGCCGGTCAGGTTGCGACGGGTTGCATCGGGCTTAATGATGGAAAATGTGCGTTCGATCGCCATGGTGGGACCTCATCAGTAGTGGTTGTTCGCGGTGGTTCGCTTGCGGCGGGGCTTTAGAGCAGGCTCCCCTGCACGGCAACCCCTTCCCCCATTGGATGGTACACGGCTAAACGACGCCAATGAGTCTTTTGATCATTCGCGACCTTTCGATCCGCATGGCTGGGCGCCTGTTACTCGACGATGCCAATCTGGCCATTGACCCCGGCCGCCGCATCGGTTTGGTCGGACGGAACGGCACCGGTAAGTCAACCTTGCTACGCGCCATATCGGGCGAACTGAGCATTGATGGTGGCGAAATCCGCCTCGCCACCCGGATGCGCCTCGGGCAGGTGAAGCAGGAGGTGCCAGAGGGGCCTGAAAGCCTAGTGGACATTGTATTGGCAGGCGATCAGGAACGGCTGCATCTGCTGCATGAGGCCGAGACGGCAGCGCCAGAGCGTTTGGCAGCGATCCATGATCGTTTGATCACGATTGGCGCGGATAGCGCACCATCCCGAGCGGCCACGATCCTGGCGGGACTTGGGTTTGATACCGAGGCACAAGCCAGGCCGGTTAATTCCTTTTCCGGCGGTTGGCGCATGCGGGTGGCGCTGGCGACGGCGCTGTTCTCGCAGCCAGATTTATTGCTGCTGGACGAACCGACCAACCATTTGGATCTCGAAGCCACGATGTGGCTTGAATCCTGGTTAGCGAAGTTCTCAGGTGCAGCAATTGTTGTGTCCCATGATCGCGGGTTGCTGGACCGCTGTGTGGATTCCATTGTTCATTTGGACCACGGCAAGCTGAACATGACGCCGGGTGGCTATCAGGAGTTTGTCCGCATTCGCACGGAGCGGGCTGCACAATTGGCGGCCGCAGCCACCAAGATTGCCGCGCAAAAGGCGCATATGCAGGCCTTTGTCGACCGGTTCCGCTACAAGGCGAGCAAGGCTCGGCAGGCGCAGGCGCGGTTGAAGGCAATCGCCAAGCTGCCGCCGCTGGAAGCCACGATTGAGGAAAGCGCAACGCGCTTCTCGTTCCCAGAACCTCAACAGCTTGCACCGCCAATATTGTCGCTCGAACGGGTTTCGGTCGGGTATGGCGGCACAGCGATCCTGCGCGATCTGTCGTTGCGGGTGGATATGGATGACCGGATCGCCCTTTTGGGGGCTAATGGCAATGGCAAATCGACGCTGGCGAAGCTCATAGCCGGCAAGTTGGAGGCAAGCTCAGGGGAACTGCGGCGCGGCAACAAGCTTAAAGTTGGGTATTTCGCGCAGCATCAGACTGATGAACTGACTCTGACCGAGACGCCGGTTGATCATATGCAGCGCGCTATGCCGCGGGCCACTGTGCAGCAGGTCCGCGGCCAACTGGCGCGGTTTGGCTTGGACGTTGATCGGGCCGAAACCCGGGTAGGATCGCTTTCAGGCGGCGAGAAAGCCCGGCTGCTTCTGGCTTTGGCGACGCGCGACGCACCGCACTTGCTCATCCTCGACGAACCCACGAACCATTTGGATATCGACGCGCGCGAAGCTCTTGTGCGCGCTTTGGCCGAGTTCTCGGGTGCCGTATTGCTCATTACTCACGACCCTGACCTCGTAGACTTGATCGCCGACCATCTTTGGCTCGTCGGCGACGGCACGGTTAAGCCTTATGACGGTGATCTGGATGACTACCGCAAACTCCTCAGTGAGCGGAGTCGGTCAGCGAGCCGGGCTGATGCCGTCGTGGGCAAGCGCAGTGATCGGCGCGATCGCGCCGACGCGCGCGCTGCAACCGCGCCGCTCCGCAAGCGTGTGCGGGATGCCGACATGAGGATGACAGCCCTTGCAACCGAGCAGGCGCGACTGGAAGCCAAGCTTGCCGATCCAGCGCTATATGGCAGTGCGCGCAAGTCAGAAGTCCTGGCAACGCAAGCACAGCTTGCCGCCACCAAGAAGTTGATCGTGGCCGCGGAGGCTGATTGGCTCGAAGCGTCGGAAGCGCTGGAAGCCGCGACCGTCTAAATATGGAGGCCGTGCGTGCCAATCCCTGAAACGCTGCAAGCCGTTTTCGACGTCCTGAACATAGCACCCAAATGTCACGAACACCCACCCTTGATGACCTCGGAGGATGCCGGAGTGCAGTGGGACAGGCTGGACGGTTGGCAGGTGAAAAACCTATTTCTCAAAGATGCCGGCGGTCAGCTTTGGCTCGTTGTCCTGCCATGCGAGCCGCAGGTGGATACTAAAATCCTCGCAAAGTTGATCGGATCGAAGCGTATTTCCTTTGGGAGCGCACCGTTGCTGTTCGACGTGCTTGGGGTAACGCCCGGCTCAGTAACACCATTATCAATGATGCATGATCGGGATCATTCAGTACGGCTGGTTCTACATTCGGGCATCATGCTAGGGCGCCCACTACTTGTGCATCCGCTGATCAACACCGCCACGGTTGAACTTTATCAGAGCGACCTTGTGCGATTTTTGACGCATTATCAGGTCACCCCGGAGATCCTCGATCTGTCGCCAGCGTTTCGTGCCTCATAGTACCTAAACGGTAAATTGCTCCGTGATGATGCGCTCCGACAAACCTTGGCCGGGGTCAAAAAGCACGGTTGCCGAAATCTCACGGTCTTCGTGAACTGCAACAGACATCACATCACGGACTTCATGCGAGTCGGCAACTGCGGCGACCGGGCGCTTGTCGCTCTCCAACACCTCAAACAGCACTTCCGCCGAACTTGGCAGCAATGCGCCGCGCCAGCGACGAGGTCGAAACGCACTGATCGGGGTCAATGGGAGCAAATTGGCCGAAAGCGGCACAATTGGGCCAAATGCGGATAGGTTATAGGCGGTCGAACCCGCCGGGGTGGAAATCAGCACACCATCACAAATTAACTCCGCCAACCGGACATTGCCATCAACGGTGATGCGGATCTTCGCTGCCTGCGCCAATTCTCTGAGGAGAGAAACCTCATTCAGCGCCAATGCTTCGTGCACCGCGCCACCGGTTGTAATCGCAAACATGCGTAGCGGATGTAGGCGTGCAGGCTGGGATTTGGCGAGGCGCTGAGGAAGATCGTCTTCGTTCAGGGCGTTCATCAAAAAGCCAACCGAGCCGCAATTCATCCCGTAGACCGGGATATCACGATCCAGCACCAGGTGCAGCGTTTCCAACATGAAGCCGTCACCACCGAGCGATACGATAACGTCCGACTCATCAACGGGCACGTCACCGTAGCGATCAATCAGCCGGTTACGCACATCGACAGCCATCGGCGCCGACGAAGCGCGGAAACAGATCCGCTGGTAACCGGCACTTATCGAGGCCGTCAAACCAGCTTCCGCTGGGTCATAACAGGCATGTCTCGGCGGATTCGCTGGGTCAAGTCGAGGTCGATCCGGGCCGTCGCCCAGCCTGTGCCGTCCGATACTTTGGCTACCACGTGGCCCCACGGGTCGACCAGCATAGAATGACCGTAGGTCGTTCGCGTCTCTCCATTCGCTTCCTTATGGGGACCATACATAGCCGGTGCAGCGAACCAGCACTGGGTTTCGATCGCGCGGGCGCGAATAAGCGTCTCCCAGTGATCTTTGCCGGTTTGAAGCGTGAAGGCCGCCGGAAGGAAAATGAGGTCGGCACCCGCTTGGCGGAGCTTTAGAAAGAGCTCAGGGAACCGCACATCATAACAAATCGCACACCCAACTTTCAGGCCCTCCGCCTCGTAGGTCACGATGTCGTTACCAGGCGCATAGGTGCGGCTCTCGCCAAAGACCAGACCATCTGGGGTACTGATATCGAACAGGTGGATTTTTCGATAGCGAGCGATCTCGGTACCATTCGGGTTGAACACCAGCGTGGTGTTAAATAACCTGTCGCCGCCCTTCTCGCCGATTGAACCACCATGGACGAAAATTTGGTTGTCGCGCGCCGTTTTACGCAAAAACTCGTAGGCTTCACCGCCAGGCAGGTTGCTGCCAGGTGGCGGTAGCTCCTCAGCCTGCCGGAATTTTCCGTCGCGATCCCCACCCATGCAACTCCACACTTCGGGCAAACTCACGATCCCGGGACGATCAGCGGCGACCGCGGCTTCAATCAGCGCGCGCGCCTGATCGATATTGGCCATTTTGTCGGCCCCAGCATTCATCTGCACGACGCTCACTCGCATACAGCGCTCCTGTCACGGCGGATATGGCCTACCGGCAATCTAGCAGGCGAGGTGCGACCCTGCTACTGGTGCATGCGTGATGAGTTGGTGCGCTACGTCCGCGCGCCGGGGAGATTGTGGATGAAATTACTTACCCCTGGCCCGGTAACCACACGGCCCGAGGTGAAGGCGGCGATGGCACAGGATATCGCCCCATGGGATAATGATTTCCGGCCTATTTATGAGAATGTCCGCAGCCGTTTGCTTAAGATCGCCGGTGGCACTTTGGACACGCATGTAGCCTTGGCCTTGCAGGGCTGTGGACATTTCGCCATGGAAGCCGCAATCCGCACGTTTATCCCAGCCGGTGGCAAGATTTTGATTCCCCTGGTGGGATCTTATGCCGACCGCATGGCGCATCTGGCCAAAGATGCGGGACGTGTACCGGTTCCTCTGAGGGTCGACCAAGAGCGACCGGTACCTCCAAGCGCCATCGCGCACGCCCTCGCGGACGACTTGACCATCAGCCATGTTGGGCTCGTCTACAGCGAAACCGGTAGCGGGGTCGTGCACGATCCGGCGACGATCGGTGCGGCCGTTCGGGCTGCGGGGCGGCGCCTGCTAGTGGATGCGGTATCGGCGTTCGGCGCGCTGCCTCTGGATGTGTCCCGCCAGCCGGAACTGGAGGCAGTCATGTTCACGTCCAATAAATGCCTGGAGGCCATGCCGGGCCTGGGCTTCACGGTGGCTCGGACCAAAAGTTTAGTCGCCGCCAAGGGCAACGCTGGAAGTTGGTCGTTCGATTTTGCCGACATCTTTGAACATACAATGCGGCCTGATGGCAGCGGGAGCTTCCGGTTCACGCCGCCAGCACAAGTGCTATCTGCGGTGAATACAGCATTGGATCTGTTCGATGCTGAGGGTGGGCAACAAGCACGGCTGGGGCGTTATCGCCAGAATGCCGATGTTTTATACGAGGGTGTGGTGGCGCTAGGGTTGGACCCTTACCTTGCATATGATGTGCAGGGCCCAATTATCGTTAATGTTGCAGCGCCGGATGATCCCGCCTGGAATCTTCAGACGTTCGTAGACCTATTGAAAGTCAACGGCTGGCTGATAAGTAATTTCTATAACACGGCCCGCCCGAGCTTTCGCGTTGGGTGCATCGGGGCAATCACTCCGAACGATATGCGCAGCTTCCTGAAAGCGGTAGAAACTGCGTTAACGACAATGGGTATTAGCAACCGTCGCGCTTGCCGCGCGGTTGCATAATCCGAGCAGAAGGCAGGCATACGCCGATGGCGACCGACATTGAAATAGCGCGCGCCGCAACACTGCGGCCGATCACCGAAATCGCGGCCAAGGCCGGGATCGCGGATGATGCATTGGTTCCCTATGGTCGCTTCAAAGCGAAGATCGAGTTCGATTTTTTAAAAAATCTACAATCCAGGCCTGATGGCGCGTTGGTTCTGGTCACCGGGATTAGCCCGACGGCTGCAGGCGAAGGCAAGACGACAACGACGATCGGTCTGGGCGACGCGCTAAACAAAATTGGCACGCGCACTATGATCGCGCTTCGTGAGCCAAGCCTTGGCCCGTGTTTCGGGGTCAAAGGCGGCGCCACCGGGGGAGGCTACGCCCAAATCGCCCCCATGGACGAGATCAATCTGCACTTTACCGGCGACTTTCACGCCATTACCTCTGCCAACAACCTCCTGGCCGCGATGATCGACAACCACCTGTACTGGGGCAATGCGCAACGCCTGGATACGAGGCGGATCAGTTGGCGCCGGGCCATCGACATGAACGACCGCGAATTGCGTCACGTCGTGCTCGGCTTGGGCGGGAGCGCCAATGGCGTTCCGCGCGAGGATCAGTTCGACATCACCGTCGCCAGCGAAGTGATGGCGGTGCTGTGCCTTTCTCGCGATCTCAACGACCTGCAGGCCCGCCTGGGCCGGATGATTGTTGGGAGCCGTCGGGACGGCACCTTCGTCACCGCAGGTGATTTGAACGCAGACGGGGCTATGGCCGCGCTACTGCGCGATGCCCTGATGCCCAATCTGGTGCAGACACTCGCAGGGTCCCCTGCTTTGGTGCATGGGGGGCCATTTGCCAACATTGCTCACGGCTGCAATTCGGTTATGGCCACGACCGCCGGCCTGAAACTGGCCGATGTTGTGGTGACCGAAGCGGGTTTTGGCGCCGACCTTGGGGGCGAGAAATTTCTCGACATCAAGTGCCGTGTCGCAGGCTTAGCCCCGGCTTGCGCCGTCGTCGTCGCGACTGTGCGGGCGTTGAAAATGCATGGTGGAGTCGTGAAGGCCAATCTCGGCGCTGAGGACGTAGATGCGGTAGTGCGAGGTAACGTGAACCTGGCTCGGCACGTTGAAAACATGCAGAAATTTGGACTGCCAGTCGTAGTTGCGCTGAACCGTTTCTCATCGGATTCCGATGCAGAAATTGCGGCTGTGCAGGCGGCAATGGCNACCCTCGGTACTGAGGTTTGCCTATGTACCCACTGGTCGGACGGTGCAGAGGGCGCGGTTGAGTTGGCACATGCGGTAAACGCGCGGATTGCCGCTGGCACGGCGCGCTATCGGCCGCTTTATCCCGACGCTATGCCGCTTGCAGACAAACTTCGCACCGTAGCGTGCGAGATTTACCGAGCTGTCGACATTGCACTGCCTGCGACAGTTATGCGCAAGCTTGCAAGCTTCGATGCCGCGGGATTTGGCTCGCTACCGGTCTGTATCGCCAAAACTCAGTATAGTTTCAGCGCTGATCCGACACTGCTCGGTGCACCGGTTGGCCATACGATTCCGATCAAAGATGTCCGGCTATCTGCGGGCGCAGGTTTCGTCGTGGCGATTGCGGGCGATATTATGACTATGCCGGGCTTACCGCGCATTCCGGCCGCTGAACAAATTGGACTAACTGCGGACGGTGCCATCGATGGCTTGTTCTAGGCTTCCCCGCGCTCACAAGTCGGGTCTCGTTATCCGGTTGGCCGCGACGTTCGCGGTACTGATGTGCGGAATGCACGCGTCGTTAACCACGTGTTTTGCCGCCTCGACGGCCGACAGCGCAGATATAGCCCACATCGAGACTTATCTGAACGGCATCAAAACGCTCAAAGCGCGGTTTCTGCAAATTGATCCCGACGGGAGTACCAAAGAAGGAACGGCCTGGATTGAGCGGCCAGGCAAGATGCGCTTCGAATATGACCCGCCGGTGCCGTTGTTGCTCATCGTCGGCTATGGCGTTGGCTTCCTCATCGACAAACAACTTCACCAGACTAATAATTTTCCGATTTTACGTTCACCGTTGTCAATTTTTCTTGCCGATCAAGTCAAGCTTTCGAATGATGTGACCGTTGATGCGATTGGGCATTTGCCAGGCCAATTACAAGTTACAGTGCATCAGACGCGTGCTGACAATGAAGGCCAGTTGACCCTCGTTTTTGCAGACAAGCCCCTCACGTTGCTGCAATGGGCGGTTATTGACGCACAGCATCGCGAAACACGTGTTTCGCTGTTCAATATCGAAACGGGTGGCAGCTTTGACCCTAAACTGTTCCTAAACTCTGGCACCAATCAAGGCGAGCAGAATGGTGCACCCGGGCCAAAATCCCATAATTGACGCGCTAACGCGCAGGTTCCACCATCAAGCATGCGTCGAGACCACTGGAGCACCATAGCGATGAAACCATTGATTGGGATTTCGTGCTGCACAAAATTGTTTGGTGCGTTTGGGATGCCGAACCACGCAGCATCGAATACTTATGTACGTGCGACGGATCTGGTTGTTGCAGGCGTGCCAATCCTGGTTCCGGCCAATGGCCATAATGCTGATATCCCCACGCTATTGGCACGGCTTGACGGCATCATATTCACGGGTAGCCGGTCGAATGTGCAGC
>TBL_comb47_HYPODRAFT_10007645_pt1 | contig 11266 bp, 17 predicted proteins | sample TroBogypolimnion_40_FD_10682 | JGI IMG/M metagenome (IMG submission 10682) | reverse complement strand
TAACTGGTTTTTTTATTTTTAATCTTCTTTATAAATACACTACACCCATCATCTTTTAATTCTAAGCACATATCTTCAATATCACATAATATTTCATTAGTAGGATCTAGATATTCTTCAAATAGTTTTAAATATTTCATATATCTTTAAATCTTTTTATTTTAAAAACCGGTTCATCTCTTTTTATTTTAAATACTCTACCAACATTTGCTAATTTTGATTTAATATCATCAATTAAATGATTTTGTATTTTAGTTAATGTTCTATTTCTTTCTAAATCATCTATTATTTTTAACGTTTCTATATTATATTTATATCTGAATGATTTACCAGAGGTGAATAAATCGGATATATTTTGTAATCTATCAGCCAGTTTTATAGTAAGAGCATCATCAGACATCACCATCATCTTATCACATAAATATCCCGTTTTACTACCATAATAATCATCTTTAATCTCTTCTTTAACTGATGTTAATTCTCTAACCAAATCTGATATATATTCACCAAATTCATCTTTAATAATATAGATACCAACATCCTGATCTTTATAACAATCTTCAACCACATCATGCAATATCGAAGCAACTAATATATTTTCATTTTTAGTGTATTTTTTTAAAATAGCATTAACATTTTTAACATGCGCTTCAAAATATGATTTATTTCCAAATTTCCTAATTTGACCTCGATGAGCTTTCTCTGCAAATTCCCACGCTTTTTTTTCTTTAATACTAATAGGTATATTTGGCATAATTTGTATATTTTATAATTGTATATATTAAATAAAAGAATTATATTTGTAACTCTTAATATATAAAATATGAAACATATTATAAGCATGTCAGAAGAATCAATAAGTAAATTTTTAAGTTTAATATTACGACATAAACCAGAAAAAATTGGTATCGAATTAGACCAAAATGGATGGGTAGATGTGGATGAACTTATCGACAAATCAAATATTTATGGCGTTATTTTTGACACTGAAACTTTAAAACATATTGTTGAAACAGACTCGAAAAACAGATTTGCTCTTAAAAATGGAAAAATAAGAGCTAACCAAGGACATTCAATAAACATAGAATTGGGTCTCAAAAGTCAAAAGCCACCAGAAGTTTTATATCATGGAACCGGAGAAAAGTCAGTTAAATCTATTTTATCTACAGGACTTCAAAAAAGAGGTAGACAACATGTACATTTAAGTACCAACATTGAAACAGCAACTAAAGTAGGGCAAAGACATGGTAGCCCATTTATATTTAAAGTACTTGCTGGTCAAATGTATAAAGATGGATTCGATTTTTTCTTATCTGATAATGGAGTTTGGCTAACTGATTATGTACCAACAAAATATATAATAAATGGATAAAATAGAATATGATGAATTTATAGAAGAAATCGAAGAAATTTATGAAAAATATTCTATAGTTAAAGGATATTTAGATGTGGAAAAATTCGATATTATACCGGCTTATCATTTTAAAAAATTATTTTGCCACTGGGTTATAATTGGTACATGTAATGAACATGATATTGACGAAGCTCTTTTCAATTATGATTTTGATGAAATAGACAAAGATGGGTGTTACCAATTTAAATGTGTTATATTATATGATAAAGGAGAATTTGAAGATGGTCGCCAAATATCCAGAGGTTCTTATTATGTGGATTATATAAAATTAGAATATGATCATTCATTTTTATCAAGAGATCGTGATAAAAAATTAGATGATTTATTCGATGTTGATTTTGATATTTTTAATAATCCAGATATTTAATCTGGATTTTTAATATATAAATAATGAAATATTTAAAATATTTTGAAGGATTTAATATAAATCAAATTAAAGATGTATAATATTATCAATATTTATGAACTAATTAATAAAAAATCAACTTCTGTTTTTAGAAAAATTAGAGATATAGGTAAAAATTTAGATGATGATATATCGAATTATGATATATCAAATTTTAAATATGACTTATCAAATAATCATTTTATAATAAAGCCAGATAGTAATTTTATTGAACTATATCATAAATATTGTTTAAAAAACAATTTTAAAAAATTAGAAGATTTAACTTTTGTTGTTTCAGTTTTACCTAAATCTTTAAGTGGTGAATATAATCTAATAGATGTGGAGGATTTAATACCTGATGAATTAAAAGGTTTGTCTATCGGTTATAAGATTTACAAATTTGTATTGGATAAATCTAAATTTTTAATGACCAATAAAAATAATTCACCCGAAGCTAAAAATCTTTGGTATAATTTATTAAAAGATGATGATATGTATGCTGGGACTAATAAATATTATAATATTATAATTAAAAAAGATATTAGTGATGAACTACTAATATCTATATTGAATAAAGTGAAAAAATTTTCATTTATATTTGATGATGAATTAAATAATAAAATTGATAAATTAAATGGAAAATAACTTAGTGAAATATGGATGGTTAGAAAGGTCAGAATGTGGATCAAAAATAGAAATGTTAAGAATATCTTCTTTGTTTCGACAATATCATAATAAATATTCAACAATAGATTATTTCTTGAAAAATAAAAATGGATTTTATTTTATAGTAGATGATAAAATATATAAACTGAAAGAGGATTTCAATTATAATGATTTAGATAGTGATTTTAATAAAATAGAATTAATTGCTGATAATATAGATGAAATTGTGAAATTAGATCTAATGTCAGATGACAATATAAGGGATAAAAGAATATATGAGATTATAAAATAATCTGGTTTTTTAATATATAATAAAAATAATAAAAATAATAATGAGAATACCAAAAGAAGAATTTGAATTGCTAAGAAAAGCTAGAAAAGCTGCAAGAAAACAATGTGAAGAAAGAGATATTGAAGAAAAGATAAAAAACTTAGAATATGTTGAGCCTAAAAGGGCAAAAAATAAGAAACTCTTAATTTAATATATACTATTATGAATAATAGAAATTATTGGACATATGAAAGGTGTAAAGAAGAAGCATTTCTCTAAATAAAAATAAGTGCGGTGCAATTGGTGGATATAACTTAAATAAAAAATAAAAAATGGAGATTTTTAAATATTTACAATTTATTAATGAAAAAATAAATAATGATAGAATACCAACACACGATGAGTGTGTCAATATGTGTAGTGTGGATGGTTCTCCATTTTATGAATCTAAATTTATAATAGATGGTTATAAAATTTCAGCATTTAATTATAGATTGGCAAAATCTGAAGATTTTTTAACTAGTAAATCTCGTGAGATGAGAGGGATATGTTTTATTTTTAACACCAATGGATCTTTATTTAGAAGATATATTTTACTTGAAAAATTTTTTAATCTTAATCAAGTTCCTGGATCAATGTATTCAGATGTTAAAGATCTTACAATTAAATCTATTTCAAACAAAGAGGATGGATCTATATCATCTTTTTTATTGATGCCTAATGGTAAAGTAATTGGGAAATCTAAAATGGGATTTGATAATGATCAAGCTAAGGCTATAAATAGAATTTATAAAACAAATCCGGATATTAAAAAATTTGTAGATTGGTCATTATCTGAAGATTATGTAGCTATTTTTGAATATGTTTCGCCAAATAATAGAATAGTGTTAAGATATGATAAAGAAGAATTAGTTTTACTACGTTTAAGAGACAATAAAACAGGTGAACATTTGAATATTAAAGATTATTTAGATAAAATAGGATCTATAAGAATTGCACCATTTGAAGATGAAAATTCATTAGATGAGTTAATAAAAAAATCAGAATCTGAAACTGGCAGAGAAGGATGGGTTGTAACTTTTGAAAATGGACAAATGATTAAGATCAAAACATCTGAATATATGGCTTTGCATGGTTTACTTACAACCGATATATATCGTGAAAACACAATTATAAAACTAATTTTAGATGATAAAATTGATGATATATTGGGTCAAATTCCTGAAGAAGAGGTAGAGGCACATGATAGAATAAATAGAATAATATCAATAGTTAAGAAAGTACTTAATGAAAAAGTTATAGAAATTCAAAAAGCGTATGACTTTTTTATTAATACATGTGGTGGTGATAAAAAAGAGTATGCTCTTAAATATCGCAAGAGTGATCCAAACTTTGGGTATGTAATGGCTTTGTATAAAGGCGTGTATTTGAAAAGTCTAACTGATGAAGAAATTTCAGAAATATATACAGATTATAGTAATTACGAAATATCTGTTAATAAATGTGAGATTCATGAATTGGCAAAATCTTGGATTAGAGAAAAAACAAAGAGGTTGAATATTGCTAGGGATTGGTTAAAAATTAAAGATCCAACTTTGTTTTTCTCGGAACCAGATGAAGAAAATGATGATAATTAATGAAATACTTATTAGAGAGTGCTGAGTACGAGAAGGATCAAACCTTAAAAGAGATCTGTTATGATTTAACAGATGAAGGATTTGAGGTTGAATTTTCTAACTTCAAAATATGGGGATTAAATTTAATCATGAAACAAATTGAAATCACTAAACCAGAAAATTCACTTATAGTGAAATATTTTTTATATAGTGAAATAGAAGATACTTTTTTAAGAATAGTAGATTATCTGGGTGATGATTTTATAGCTATTCATATATATTTTCAAAGTGAAAGAATAGATCGATCATTTATTTATTACGCCGAAAAAGAAGATATACCCAAATTGAAATCAAAAATTAAATCTCATACAAGTAAAGGCTATTCTATATCAAAAATTATTATTAGATACGAATGAAATACTTATTAGAAAATTCAGAATATGAAAAGGAACAAACCTTAAAAGAAATCTGCCTTGATTTGACAGATGTTGGTCTTGATATTAAGTTTGATAACACTAATCAAATGCATGTATTAACAATAAACAAATATATATTTTCTGGAGAAGGAGATTTTTCTCCACAAGGCACTAAAATTAATATTCAAATAGAAGTTGATGATAATATAAAAGAAACTATATTAAGGATAATAGATTATTTGGGTGATAGTTTTGTTAAAATATTCGCCAAAGTTAATTTTTCAGCTTATGGATATGATTATATACCGGGTGTTGGTCGCGGTAACTTATGTTTATCTACATCTACACTATCATACCATTTTGCTACATTGAATACATTTTTTGGAGCTATATCTCATGATAAAATAAATTATATATACATTTATTACAAATGAAGCATTTAATAAAATATAAATTATTCGAAAATACAAATCCATCAAATTCTGATGAGTTGTGTGATTTAATTAGAAGTGAATTGGATGAGGTTGATGTTAATCAATTTAATATCTATCTATCATCTTGCTTTTATAAAGCCAGAAAAGGCACATCAAAACCCACAAAAAGCAGACCATCATATAATAGCAATCCTGAATTATTAAATACATTTGATCAAAAAATAACTGTGGGTGAGGATCGTAGTGTTACTACGGGGCCAGCAGGCCAAAGATATACGCTGCCCTATTTAGAAAATAATAAAATAGGATTGGTTTTAAGATGCATTATATCAAATGATTCATTTGGTACTCGTAATTCGGAAAATTTAGATATTAATAAAATATTTAATTCTTTATATAGGGGAAGATTTTTATCATATGGGTTTGATTATATTTTAACATCTGGCCCCGGAAATAGTGATGTTATATTATTTTATAAAACCACTCCTTTTACAAATGAATCTTCTTATTATATTGATGATGATCGACCAACTGATTTTGAAATAGCGGAATCTGCTAAACAAGATTTGGATGATATTTTAATTTATCTGAAAGATGAAGGACTTAAAACTGAAGTAATAATATCTATGGATTATCATGCTGACTTATTTGTAAATATAATGGATTATGATAATAAACCGGTTCAATGGAAAACTATTAAAGATGATGTTGAAAGAGGAATAGAAGTTGTTGGTGATAGATTTAGACCAAGTACTGTATATTATAAAGTACTTAGTGAGAATGGTAAGATTTTAAATAGAGATAGAGATACCGCAACTTGGGAAAACTTTTTAAAGATGAGATTTAATGATCGTGGGTGGCCAATTACATTAAGATCGGACAAAAAAGAAGATATTGAAGATTATCTAACCAATTACTCATTGATTGATGATATGTATTTAGCATTTCTTGCAATAGAATTAAATCAAATAGTATGAAATATTTAAAAAATTATGTAGAATCTATTTATGAATTTGATGAAAATGAATTATCAAATATAATTATTTTCGAGAATCTATCATTCACTAAACAACCTAAGAAAAAAGGTGCTAAAACTGATGTTTATAATATAAGTAAAGGTAATGGTGTCATTGGTCAAATTAAGTGGTCAAGTAGAATGAGAGGGTATGCTTTTTTACCTACTCCTGATTGTGATCCCAAAATTAAAGAATTCATAAAAGAATTAATGAGGAAAAGAAGAGAGAAGAAATGAAAAACTTTAATAATAAACAACATATAATAATATATGAATGATACGATAATTGAACAAAAACTTTTAGATGTAATATGCACATGGTCATTTGTACATGGTGAAGGTAGTAGTGGTATTTGTGGCGGAACTATGGACCATGTCCAAAAAATTTTAAACAAATCTTATTATCGTGATGTTAAATTAACCTATCTACTAAATGAATCTTTTGATAAAGAAATACTTAAAGAAAATTTATTTGAAGGACTCAAGCAAAGAGCTAAAATATTATTTACACAGATTCACCGAAATATGAAAGTTAATAATTATACACATTATTGTGAATATTATGATTCACTAGATAATAAAATACCCCACATTACTGATGATGGCATCTACGAATGTGCTGATATAATTATTGAAAAGGTATTCAATGAAATTTAACGTACTATGTATAAATACAGGTGGAAATCCACTTACCATAGGTAAGTGGTATATCTCCGGATATGAAGCTGATTCAAAATATAGAATTGAAGGAGATGATAATGGGTTTTTATTTTGGTATGATCGGAGTTTATTTAAAACAATAGAACAAATAAGAAATGAAAAATTAAATAAATTATTAGATTATGAAGATGATTGGTGGTAATATTTTAAATTATTTTTATCCCATTTTATATTTAATCCTTTTATTTTCCTATATAAAGTTCTCTCAGAGATATTAAGCTTATCAGAAGCATCTTTTAATGTTTTTGATTCATTTAGAATATCTAATATATAATTATCACTTTCATACAAATCAATCACACTTATCTTATAATAAGATAATACAGCTTCTTCAATAATATCAGAAATACAGCATTTCTCTTTTTTAGAAATTTCCGTTAATTTATTTAACAATTTATCAGAACAATTGAAATTCATAATTTTTTATTTATAATATGACAAATATAATAAAAAGTTGTCACAAAGTATAAACTTTATACTGAATTATTATATAATTTGACAGATATATAATTTAAAATGTCAGTAAAATTATTTTGGCACGGCATTTGATATATCAAAAATAAAATTAATAAAAAATATGGCAAAAAGTAAAAAAACAATTGGGATCGATCTTGGTACAGGTTTTAGTTGCTGTTCGGTCTACGAAGGAAATGATGTAGTAGTTATTCCTAACTCCGAAGGTAAAAGAACAACTCCATCAGTGGTTTTCATCAAAGATGGTGAAATAAAAGTTGGCGATTCAGCAAAGAGATCTGCTGTGATTCACCCTAAAAACACAATTTATTCCGTTAAAAGATTAATGGGTAAAACTTATGATCAAGTTAAAAACTTATCATTACCATACACTATCGTAAATAACAATGGCAGACCGGCAATTGATATAGATGGTAAAACATATTCACCTGAAGAAATATCAGCAATGATTTTACAGAAAATGAAAAAAACAGCTGAGGATTATTTAGGAGAAGAAGTAGAAAAAGCAGTCATTACAGTTCCCGCTTATTGGGGCAATTCTGAAAAAGAATCTACAAAAATTGCCGGTGAAATAGCTGGGTTAGTTGTAGAAAGAATTGTAAATGAACCAACAGCGGCCGCTTTAGCTTATGGCATTGATAAGGCAGGCAAATCACAAAAAATATTAGTATTTGATGAAGGTTCCGGAACACACGATATTTCTATTATCGAATTTGGTGATGGTGTGTTTGAAGTTTTGGCAACTGATGGAAATACTCAATTAGGGGGTGATGATGTAGATGAAATCATAACAAATTGGCTAAGTGATTCATTTAAAGACGAGTATAATATGGATTTAAGAAAGGATCCTTTGGCTTTACAAAGATTAAAAGAAGCGTCTGAAAAGGCTAAAATTGAATTATCATCATCAATGACAACTGATATTAATTTACCTTATATTACGTCAGTTGATGGTGTTCCAAAACATTTAGTTAAGAAATTAGATCGTTCTAAATTTGAACAAATGATTGATGATTTTATTAAAAAATCTATTGATCCACTTCAAAGATGCTTAACCAAGGCTAAATTGAAAAAGGAAGATATTGATGAGATAGTGTTAGTTGGTGGATCAACTAGGATCCCAATAATTCAAGAAAAAGTTTCTAAATTTTTTGGTGGTAAAAATTTAAACAAAAGTGTTAACCCAGATGAAGGTGTAAGTATAGGCGCCACTATTCAAGGCGGTGTTTTATCAGGACATGTTCAGGATATTTTACTTTTAGATATATTAAGCGTGGGAGTAGGAATTGCCACTCTCGGTGATGTGATGACAAAAATGATTGAAACAGGAACTACAATCCCTACACGTAAAGAGGAAGTTTTTAGTACTTCAAGCGACTCACAACCTTCAGTAGAAATTGTAGTTCTACAAGGTGAAAGGCCGATGTCCAAAGATAATAAATCACTAGGTAGATTTCATTTAGATGGAATAATGCCAGCTCCAAGAGGGATTCCTCAAATTTTGGTGACATTTGATATAGATTCTAATGGTATTCTTTCAGTTACAGCTAAAGATAAGGCAACTGGTAAAGAAAACAATATAAGAATCGAGGGGACTTCAAAATTAACAAAAGAAGAGGTTGAAAAGATGAAAGCAGATGCTGAATTAAACAGAGAATCCGATAGAATAGAAAAAGAAAAAATTGATAAACTAAATCAAGCGGATTCTTTAATTTTTAACACCGAAAAACAAATTAAAGAGTTTAATGATAAATTATCCGAAGATGACAAGAAACTATTAAATGCCGATTTGGATTCATTAAAATTATCCTATTCATCAAAGGACTTAACAAAAATTGAAGAAGATTCTAAGAAATTAGGAGAAACTTGGAGTGTAATAAGTACGAGAATGTATCAAGAAACTAAAGACACACCACCGGAAAATCCAATTGATGATGTTAAAGATACTCCATATGAGGAAGTAAAATAAATAATATTAAACCCCAATTAAAAAATTGGGGTTTTTTCTTTTAATATATGTTCTATATTATTAAAATATTATTAATAAGGATGTTGATAATATCATCAAAAAGAACAAATAAAATATTTATAGTACGTCTTTATAATTATGTTTTAAAAACCCACCATTTAAATGGTGGGTTTTTTCTTAATTTATATTTTAAATACTATTTAACATTTGTATCATTTCTATTTGTGGGAAGATGTCAAATTTATCCAATCTAACTTGAGTGTGACTTCTCAACCCACCTGTATCAAACCATTTTGTATTATAGTTAAACCAGTCTTCATTATAAATTCCATGTTGAACACTAATACCCCATTTATTATTTAGATATAATATTAATTTTCTAACATTTTCCAATTGTAAATCCGTGTATTTTTCCCAATATTCATATCCTCTAAAATTTAGCTTAACAACCTCATTATCTAAAATTGGTTTATTGACATAGTTATAATATTTACCATCTTTACCTAATGTTAATGGTCCATAGTTACATATCTCAATTGCAATTGATTTTGAATTCAATTCTAGTGAATTTTTAGTTACACCCAAATGGTACGCCCAATATTTTTCATCGAAAGCTCTTAATATTTTACCATCCCAGGTTGTGTCTCCATTAGTTGACGATCTTCTGCCAATAACATAAGATGTCCCAACACGAAGTGGTTGTGTATTCCCATTATCATCTAATAATGGATTTCCTTTTTTATCAAGTACAAAATCCTTTTCCCATCCACCAATTGTATAATCCGGACGTGATCCACCGGCAGTATGGTGTAACCAAATTGTATTTTTACTTGTCTCGGATTTCATATATTCATGTTCTTCTAATAAACAATCGTATATAGTTAATCCATCAGCACCAATATAAGATTTTTTATTAGATATTTCACCTGGGTTTAATATTACTAAATTATAATTCATTATTTTATTCCATGTCAATATCCCAACTACACCATCACCTTTTAATCCAACACTTCTTTGAAAGTTAGTAACTGACATTAGTGTATTTTGACCATAATTATTATCTATATGTTCTTGAAAAAACCCATATTCTTTTAATTTTGTTTGAAGAATTCCAACATCATCACCTGTCATATTTAATTTTAAAATTCGTTCTAATTTCATATTTTATTATTATTTTCATTTATAGAATATCTATTTCTGTTTTGTAATTCTAAATATTCTTTAAGGTCATTATAAGTAACAGACCCGGGATTTGTAAGCAACATCTCAGCATTTCCCAATTTTTTAGGTTCTATTTTCTTTTCGGTATTATTTTTTACTCTCTCTTCATATTGTATTTCAACTTCTTTTAATATATGACCAATGAAATTATCTATTCCTTTATCTCTTATTAATTTGAAATCTACATCAAATAGAAATTCTTCATAAACGGATCCATTATCAGAACTGTAATATACAGCCATAACTGGATCCAGTATAAGATGATCTGTATAAAATTTTATATCACCAACATTTCCTTGACCAAGAATTGTTGTTTTATATAATGTGTTGTAATAAAATGAAAATTGATCTTTATCATTATAAACCCGGCTACCACCTTTATCAACAGTAGCTACAAGACCAAGGTTAATCTTAAAATATCTACATCTTTTAACTTCATTAATTATTAAATAATTTGTTACTATGTTATATCCCATATGAACTATTTATTAAAAAAATGATGGCCCATCGAGTTTATTTATAAGGTATGATATTATATGATTCTATTCTGTTTGTATTTTTAAGCGTAATTTCTTTCTCTGTTGGAAAATCTAGATTTTGAATAATACTTTGGTCCCAGTTAACATCTTTTTTATCTACAACAGCCCTTATTATTTTAGTAC
>TBL_comb47_HYPODRAFT_10007644_pt1 | contig 11267 bp, 8 predicted proteins | sample TroBogypolimnion_40_FD_10682 | JGI IMG/M metagenome (IMG submission 10682) | reverse complement strand
GGATATGCAAAACGCCCTCCAGGTCAACAAAAAAGAAAATGGGGTCAGATTGCGAAAGTGCTCAGCGCCCTGAAACCATTGGGGCAGATGGCGTTTTTCAGAAACTCATACGAAACCGCTGGCGCTCAGGGCTGATAATGATCGGACTCACGACCGAGGCTGCCGAAATCTGGGGCAACCGGTCATGCGGAGGGGACCGTTACCTGCGGTAACCGTGTCCATACCGGTAGACCGGGGCACAACGGTAGGGCCCGTAGCACCCGGGAGCGGCGGCGACGACGATCGTCGGCTGGGTGACGTACACCGGCGCGGGTGCCGCGTAATAGGCCGGTGGCGCGAGATACACGGGCGCCGGCGGCGCCAGGTAGACGGGCGTGGGGGCTACGTAATAAACGGGTCGTGGCGCGACATAAACGGGAACTGGGCGGCGGACCACTACCCCGATGGTGGGTAGCGGAAGGCCGATGCCGATCCCCAGCCGGACGCCGGCATGAGAGACGGTGGTGGCCCCGAGGAGAACCGCAGTAAGCAAAATCAGTTTTTTCATACACCTCATCTGACGAAGCGGGTGGCGGCCGGGTTCACGGCGACTCCCCAATTTTTCGAGATTCTCGTTGAATAAAGGCTCGCGGGACTGCGTCCGAGCGCGCCGTTTCACAATCCCCCGCTGGATTTGCTCAGGTCGCGCGCCCGTTGCAGCGCGTCGCGCGCTGCCGGAAAATCGGGTTTCCGGTTGACGGCTTCCTGGAGCTCGCGGACGGCCTCCGAGTAACGGCGGACCTTGGCGAGGGCGATGCCGTAGTTGTAGCGGACCTCGGGGGAGTTTGGTTCCAGGCGCACGGCTTCGCCAAATTCGGCCAGGGCTTCGGGGATCCTTCCCGCGCGAGCCAGTTCCACCGCCAGGTTGTACCGCGCCTGGGCGAAACTGGGGCGCTGGCGCGCGGCGGCCTCATAGTGGGTCAGGGCTTCGGGGTGTTGGTTCCGGGCGGCGAGGGCGTTGGCCAGATCGAAGTGCGCCACCGGGTCCTCCGGCTTGAAACGAAGGGCTTCTCCGTAAAGGACGATGGCTTCATCATTCTGGCCGAGACTGGCGAGGAGTTTGGCCAGGTTGATCCGGGCGGAGGCATTGTCCGGGTCCAGCCGCAACGCCTCGCGATACTGCTTTACGGCGGTAGGGGTATCACCCCGGGAAGCGAACACCAGGCCGAGGTTGACGCGGGCCGCCGAAAACCGTGGGTCGGTTTGCAGCACTTTCTGGAATTGGCCGATCGCCTCCGCCCCCTTTCCCTGTGCGGCCAGCACCAGGCCCAGGCCGTTGATGGCCTCGAGACAATTCGCCCGGCATTCCAGGGCCTTTTGAAAGCAAGCGGCGGCTTCTGCCAGCCGGCCCGCATTGTGCTCCAGATTGCCGAGGTGGAACCAGGCCTCGGGATCATGCGGAGTGAGCGCCAGGGCCTCGTGCCATTGGCCGGCCGCGGCGGTGGCATCGTCCGTCGCCTCGAGTAAACGGGCGAACCGTCCGTGCAACACCCCATCGTCGGGCGCCAAGGCTAGAGCGGTGCGGTAGCGGGGCGCGAGGTCTGGGAGCGGCGTCGCGGGCGCCCCGAGTTCCTGGGCGAACCACTGGTCGCGTTGCGCGAAACTCATCTGAGCTTTGAATGGTGGTTGTCGCAGGCGGGAGCGCATCTCCTCCAGGATCTGCCGCCGGTCGAAATCGGTGTAGGCCAGGCGCTCGGCCAATTCACTTTCCTTCAGCCAGGCGGCGCCCGACGGTGCGGGCAGGAGGCCCGCGCTGCGATTAGCGCCCGCCAACCCCTCTTCTGGCAGTGGGTGGGTGGCCGAGGTCCCGGCGGCGGCTGGAAACAGTTCGTGTTCCAGCGCGGCCGCGAACCGCGTGGCTAGGAGATAGTGGCCCGCGAAATTCGGATGGACATGGTCGTAGAAGAGGTCCTGGCCGGGCGATGCCGGGGTTGCCGCGAAATCGGGCTCGGCGTCGATCAATGGCGTTGTGGTGGCAGCGGCCGTCTGGCGGACGAGTTGGTTCAGCCGGGAGTCGGCGCGGAAGCGCAAGGCGTCGAGGTCGCGGGCCAGGCTGAAATCGGCGCGGGCCGCGGCGGTCGAGCCCTGCGCCTGCTCGCAGACGGCGCGGCGGAAGATCAACTCGGCAAATTCGGGGTCGAGGCCTGCCGCCAGCTTGAAAGCGGCCAGGGCATCGGCAAACCGCTGCTCGGCCTGAGCCTGGCAGCCGGCGGTAAAGTGCTGATCCCACTCCGCCAGGCCGGCCGCACCCAGGTCGGGACGATGGCGGGACGCGAAGGGGGGGCAACTGGTCAGGTTGACCGGCGAGGTGGTGAGCAGCACCTTGGCCTGCGCCTTTCGGCCGGCGGCGATGATATCGGACAGGTTGGCGGCGAAGCGGGCATAGACGACTGCCAGGCGTGGGTCGTCGGCCGCGACCTGGTGCTTGAGAAACAGTTCCATCCCTTCCCACCCGGGGCCTTCGCGCCGGTTCATGCCACGCTCGACGAGTTGACCCAGTCGTGTCCGCCGCAAAGCCAGCGTCGCGCGGATGTGGGCGCGGCTGGGGGCTTGGGCGCCGAATACGGTGCCGGCGCCGAAGGGTCCGACGACCTCGTTATTGCCCGCCCAGATCACCCAGGCGTCCCCCTGGAGTGGCGCGCAATCTCGCGCGATTTCCCGAATGACCTGCGAGTTGATCGCCGTCATTGCCACGTTTACCACCTCGATCTTCCGCTCGGGATGCCGCGCCTGGAGCAGACGCTCCAATTGGCGCGCGAATCCATAAGCCGGTTCCGGGTCGCCCAGGGCGGCGGATTCGCCGAAGACGAAAATACGGCAAACGCCCGCCGGCTTGGTCGCGGACAGCGAGATCGGCAACGGCGCCCGCGCGAGGCTCGGGGGGAAGAAACGCCAGCCGAATTTAGGGTTCTCGATCCGCACCGGCTTCCCTCGCTCTTCGGCGTTCAGGAAAAACCCGGTGGGATAGCCCCAGTCGGCCCAGCGCAGCCCCAGTTCTGCCAGCGCCACCAGAACCAAGGGCAGGACTAACACGGCCGCCCGGAACCCGATCCGTTTCCGGCGGCTGCTCAGTTCCGCGGTGGACAAGGCTGCACGGGGCGGGGCCGGTGCCCCGGGTTGGGGCACCACAGAATGCTGCGACTTGGGTCGTTGTGGCGGCATGGTGACGCCGGAACGATGCAATAGGCCGCGGAGAAGTCAAGCGAGCAATATGCCAGGTACACTCCGCAAACCGGATCGGTGCTCGGTGAAACCGACTTCCTTCAGTGCCCGCCCGGTCGGAAACTCGTTCTCCCTCATTCTGTCTTCAAAGTGTCTGTCCAAAATCCGCCGTCTTTTGGCGTCCTTTTAGCATTGAACGGTCGGGGTGGTTTGCTCATGATGCGGGCCCATGAACCTGAATCTAACTCGTCGCGACTTTATCCAAACTGCCGGCGTGGCCGCTGCCACCGCGGCGGCTTTGCCTTCCGCGCTGGCGCAAGCCAGCCAGAAGATCACCGTGGCCCTGGTCGGCGGCGCCCACATCCATACCCCCAGCTTCATCGACTTGGTCAAGACCCGCCCGGATGTCCGGGTCAAGGCGGTCTGGGATCACGATGCCGNGCGGGCAGCGAAGCGGGCCAAGGACATGAACTCCCAAGTGGTGGATAACCTGGAGAAGATCTGGACCGACCCCGAGATTACCGCGGTGGTGATCTTTTCCGAGACGAACCGGCACCATGACCTGGTGCTGGCCGCCGCCAAGGCGGGCAAGCACATGTTCGCCGAAAAGCCGCTCGGCATTACGGCCAAAGAAAGCCTGGAGATGGCCCGCGCGATCGAAAAGGCCAACCTCTTGTTCACCACCGGTTACTTCTCGCGCACCGATCCCAAGCACCTCTTCCTCAAGGACGAGATCGCGCAGGGCCATTTTGGCAAGATCACCCGCGCGCGCGGCTCCAACTGCCACAGCGGGTCGCTCGGGGGCTGGTTTGACACCGAATGGCGGTGGATGGCCGACCCGAAGGTCGCCGGGGTTGGTGCTTTCGGCGACCTGGGCACGCACAAATTGGACATCCTGATGTGGCTCCTCGGCGAGGTGGAAGCCGTGACCGCCGACATCAAGTCTGTGACCAACCGATATCCCGGCTGCGACGAATGCGGCGAGGGACTCATCCAGTTCAAGAACGGGGTCATCGCGACGCTGGCCGCTGGCTGGGTGGATGTGGATGACCCGGTCCAACTGCTCATNAGCGGCACCGAAGGCCATGCCGTGGTTTACAATGGGCAGCTCTATTACCAGAGCAAGCAGGTGCCGGGGAGCGACGCTAAGAATCCGTGGACGAAACTGCCGAAGGCGCCGCGGGCGCCGTTGCACCAGTTCCTGGACGCCGTGGCTGGGGCCAAAGACCAACCGTTGGTCAAGCCCGCCGAAGCCGCCGCGCGAGTGGTGGCCATGGAAGCGATGTACGAAGCCGCGCACGGACGGAAGTGGGTCACAATCGGGTGAGATTCCGAGTACTTGCTTGATACGTTAAGCCTGAATCCCAGCTAACGCCTTCCGTCCGGCGTGGCTGCCCTCTGCCTGGGGCAACGCTGCCCGCGCACCAGGTTCCTCACCCTTCCGCCAACAACGCCTCGGCGTGTTTGCGGGCGGCCTCGGTTTGGCCGCCGAGCATGCGGGCGATCTCGGTGAGGCGGTCTTTGGGATTCAGGAGGGTGATTACGGAGATGGTGCGGCCGGTCTGAAGTTGCTTGGCCGCCACGTAATGAGCCGAGGCGGGCGCGGCGACTTGGGGCAGGTGAGTGATGCAGAGGACCTGCCGCTGGCGGGCGATCTGGCGCATTTTTTGGCCCACGGCGTGCGCGGTTTCGCCGCCCACGTTCGCATCCACTTCATCGAACACCAGCACCGGAATCCGGTCTTCGGCCGCCAGCACCGTTTTGAGCGCCAGCATCACCCGGGCGAGCTCACCCGAGGAAGCGATGGCCCGGAGCGGGCGCGGCGGTTCACCCGGGTTGGGGGCGAACTGGAACTCGATGGCATCCAGGCCGGAGGCGGTCACGCGCTGGGGGCGGGGTGCCGACGGGGCAGGGGAGTCCACGGCGGTTTCCAAGCGTCTGCCGATTTCATCCCGTTCCAGGGTGGCGATGGTGATGTCCAGCCGGCTTTGTTTGAAGCCCAGGTCGGTGAGTTGCTCCCTGGCGGCCTTGGCTAGTTGCGGGATGACCTTTCGTCGCTGCGCGGAGAGGGCCTGGCCGGCGCGCCAGAGGTCGGCCTCGTTTCGCTGGATGGCGGCGTTGATCCGCGCCAACTCGGCGTCCCGTTGTTCGAGGCTTGCTAGTTTTTGCTGCGCCGCCTCGCCGAAGGCGAGCACGTCGGCCAGGGTCGCCCCATATTTTCGCCGGAGCGAATGGATCAGGTTCAGGCGATCCTCCAGTTCCTGGAGGCGGGCGGGGTCCACGTCCACCTTGTCGAGGTAGCGGGAAAGCGCGGCTTGCAACTCGCGGAGGTCCGCCGCGGCCTGTTCGTGCAGGGTCAGGAGGGCCGCCGCCGAGGCGTCCACGCGTTGCAAGTCGTGCAAGGCGCGTCCGACCGCGCCCGCCTGGGTCAAGAGCGAATTCTCATTTTCCCCCAGCAGGTCGAGGGCGGACTGGCCCAGTTGGAGCAGCCGGGCGGCATTGCTGGCGCGGGTGAAATCGTGTTCCACTTGCTCCTCCTCGGTGGGTTGGAGGCGGGCAGCGTTGATCTCGGCGGTCTGGAAGCGGAGGAGGTCAAGTTGTTGGGCGTAGGTCTGTTCATCGACGATGAGGGCCGCCTTTTCGGCTTCGAGAGCGGCGCGGCGACGGACCAACTCGGCGAAGGCTTCGCGCTCGCGGTCCAGGTTGCCGAAGGCGTCGAGGATAGCCAGTTGCCGGGCCGGGTGCAGCAAGGACTGGTGTTCGTGGGGGCCGTGGATGTCCACCAGCCATTCCCCGAGCGCGGCCAGGGTACTGAGGGCGGTCGGGGTGCCGTTGATGAACTGGCGATTGGCGCCCGCGGCGGTGAAGGTCCGCCGCAGCACCAGTTGGGAGTCTTCACACCCCTCCAGGCCGTTTTCCTCGAGGAACGCCGTCAGCGGCGGCTTGAGCTTCCGGATATCAAACACGGCCTCGACCGAGCAACTCTCGCTGCCGGCGCGAATCAGGGTTCGGTCGGCCCGTTCGCCCAGGACCAGGGTCAGCGCCCCGATGAGCATGGACTTGCCGGCGCCGGTTTCGCCGGTAATGACGTTGTAGCCGGCTTGCAACTCAAGCGTCAGGTCCGCCACCAGGGCCAGGTTCTTGATGCGCAAGGTCGTCAGCATGTCATTTCTTCACCCGAATGTGCCGAAAAGCCATTCCCTCGGCAAAGCCTTTTTGCTAGGCTAGCCCTCCGAACATGGCGTTTTCCTGCATATTCCTCGGTTCGGGCACCTCGCAAGGGGTCCCGATGATTGGCTTGGATTACCCGCCGGAGTTCCTGGCCAACCCCAAGAACCACCGCACGCGGCCTTCCATCTACGTCACCACGCCGGAAATTGCGCTGGTGGTGGATACCACGCCCGAGTTCCGGGTTCAGATGTTGCGCGAGCGGATTCGCCGGTTGGATGCCGTGCTGTTCACCCACTCCCACGCGGATCACATCATGGGCTTGGATGATTGCCGATCCTTCTGCAACCTCCACGGCGGCAAGCCGCTGCCGGTCTATGCCAATGAGCGGACCATGAAGGACCTGGCGAGGGTTTTCGACTACGCCTTTGGTCCAGCCTCGCGGCCCACTGGCTACTTCGTGCCGGAACCCCACGTGATCACCGGGCCGTTCTCCCTGGGCGACCTGGAGGTCGTGCCCCTGCCGTTGCCGCACGGTCGGACCGAGTGCTGCGGGTTCCTCTTCCTGCAAGGCGGCCGGAAGCGCCTGGCCTACCTGAGCGATTGCAGCGAAGTGCCCCGAGCCGTCGTCGATCGAGTCGCCGGGGTCGAGGTCGCCGTCCTGGATGCCTTGCGGCCGCGGCCGCACCCGACCCACATGTGCCTGGATGAGGCCCTGGCTGCGGCCCGGCGGATCGGCTCCCCGCGCACCCTCTTCACCCATCTCACCCACGATTACGACCATGACCGATCCCAGGCCGAATTGCCGTCCGGTGTGGAACTGGCGTACGATGGATTGGTGGTCGAAGGTTGAACCGGGACCGTCCGGCCTTGTCCATTCATGAGATTAATGAAATGACCAAGAAAAGCTTTTGCTCATGGCTGCTGTGGGCCGGCCTCGGTGCGGCGTGCGCGCGCGCCGCGGGGCCGGGTGACGAGGCGGTGGTGGTGTATAACACCCGGGTGCCGGAGTCGAAGGAACTGGCGGAGTATTATGCCCAAAAGCGGCAGGTGCCGGCGGCCCACCTCTTCGGCTATAGCCTGCCCAACCGGGAAGAGATCTCGCGGGCGGAGTTTCGGGATATGCTCGAGCAGCCCCTGGCCAAGGCGCTGCAGGATCGCAAGCTCTGGGTCGTGGGGCCCAAGGCCGTGCCGGCCACGACCAACCAACCGGCGCACACGGAACGGCGGGTGGTGAGTTCGACCATCCGCTACGCCGTCCTCTGTTACGGCGTTCCCTTGCGCATCTCCGAAGACCCGAGTCTCAAGGAAACCGGCGTGGAGAAGGTCCGGCCGGAACTGCGACAAAACACGGCGGCGGTCGATAGCGAGCTGGCCATCCTCCCGCTCCTGGAATGCCATATTCCCCTGACGGGGCCGTTCTCGAATCCGCTCTACGGCACGACCAACGCCGCTTCACTCAACCCCACGAATGGGGTGTTATTGGTGGCCCGCCTGGATGGCCCGACCCCGGCCATTGCCCGGGGGCTGGTGGACAAGGCCCTCGAGGCCGAGGCCAACGGGCTCTGGGGGCGCGCCTATTTCGACTTGCGCAATACGACTGACCCCGGCCTCAAGCCGGGGGATGATTGGATTCGCAACGCCGCCGAGTTTTGCCGGCGGCTGGGATTTGAAACCGTGGTGGACCAGAATAACGCCACCTTTCCAGCCAGTTTCCCGATGAGCCAGATCGCTTTTTATGCCGGGTGGTACGATGAGCATGTTTCCGGGCCTTTCGCGCGTCCGACCGTCGAGTTCATGCCGGGCGCTTTTGCCTATCACCTGCACTCCTGGAGTGCCGTAAGCCTGCGCTCGACCAACCGCAACTGGGTCGGTCCGCTCCTGGCCAAAGGCGTCACCGCCACCATGGGCTCGGTCTTCGAGCCGTACCTGATCGGCACGCCCGACATCGGCGTCGTGATTTCCCGGCTCATTTATCCCGGGTTCAGCTTTGGCGAGGCGGCTTGCGCCGGCCAGGGGTTCCTCTCGTGGGAGACCACGGTCGTGGGCGATCCGCTCTATCGCCCGTTCGGACACAATCTCGACCAGATGCAACTGGACCTCGAACGGCGGGACAGCCGGTTCCGCGATTGGGGTTACCTGCGGTTGGCGGACTTGAACCTGGCCAATGGCAAGCCGCCGGCACAGGTCGTCGCCATCCTCGAGTCCATGCCGTTGACCAGGAAGAGCCCGGTGTTGTCCGAGAAGCTCGCTGACCTTTATGCGTTGCTAGGCAAGCCTTCTTCCGCGGTCTTCGAATACACCAGGGCGTTGACCCTCGAGCCCTCACCCTGGCAACGGGTACGCCTTCGCCTGGCCCTCGGTGAGAAGCTGTCCGGGCTCGATCGCTTCCTGGAGGCTTACCAGAACTACGAGAAACTGATCGAGGAGATGCCCGATTACCCCGACAAGCCCGCCATTTATCGCCTCCTGCTGCCGCTGGCGCGAAAGCTCGATCGAAAGGCCGACGTCGAAAAACTCGAGGCGGCCTTGACCCCGGCGGGGAAGTGACGCAAAGCTCCGTGGCAAGGGCCATGTCGTGCTCCGGCACGGGAGGCTCTGAGGCGACCGCGCCGGTTCGGCCTATCCGGTGCGTGGGGGCGGAAAAGGAACCGCGAGGACCATGCCTTCGCAGCGGCGGCTCAGCCGCGGCGCTGTCATCTGTCACGCCTTCGTCGCTTCTGACTTGCCGAGCGGCAGCGGGGCGGTTTAGGGTGTTAGCCATTTTACAACACTATGCGCACCATACCCCTGGGAGTCAGTCATTTATCATGCAGTCAGCTCGCTTACGGTTGCTGGCGAGTGGCGGGGACCTGGAATCCGGCCGAGGTAACGGCCGAAAGCCTGGCGGCGGGCCGGCAGGCCATTCGGGCTGCCTACGAGGCCGGCTATACCCTGTTTGACAATGCCGACATCTACTGCCGCGGCGAGGCGGAGCGGCTGTTCGGCGAAGTCCTCAAGGCAACCCCCGGGATGCGTGAGCGCGTGCTGGTGGCCACCAAGGGAGGCATTCGGCCGGGGGGTGATCCGCAGCCGGATTCCCCCGGACGCTGGGATTTTTCCGCCGAGTACCTGGTGGCCGCCTGCGAGGCCTCGCTCCGCCGCCTGGGGATTGAGACCATCGATCTCTATATGCTGCACCGGCCTGATTTCCTGGCGGATCCCGCGGAAGTCGCCCAGGCGTTTTCTCAACTCAAGGACTCCGGGAAGGTCCGTTTTTTCGGTGTGAGCAACTGCCGTCCCAGCCTGGTGACTGCCTTTCAGGCCGTCTGCCCGATGCCGTTGGTGGCCCACCAGGTCGAGATCAGCCTCGCCAAACTCGACGTCTTCACGGATGGCACCCTCGACCAATGCCTCATCGAGAACCTCACCCCCATGGCCTGGAGCCCGCTGGCGGCCGGGTTGCTGGGGGCGGGGGCCAAACAGTTGCTCACCGCCCAGAAGGCCTATCGGCCCGAGACGTTCCTGCCTGTCCTGGACAGCGTTGCCGCCGCTCGGGGTGTCTCTCGCGTGGTGATTGCCCTGGCGTGGCTCCTCAAACATCCGAGCCGCATCCAGCCGATCGTCGGATCCACCAACCCCGACCGGATCCGCGAGGCGGCCCAAGCCTGCGAGATCGATCTCACCCGCGAGGAATGGTACCGGCTGCTCGTCGCCGCGCGCGGGGAGCCGCTCCCCTGACGCGGAGGGCGACGGGATTCCTTTTCTCCCGTACCCTTCATGTCCTAAAAGTGATCTATCATGTCTAGATAATGGTGTGAATAGCAATTGACGTCTTTGGCCTGGTGTGCGAAAATCTCTTCATGCAGTCAGGATCGTGTAATCTAAAGCAGTCTGTGGTTCAGCCTCCCCGTCGGGGGCCGGTGGGTTCGCGTGGCTGCCCATTACGCGCAGGACTGGCAACTAACTAATGGATCAAAAAGGAGAAAAATGAATAAACAATTAAAACTAAGTCAGATAAGTTCGCTGATCATCCTCGGGGGTGGTTTGCTTTTGGGTCAGGCCGCTCAGGCGGCACTAACGACGTTTAATGGTACTTTGGCGTTTGCTCCACTGGGCAATATTACGTATACTGGCCCCAATCTGGCCGGTGCCACTTCCATAACGCTGCCCGCACTTGAAATTGTCTCCGGGCTGGCGCCGACCTACCGTGGTTTTCCGAACGATTTCATCGCTGGACCGGGGCCGATTAACTTGGCTCAACTGGTGACGGTGGCACCCCTTACGCTGAATCTGCCTCTTGGTGGGCCGATCCTGGGGTATGTGCAATTGACTGGCGCTACCACACCGGTCAATCGCTATGTGTTCGACATGACTAGTTTAACGACTTCCACCTCTGGGCCGCAATTCCTGAACGTCGAGGGCTTGGGTGTTTTGCATGACTTGGGCGGTTTTTATGGCGATACCCCCGCCGAGTTTAGCGCGTCGTTTAACACCGTAGGCGGTAATGTGGGTGGCTCGTTCACACTGAATTCGCCTTATTCGCAAGTGCCTGAGCCGACCACCGTTGTGGCGGGCATCGGGGCCTTGGGCCTGGTGCTGGCGGCTTTCCGCGCACGGCGCTAAGACATCTCACTGGAGATTCTGCTTATCAAGCCGGACGCACGATTTTCGTGCGTCCGGTTTTTTTTAGTTTTAGGGGTGTTTGTGTGTTCGTGATCGGCACCCGCTCACGGGGCGCCGCCGGCGTTGGTTGCGCCGGCCACCATTTCAGGGGCATCGGATCGTGACTGGCGGGCCGGCGAGGCGGCGAGGCCAGGCTGGCCCAGGCAGCGCTCCAGAACCCTGGCGGCCAGCCGGCGGCCTTCCTTTCGCAACCGGTTCAGTTTCATGCGAAAGCGCATCAACAGGCCCGCGAA
>TBL_comb47_HYPODRAFT_10007643_pt1 | contig 11269 bp, 6 predicted proteins | sample TroBogypolimnion_40_FD_10682 | JGI IMG/M metagenome (IMG submission 10682) | reverse complement strand
ACCCGCACCTGCTTCAATATAGGGATTGCTCAACCTGGTCATATTAACCGGAAACTCGACAATCTGCTGATTCTTGTCGCTCAGCGATCCGATCATTCCCTTGGCTGAAAAGACCTCCCGTAGTCCGATCCGTTTTAACAGGGGAATACGGTTGAAAAGAAATCCATTCAGGTGATATTCGACATAGGCATGCAGGTATTTGTCATGCACATACTCCAGGTAGTTCAGCATATTGAAATCATACGAGTAATAGCCTAAGGTTTCATTGCCACGGGGGATGTCGAGCATAGTATAGGGAAGTTTCCCAAAATACATTCCGCCTTCAACGGCATAATTGATGGCCGTTTGTCCAAGTAGTACATACTGTGCTATGGTCGAGAAAATCTTTCCATAGTAGTTCTGCTTTCCGGAGTAATACACCTGTCCGCCGCCCAGTGCGACATGTATAATCGGGTAGTCGGTAGCCATATAGATCCGCAGAAACTTGTCGTCAATCATTTTTTCCTTCCACGAAAAGCGGGTATCGACCATAACGTCAAAGGCTGAAACATGATCTACCGGCTTTCCTCCCTGCATAAAGGGGTAAAATGCAGGAGAATAATGACTGATGTAACTGGCGCTGATCTTGTTCAACAAGCCAAGGTACCATTCGTATTCATAACTTCCCTGAAGCTTTTGTTCCCTGAATAGCTCATCCAGTGTAGCCCTTGTGAAAACCTGTGAAATAAGGTTGTTCTCTGTCGGCGATAAGGCATTCTCATACAGGAAGAGAATCTTCTCATTTTCCCCGGTCCTGACCAATTTATCATCATACGAGACTTTGAAAAGCTGATGGCGGATGCTTGGAAATTTATAGCCATAGCCACCCATACCGCTCCACTTATTATTTTTGAACCCATATCCCAGACCACCCCAGATCATGTAATGCGTACTTATTTCGCTGCTTGTCCGTGCCCCCGCAAACAGGTGAACCCCTTCCACCCTGTTTAAATTGATCGTGTTGGGATAGGGCCCAAACTCAAACCTGCCCAGGTCGTAATAGCCTGTCAGGGTCATGCGGGCCAGGTTGTTGGTAAATTGTACAGCCCCGATCTGGCTGATCGAATCGATAGTTGCACTGATCTGTTTTTCCCGCGGATCAAGTTCCTCCAACCGGTGTGTCTTCCAATAGTCTTTATCCCGATCCATGGCATCCAGTAGTTTGACCGTCTCGTAATGACCGTTACCTGTGCTTAGTCTGACATCGCCCGGCTGATTAACCGTTATGCTGTCGATGATGGCTGTCTGGGTAAAAAACAGGCTGATCGGTTTCTTTGTCGGGTTGTTCTTAAGGGGTACGTAGTTAAAGACTGCTTCGATCTCATTCTTCCTGAAGAATGGAGTCGATTCATTCACAAACTGATAGCTGCTTTTCAGCCGCATACTTTTCAGGAAATTCAGGTAGCTGGTGCTCGATAATGTTCCGTCAACATCGACCAGCGAATAATTTTTAGTCTCTGTGGTCATGAAACCCTTAAAGGCCTTGTCTCCACTTCTTCGCGGTTGAAATTCAATCCGGTAGAATTTCCGGCCATCCACTACCGTACTGTCCGCCAGGAAATACTTGTAGTAAAACCATCCATTATCGGCTAACGGACTTACAAAATTCTGTTGGAAGAGCTTAATGAAATTATCGTAAAAGTTCACTTCAATATCCAGTGCACTGCTGTATCCCGATACTTCGAACTTCTCCAGCAAGCCTACTCCTGAAGTTTTGTCGGCCAGTACCGTTGATTTCTGTTTCAGCGGATTGCGCTGAATTTCATTGTAAACCAGTTGTTCCGAGAAATAGACCGGCAGATACCTGACATTATTGCTGTCGGTTTTAAATACCGACTGGTCATTACGAAATGCCCATGAATTCATCATCTTCTTTCCCACATTGTTCAGATGATACTCCCATTTGGTATATTTACGATAGGAGTCGCGTTCATATTTGGCCGGATTGTTTCGTTTCTTCGCATCGACCATCTTTTTCAGAAGCCGTCTCACCGGTCCGTCATCGGCTATAATTCTTATTTCTGAAAGGTTGACTATTTCTGATTTCAGGCTGACCGGCAATTCTGATTTCGTTCCTGCCTTTACCGCAAAGACTCTTGTAAAGTATCCAATGGCTGAGAATCGGATGGAATCGACCTTTTCCCGGGTGGTAAGCTGGTAATTCCCCAGCGTATCTGTCAGGGCTCCGGTCTTTGTATTTTTAAAACCCACGCTGACAAAGGGAACCGGACGCCCATTATCCATATCGGTCACCTTCCCGTGTATGATGGTTTGTTGTGAAAAAGCAGGTGTATAACTTAAATATAGAATCATAAACAGCAAAAATCCACCGAAGAGATGAGTATCAACTGAATGGAATTTTCTGTACATATTTTGTGTTCTGTTTTCAGGAATAGGATTCGAATAATTCATATTGAAGTAAACAATTTCTGTAATTATTCTTACCAGACGTCAAATGTGACAAAAAAAAACAATCTATGAATCTGCCCCGATGCTTTTCGCTCAAATGTTAAGTTTACTTCAAATTCCCGGAATCGCACAGCTTTCATGGGCAAAGATAATTTCTAATCAAACACCTATTTGTTAAAAATGTTGAAGAATAATGAAATTATCTTATTTGGTAAATGAAATATTTCCCTGAAAAAATCTTTCGGGCTTTTGGTCCAGGAGGATCACCGGCGAGCACCGATTTGTGTATAAAGTTGAGAATGATGTTTTATATATTGCTCAATGCAGGTATCACTACTAAAAATTACTGTTCCACCAGGTTCAATAGATTCAGTACACAACGTTCGACAGTCCGCAACATTATCCGCTTCACGATTCTGAAGTTTTCATATCCGAACTCGCTTCTTTTCATTACTTTTAAGGACCGAACCTGAAGGGTTAGCTGTCTGACGAAAAGGAATAATCTGATGGATAAAGATGAGGGTTTGGGTATTTGAAATAAAAACAGGGGAAACTATGACGGATGTTCATGACCAACAAACCCGGAGTTATAACATGAGCCAGATCAAAGGCAAGAATACAAAACCGGAGATGCTGGTTCGATTAAATATTTAAAAAAACTATTTGATATAATCAATAACAATTTACTTATATTTAAACAAAAGTTTAACTAGCTAATTTTAATAAAATATCACAAAAAATGCCTATCCCAAAAAACATATCAAAAGAATATATTGAAAAAGCAATTGAAGAATTAAGAACTCACGAAATACCATCCATTAGGCTATCTGAGCGTTATTTTCTGAAAATTGGAGAGATGGAATTTCCTCCCAAATACACCATTACATTAGCTAACAAATTTGCAAATGGAGACGAATTGCCTAGTGAGAATTTTACAGCAATAGAAGCTAAAGCTTATTTGGAAAAGCTTGGATTTATAATTAGTGATAGAAAAGAGACTAAAGGTGTTGGATATTTTCAACAATTAGAGCAATTTCTTGCTCAGGCGAAAACCCAAAAACTAAAATATAGCAATTACGATAAAGAATATTTGGGTCTTAAAGTTAGCGTAAGTTTTGGAAAAGGAAATATAGCTCGAATACCGTGGATTTCCTTCTTAGGGAAAGATCAAACAACTGAAAAAGGAATTTATCCGGGCTACCTTTATTATAAGGAATATGATGAATTGATTCTAGCCTATTGTGTTAGTGAAACGAAGCCTGCAGAACTTAAATGGAAGTTATCTGCAGATACCACCAGAATAAAAGATTATTTTAAAAGTCAGAGTAAAACAGCATTTCGATATGGTGATTCATTTGTGTTTAAAGTATATAACCTTAAGAATGTATTAAGCCAAAATCAAATTGAAAAGGATTTAAATGAAATTATAAATGTTTACAAAGAATTGCTTTCAAATAACGTAAAACAATCAAATTTGGAATTAGTACTACCAAAGAAACCATTAAGTAATTTTACAACTGAAAAACTAGATGTTAGTTTATTTTTAAAGGAGATAACTAATTCGGGAATACTTTTTGATAATCAATTAATTGTTCGATATACATCAGCACTACTTACAAAACCTTTTGTCATTTTAACTGGCCTTTCTGGTTCTGGTAAAACAAAACTCGCTCAGGTTTTTGCCAAGTGGATTTGTGAAAATGAAAGCCAATACAAACTGATTCCAGTTGGTGCTGACTGGACCAATCGCGAACCATTATTGGGTTATCCAAATGCATTGGAAATTGGAAAATATGTTTTGCCAGAGAACGGAGTTGTGAACTTAATTCTTGAAGCAATGAAAGATGAAAATCAAAATAAACCCTATTTCCTCATTTTAGATGAGATGAATTTAAGCCATGTAGAACGTTATTTTGCTGATTTTCTAAGTGCCATGGAATCTGGTGAAGATATTCCACTTCATCACGAATCGGATGATTGGATAGATGATGTTCCTGCTAAAGTAAAGCTTCCAAAGAATCTTTTTATTGTCGGAACAGTGAACATTGACGAAACGACATACATGTTTAGTCCCAAAGTACTCGATCGGGCTAATGTGATTGAGTTCCGTGTATCGGAAACTGAAATGAAAAAATTCCTTGACAATATCCAGCCATTGAATTTAGAAAGCATCATTTGACTTGGAGCCAACATGGCTACATCATTCGTAGAACTTGCAAATAACAAGGATTTAAAACCTATCCTCAAAGATGATTTGAACACAACTCTTATTAGTTTCTTTAATGAGTTGAAAAAGACTGGTGCTGAATTTGGGTATCGTAGTGCAAATGAAATTCACCGTTTTGTTTCTGTTGTTAATCATCTTGATTCGGCATGGAAAATGAACGACATTATTGATTGTACCATCATGCAAAAGCTTTTGCCTAAAGTTCACGGATCACGCCGAAAACTGGAACCAGTGTTGAAAACTTTAGGTACTCTTTGTTTAGCTGAGGGAAAAACCATTGAAGAACTATTTAACCGGAAATCAGAAGTTGATTTTAATGACCCCACCCAATCTAAATATCCAATTTCGCTTGAAAAGATTGACCGGATGTACAAAAAATTAATTGAAAACGGATTCACCAGTTATGCTGAAGCTTAAATGCGATGAGTGAGAGGGATCTTAACATACCTTTTTTGACCTCCGAAGGGCAAACCGGGTTCTTTCGTATATATGCAGAATCAAATAATAGTTTGTTTCAGATTGACAAAACTGAGGCCATTGAAAATAGTGAATCAGAATGGCAAATTCTGGAGGGTAGAAATTATGAATACCTACTTGACGCTCACTTCTGTCTAAAAGCCTCAGATATTATTAGCCGTTCAAGAACAAATCCATCATTGGGTAGAATAAGCCCTAATATCTATGTTGGCACTATGACACTAGATATTTTTTCATGTACATCTAATCAAAAATGTTCGCAGATTAATTTAGAAGTTCGTTCAGTAAAAACAGACTACCGAACAGATTACAGGCAAATGCTTGAAGACATTACCGAACGTTGCACTGATTTATTAATGCAACACAGTTCACCTGTATCACAGACCTTCACCATCGATTACAATGAGGATTCGCATACCTTATATCAGCGTTTCTCCTTTTTAAAATCAATCGTTGATTCAGAAGAATTCGACGATTCGGTTCATAAAATTCAATCATCACCTGTGACTCAATGGTCAGAAACTGAAATTTACAGAGATATCAGAGGAATCCGAAAAGCGAATAGTAAAACCATGCGGCAAATTGCAAGTACTCAAAATAGGATGAATCTACCAAAGACTCATCCTCTTTACGAAATAATTCATTCTGTTCCTCAAAAAATCAATGTAAACCATAAAAGTGAAACTGTTGATACACCTGAAAACCGTTTTATCAAATATGCCCTCCAATCATTCTTGTCGTTTTGCGAAGAATTAAAACAGCATCAAAAAGCCACCTCAAGACTCAAGAATGAAGCATCTGTAGTTATAAGCAAACTTGATCAGTATTTAGGTCATTCTATCTTTAAGGAAATTTCCAGACCTATAACACTCCCACTCAACAGTCCAATTCTGCAAAAGAAAGAAGGATACAGGGAAATTTTACGAGCATGGTTGATGTTTGATCTGGCAGCTAAACTTACATGGCAAGGTGGTGAAGATGTCTATAGCGGTGGAAAAAGAGATATTGCTGTACTCTATGAATATTGGCTCTTTTTCAAATTGCTCGAACTGCTAAAAGAAGTTTTCAAAATAGAGCCTAAATCAATTGATGAGTTAATTAAACCAACAGAAGATGGCTTGGGTCTTCAATTAAAGCAAGGGAAATATATTGCTATTGAAGGTGTTTATGAAGCAGAAACCCGTAAATTGAATATTGAATTTAGTTATAACAAAACATTCAGCGGGAATAAAGATTATCCAGATGGAGGTAGCTGGTCTAGCAACATGCGCCCGGATTATACTTTGAGTATATGGCCATGTGGGATTAAACAGGAACAGGCAGAATTGGAAGAATTGATCGTGCATATTCATTTTGATGCCAAATACAAAATCGAAAAGCTTACTGAAATATTTGCCCCTGAGAGTGAGTTAGATGAAGAAAAAACAGAACAAAGGAAAGGTACTTTTAAAAGAGCAGATATTTTAAAAATGCACTCTTACCGTGATGCGATTCGACGTACAGCAGGAGCCTATGTATTGTATCCGGGAACAGAATCCATAAATAAATCCGGCTTTCATGAAATAATACCGGGCTTAGGAGCATTTGCCATCAGTCCATCAAAATCAAGCTCCGGAGCTAATGATCTAAAGAAGTTCTTATATGATGTTATTTTCCATTTTATGAATCGCGCTTCTCAACGTGAGAATATGTCATTCCGGACTTATAAAATTCATAAGGATTATAAACCCAATGAAGTCAGAGAATTTCTTCCTGAAGCATATGGAAAAAACCGCTATTTCTTTCCAGATGAAACATTTGTACTAGTGGGATTTTCAACTAAAGCAGAAAGATTTAAATGGTACGAAGAAAATGGGAATTATGTATTCAGAATGGATGATGTTAAAGGTTCATTGGAATTAAACTATGAAGTTGTTAATTCACGCTATCTGTTATTAAGGAAGAGTGGAGAAAGCACTGCAACTGACATTTATGAAATAGTAAGCAAAGGGCCTAAAGTTTATTCAAGAAAACAACTTGAAGATATGGAATATCCTTTATCCAAAAACCCCAAGGATTATTATTTGATCATTGATATTAAGAAGACAACTGAATTTGGCGATCGTAATTGGAAGTTTAAAGAATTAGCACAATACAAAGCTATTGATGAATCTGAAAAAAATCATAGAATTGCAGCAGGACTTCCATTTACAGTTTCATTAACAGAATTAATGAACGTTGTTGAGAAATGAAACTGATCTAATATTTCCTAAATAATCCAAACTAAGCTACCCCCCCTTCTGTCCGGGATTCATTAGTTTCTTTCAGGGTTTTCGTAAGTGATCCAGGTGACCCTCCTGCAGATACTAACCCCCTTTGATTTGCAAAATCCGGAGATGCTAAGCCCTGTTTGATTTGCTGGCTCGGGAAGTCAATGGTGGGGATTGAATCCTATGCATTAGATGGATATCTCTAAAAAATAAAAGCAATCTTTTATACCTCGTACCAGTACTGGTAACCCCGTCAAGTGCAGGTTGTAGAGTATAAAAATTGCTTATCCTACAAATATACAACCAATCAATAAAATTTCAAACATTTAATTGGTGAACTTTCAAATATTTAAGGAGCATATTCATCAAAAACAAGACCAATGGCCTATACCAACTCCATGGATAAAATACAGTTTAAGCTTACTTTAAATACAAAGATTCGCCTTTTAGTATTTAAACAGTACTCAAGCAATACTTAAACCAAGACGTCAACCCATCTTATTTATTGCTTCACGACAAAGATCAAACGGAACCTGATCATTTTATCAATAAAGAAATCCAAAAATCCATAACGGAATCTTATTCTGAAAGTCCTGATCAAGATCATCTGAAGATCAATAGAATCGAATAGATAACCCATAAACTCCAGGGTGACACTTTCAGCCTTTCTTATTGATAAATTATATAGTTTTTCCATTCTTTTCACTTTTCAATAGTAGAAATATAAGCATAAAATGACCTATTAACAAGTGTTTTTTGCCTGTTTTGATATCACTGAGCGGGTAATTACACTTAATGAGTGCGATGAAGTTCATTAACATCCATTTCCTGATGAATCTGTTCACCCAGTCAGTAGCTCATATGCTTAGGCTCTTACCCGTTTTTTTGATTCGCGGATATGCAGGGCCTTGTGGTAAATGATCGGGAAGACCAGCAGGGTAAAGATGGTAGCCGTCACAAGGCCTCCAATGATTACGATGGCCAATGGTTTCTGACTTTCGGAGCCGATACCGTGGCTCATTGCTGCAGGCATAAGACCGATGGCAGCCATCATGGCGGTCATCACAACCGGACGCGTACGAACTTTAACGGCGTTGATGATGGCCTGGTTCAGGTCGTTCATCGTCTTGGCCTGTTTGTGAAACTCGGAGATCAGGATCACTCCGTTCTGGACGCAAATACCAAACAGGGCAATGAATCCCACCCCGGCAGAGATCCCGAAATTCATCCCGGTAATCTGAAGCGCCAGTATTCCGCCGATCATGGCAAAGGGAACGTTTATCAATACATAACCTGCATCCTTCACGTTGTTGAACATGATAAAGAGCAGGATAAAGATCAGGATCAGGCTGATGGGCACCACCTGGGTCAGGCGTTTACTGGCCCTCACCTGGTTTTCAAATTCACCGGTCCATCCCGTTGTGTAACCTGCAGGAAGCTTGATGTTTTTATTGACTTTCTTCTGTGCCTCGGCAATGGTACTTCCCAGATCTCGTTCACGAACCGAGAACTTTACCCCGATAAAACGTTTGGTATTGTCGCGGTAGATAAAGGCGGCTCCAGTGGCCTGTTTTATTGTAGCAATTTCATTTAAGGGGATGGTCCCCCCGGTAATGGTTGGAATCATGAGCATCATGATGTCGCCTTCCCCTTTACGGTATTCTTTATCGTATCGGATGCGAATGTCGAATTTCCGCTCACCCTCAAACTTCTGGGTGGCAGTCTTGCCCCCGATAGCCATTTCGATCACGGCCTGTGCGTCCGATTTGGTGACTCCAAAGATGGCCATCTTCTCTTCGTCCAGCGTGACGCTTATTTCAGGCTGCCCGATATTGCGCAGAACTCCCACATCTTTCATTCCGGGAACGTCCTGAATCTGGGCCACCACTTTATCGGCATACCGATCGAGGGTGTCGAGGTTGTCGCCGTAAATTTTAACCGCATTGGCACAATTTATACCGGCAACGGCTTCTTCGACATTGTCGATGATTGGTTGCGAATAATTATAGATGATGCCCTGGTAATTTTTGAGCCTTGTATCCATTTCTTCAACCAGATCGTCGGTAGAAATTTTCCGCTTCCATTCTTTCTTTGGCTTCAGGTTGACCTCCATCTGGATGTAATAAAAACCACTGGGATCGGTACCATCGTTGGGGCGTCCGGTCTGTGACAATACTCCCGTTACTTCGGGGAAGGTCATGAGCTCTTTACGCAAAACGCTGCACATTTCAACCGTTTTGGGGAGCGAATAACTCATCGGCAGCTTGGCTTCCACCCAAAGGGCGCCTTCGTTTAAAGGAGGCAGGAATTCAGTTCCCAGCCATTTGGTTGAAATCATGGTCAGGATAAAACAAACCGTTGCAATGAGCAGTGTCAGCCTTTTCCGGGCGAAGGTCCATGCAAATGCTTTTCCGACCAGGTCCCGGACATTACGGGTAAAGAAGTTGTCTTTTTCCCTGACGTTTTTATTCAGCAGGATTGAATTCAGGACCGGCACCAGGGTAAGGGTGAAGATCATGGCACCCAGCAGGGCAAATCCGAGGGTCCAGGCCAGAGGGGAGAACATTTTGCCCTCCACTTTTTCGAATGAGAAGATGGGCAGCAGGGCCGAGATAATGATCAGCTTGGAAAAGAAGATTGCTTTTCCCATCTGAACGCCGGTATTCTTGATGATTCCCATCTTGGCCAGCTTATTGAACTTCTCCATTCCACGCTTTCGGGCTTCATGGTCGAGGGCTACAAATATCCCTTCGACCATTACCACCGCCCCATCGATTATAATTCCAAAGTCGACGGCTCCCAGTGAAAGCAGGTTGGCGCTCATGCCTTTCAGCTTAAGCATCAGGAAGGCGAACAGCAGGGCCAGCGGAATGATGATCGCCACGATAAAGGTGGTTCGCCAGTCGGCCATGAATAAGAGAACAATACAGGTAACCAGGATAATCCCTTCCAGGAGGTTATGCATGACCGTGTCGGTACAATACAACATCAGGTCATCGCGATCGTAGAAGGTTTCCATTTTGACGTCAGGGGGCAGAATCGTGGAGTTTAACTCTGCAATTTTTGTCTTCACGCTGGCCAGCACTTCACTTGGATTCTCCCCTTTACGCATTACAATGATGCCTTCAACCGCATCATCGTTGTTGTTTAAACCTACCTGTCCGACCCGTGGTGCGCTTGCTTCATGGACGGTTGCTACATTCTTCACCAGGATAGGGTTACCGTTAAAAATGTCGACGATGGTGTTTTCAACATCTTTCTCGCTGTCGATTAATCCCAGTCCCCTGACCACATAGGCCTGGTTATTTTTTTCAATGATGTCGCCCCCTACGTTCAGGTTCGATTTGCTGACTGCATCGTAGAGTTTTAAAGGGGTGAGGTTGTATTGTTCCAACTTGACCGGATCGACCGATACTTCATAGATTTTTTCCTGACCACCAAAAGCGTTGATATCGGCAACCCCGGGCACGCGGCGTAATTCACGGTCGATCACCCAGTTCTGAATGGTCAGCAGATCGCGGGTATCGCGGGTATCGCTCTTCAGGACATATCTGAAGATCTCGCCTGTTGGTCCGTAAGGAGGCTGAACATCGGGTTCAACTCCGTCAGGAAGATTAATATTCCGCAATTGATTACTCACCTGCTGCCTTGCAAAGAAATCATCAACATCATCATCGAATATGATTTTGATTGAACTGAGGCCAAACATGGTGATGCTTCGTACATTGGTTTTACGCTGTACACTGTTCATGGCAATTTCGATCGGAGTGGTGACAAACCGTTCGACTTCCTCGGCACTTCGTCCTTCCCACTGGGTAATGATGACGATCTGGGTATTTGTAACATCAGGAAATGCCTCAATGGGTAT
>TBL_comb47_HYPODRAFT_10007640_pt1 | contig 11270 bp, 15 predicted proteins | sample TroBogypolimnion_40_FD_10682 | JGI IMG/M metagenome (IMG submission 10682) | reverse complement strand
GGCGGCTATGGCCTGTGCCGTCTATGCCGAGCAGGTCTGGCCTCGCCTGATCCAGAACAAGATTACGCGCGGCATTTCCAAGCGCCAGGAGGACTTTACGCCGGAACAACTTTCGGTACAGTCTGGCGTTTCAACTTACCTCAAAAAGATAGGGGTCTACGGAGCAAGGTAATGGCTAGTATTTCAGATGCTTTAAAGGCGGCGATACAGCAGCAAAAAGACCTTTCGCCACAACAGTATTTGCAGCGCAACGTGCCGTGGTCGCAACAGAATTGGCAAACCCAAATGGCCAAGCTGTCACCGGAGAAAGAGACTCAATTTTTGCAATGGGTTAAACAAAACCAAGTGCCAGTTAATCTGACTTCGCAAACCCCAGATTACGACATGCGTGGGTTTTGGCTTGCCCTTCAGAACAAAGACCCACGGGCTATGACGGCGGTAAACCCAACCGATAAAAAGCTGCATTACCCGGATTATTGGAAAACTCCCTACCACAAATCATTCAGCAATGAATCACAGTGGGCCAAATCAAATGCGCCGAAGTGGCAGCAAAGCGGGGAAACGTCTTACCTTGCGACACCCCAGGGCCAGGTCATCTTTGTGGAACGCCCTGAGAAATGATGACCAAGAAGGAAATCAGGGCAGCGGTTGAACGGTTCATAGCCGACGAAACCACCAATATGAGCGAGCGCTTGATGGCGGAATTGGCCGGAATTTCCATCGACACCTTCCGAAACGTCTTCAAGCACAAGACCACGGACATTACTCCGACCACCCAAATCAGGATGGAACGCGCCTTAAAGGCCCTCGAAAACGGGGAAGTGTCCATTTACAAGCGCCGGGATCGAACCCGGTACATTGCCTACCGCAAAGAAGCCAAAATCCCCCTCAATCCCGGCCTTCGCCTGACTCTAAAGGGTGGGCAGGTGGGCTTGAAAGTTGGGATGCGGAACAAGAATTGTTATACCGAAACGACCTTCAAGGAAGAACTGGAGAGGTAAATGGCTATCCTGAACCGCTTTATCTGCTCAAAACACGGCGAATTTGATGCCTGGAGCGACGATGCAGTACGCTGCCCGAAGCCCAAGTGCCGCTGCAAACCCCGCCAGATGGTGTCGGGACCGTCTATTCGGACCTCTACCCGCACCGCCGACATGGACAAAACCCTGACCAACTTGGCGTCGGACTATAACATGACCAACATCAAGTCCACCAAAGAGGGGGACAACCAGGCCGGTTACTTTACCCGAAACAATGCGACCAAACCCGCCGAACCCCGGCCCGGAGATTCCGTGATGTGGGGCAACACGGGCAGTTTCTCCATGCAGAACATTATGGGCGGAGGCGCTTTTAAATCTGTACGCGGCGAGAGTGTTGGTGTAAAACCCACTGATGTCGGTGTAAAAAGGGGACCAACCACGGCCAGTTATGTTGCTGACCATGAGAACCTGAAGATTGACAAATGAGACTACCTAAAGACCTGATCGAGCGAGAGTATTTCGTAAACGACCTGATCCAGAAGTGTCAGGTTAGCGTCGAAGCCCGTCGTGCGGATTATTCTTCTCTCAGGTCTTTCTATCTCTTTGGCGCTGGCCCGGAAGAAAGTCCCGCCCAGTTCAACAAGATTTACCCCACCATCGACCAGCTAATCAGCTTCCTGTACGCCGCTGATACCACCCGCTTTACAATCAACCTGGGGGCCACGGCACCGAAGTTTGAGTACGATAAGCTGACCACTCTGGTCGAATCCCTGAACGACAAGTGGATGGATTCTGGAGGGGACAAGTCTTTCCTTTCCGCGATTACTTGGGCGCTTTGCTTCAACTCCTGCTTTATCAAGCTGGTCTGGCGTGACGGCGTTCACCCCTATGTGGTTGTCCCGGCCAGCATGGGCGTCTTGCGCGAGGATATTGCCTCGACTGACCGTCAGGAGGCCGTTGTCCAAAGCTACTACATCACCAAGTCAGACCTTTACGCCCGCTTGTATTCGCACCCCAAAAGGGACGACATCATCAAGCGCATTGAGTCGGCGCAGCATGAGGTTGAGCATGTTCCGGCTGCGGTTGACCGCATTGTGCTTTCCCAAACCAATCCCACTATCTACGGCACGGTGAACCTGGACCTGTACGGGTTTAACCGCATGAAGGCCGAGGTGGCCGAAGACACCGTGGAAATGCGGGAATTGTGGGTCTGGAACGACGAAGAAGACGATTACCAAGTCATTACCGTCGCTGATCCCAACGTCATTGTGTATGACCGCCCCGGCAAGGAACTGTATCTGAAGGGCGAATTGCCGTTCATTCAGGTCTGCCCCTACCCCCAGATTGACTATTATTGGGGTCAATCAGGCGTTCAAAAGCTGCTTTTGCTTCAGCAAATGCGGAACAAGCGGGTTACGGAAATCCTTGATTTGCTGTCCAAGCAGGTCAATCCGCCCACTTTCCTGACCGGCATTAGCGGTATTCAGGACGAACGCGACTTTGCCCTGAACCGTCCTGGCGGGCTTATGTCTTCGGACATGCCCAACTCCGATATTAAGCGTCTGGCCCCTGACCTGCCTGACGATCTATTCCGCGAAGTACGCGAGATTGACGCCATGTTTGAGGAGGCAAGCGGCATTGGCGCTGTGCTTTCCGGGCGTGGCGAACAAGGTGTGCGGTCCTCTGGCCATGCGTCCCAGCTTGCGAGGCTTGGTTCTTCTCGCGCTAAAAAGGCGGCTTTGGTTATTGAGGATTCCCTTGCTCGCGTGGCTACGCAGTACATGAAACTGCTCCAGCAACACGATGCTACTCACTACACCGATGATAAAGGCAACAAGTTTGTCTTGGAGCAGTTCACCAAAGACTACAGCGTAAAGGTCGATGCCCACAGCAACAGTCCGATCTTCATGGAAGACATGAGGACGCTGGCATTTGAACTTCTCAAAGCCGGGGCCATTGACAAAGAATCGCTTTTGGATTTGCTTGATCCTCCGATGAAACAGCTTCTCAAGAGGCGGTTGAAATTGATGCAGGAAGCCCAGGCGAAAGAACCGCCCCCGCCCGCAGACGGCGGGATGAAGTCCATCCAAGGGGGCAAGCGTGGCTGACAGAAGCACCACCGGGGACCAGCCGAGAATGACGGCCAGCCAAATCTCTGATACTCAGAGGAGTCCTTCGGTAAAATACCGCACAACCAACGTCAAACCGGCCAAGAGGACAGGGCGGGTTGCGACAAGGAGTTAAAAATGTACAAGAAGATGAAGCGCAGCAAGCGCAAGTCGAAGCGCTAAGGTATTGTTTTCAGGGGATATAACTCAACGCCAACGGAGATTACCATGGCAAAGCATAAGGCGAAGCGCGGTCGTAAGGCCAAGCGCTAACTAATAAACGGGTCAGACCCGGTTATTGGCTTCTGACGCGGGGCGGAAGTAAAAAATACCCCGCGACATCTTGACGCACCCCCACATTCGGTATCTACAACAACGTCAGTGTTCTTTTGGGCCTGATGCTTATGGCAGATATTTCGCCGGATCGTCTTCAGTCGATGCTTCAATCTGATATGGGCGGTGCCGCACCCACTGGTGCTGCGACTCCCGCTGAAGCTGCGCCGGGACCGATGGCCGCGCCGATGTCTACCCCCGAACCCAAGATGGGCAACAAGGAAGGCGCGATGGTCAATCTGGCTATGGCGCTGGATTTGATTGAACAGGCTATTCCGTCGCTTGGTTCTGAAAGCGATGAAGGCCAGAAGGCGATGGCGGCGATTCGTTCGCTCTCTGGTCTTCTGGGTCCGAAGAAGCCCCGCACCAACGAACTTCAGCCCGCAGAAATTTTGCAGCTTTTGGGGTCTTTGCCCCAGGCCGGAAACGTCACCCCGGAAGTTGCCGCCGTTCTCGGCCCGCGTCCTTCGACGCCCCCCAAGCCAGTTATTCCGCCGCCTTCTCCGGGTGGCGCACCTATGCCGGGAGGAATGCCCGGTGGACCTATGCCGGGGGGGATTCCCGGCGCACCGCCGATGTGAGGTAACATGGAACTCTTTAAGCCGCGTGGCGCTTCGCAGCCCCGCCGTCCCACTGACAACAAGCAGCAGAACGGCCAGATCGTCAATACGCCGCGCTATGCGGAATTTGGTGGCCTGAACGGCGCGACCAAGACCGGCCCGCGCAGCAAGTACCAGCAGCTTTCGAAGCCTGGTGACACCAAGAAAGTCATCTGAGGAAGGTAGGGGATTATGGCCACTCTCGAAGACTTGGGCTCTGACGCCCGCGACGAACTGGCGCTTCTGGCGCGTGAACTTTCCGATAGCCCGGAAACTCGCAAGGAATTTTTGCGTCTTGCCAAGATGAGGCGTCCGAACATGCCGGTTCCTGAACTGGACCTGGATGAGCGGATGAACCAGGTAACAAACACCTCGGATGCCAAGTTGGCCGCACTTGAAGCCAAGCTGGCTGAAAAGGACATGCGGGCTGAACTGGAACGTCGCCGCCGGTCTCTCAAGGAAAAGGGCTTGGCCAAGGACGATGAAGACGTGACCGCCATTGAAAAGCTGATGCTTGAGAAGGGTATCACCAGCCATGACACGGCTGCGGAATACCACAAGTGGATGTCTCAGTCTGCCACACCCACGCCGCCGACTTACAACCGGAACGTATTTGATCCCAATACGCGCAGAGATTTGAACCCGTACTGGAAGAATCCGGTTACGGCGGCACGGGATGAAGCAGCGAAGGCCCTGACGGAACTTCGGAAGAATCCGAAGATCGTTGGGTTTTAATGTTTTTAGGGGATAGGAACCTTTAGGAGAATAAAACATGCCGATTGGTGGTGGTATACTACCCGCATCTGGCACACAGCAGTATACGGAACTTACCTACGTCACCCGGCGTGCGTTTATTCCAAAGATGGTTGTCCAGATCTACAACTCGACGCCGCTTCTTGCGGCTCTTATCGCTAACTCGCAGTCTGCCTCCGGCGGTGTGTCCTCCGTGACCGCCCCTGTTCAGGGTGCCCAGTTTGTGAACGCTCAGTGGTCGGACTACAGCGGCTCGTTTAGCCAGCCGTCCGTTCAGCAGGGCGCTTACAATGCTGAGTTTAACCTGAAGCTAATGATTGCCCCGGTCCCCTTCCTGGGTATGGAAGGCGCTGTGCAGCAAGATTACGCGGTTATCCCGCTGATCGAAGCCCGTATGAACGATGCGACCAACTGCATGATGGATGCTATGGCGACCTCGCTGTACACCAACACGACCAACAACCAGCAGTTCATTGGTCTGCCCGCTGCGGTGGACGATGGTACTGGCACGGCGACCTACGGTAACATCAACCGTTCGACGTATGCCTGGTGGAAGTCCAAGCAGTACAACGCCGGTAACGTCAACCCGACCCGTCAGAACGTCCTTCAGTACATCAGCGGCACCGTGAAGAACGGCGCTGAAGTGCCGACCTTTGGCGTCTGCGGCTTTGGCACCTGGACCCTGCTGGCGCAGGACTATGTTGGCCAGGAACAGTATGTCATCACCCCCGGCTCCGGCTTTGACGGTGATGCCAACGGTCCCCAGGCGGCGTTCCGCGCCCTCATGGTGGCGGGCGTTCCGATTTACCCGGACCCCTACTGCCCCGAAGGCACCCTGTACCTGCTGAACACCAACTACATGTCCCTGTACATCCACGATCAGGGTTCGTTTGTGTTTACCGGCTTTGAGTCCACTCTGCCCAACTGGCAGATTGGTTACGTTGGTGCGGTCCTGATGATTGCGGAATTGGTTTCGACCAAGCCGAAGTCCATGACCAAAGTCACCAACTACAACAGCCTTAGCATTTAAGGGAGGACCGGATGTCTCTAGCACTAAATAAAATCCTGCTGGCCGGTTCCAATAGCACCACCAACACGGCTGGTGCGTATTGGCAGAACGCCAACATCACCGTGAATACGGCTGGCGCGAACGCCAACATCGTGATCCCGGCTGGAACCTATTACGCCAATACCCCTGCTAACTGCACGGTCTTGGGCAACCTGGGTGGCGCGTCTAACGTCACCATCGTTGCGGCCAATTCGGCTAGTTTGCTGGTTTCGGATGGCGTCAATATGTACGCCAACACCACGACCAACGGTACGCTGGTTCTAGTAACGGTGAACGGTGGTCAGGCAGCCAGCGGCACCTTCACCAGCTAGGAGGTAGCCAATGGCTAACGTAGATTCAGTCAGTCAATTTTACCTGGACAGTTTTGGCCAGGCGCGTATTGGCATTGCTTCGGCTACCCCGCTGAACACCGCCGGTAATGCTGTTGTGACCATTCCGCTGCTTAGTGGCGGTCTGACCAACAGCACCACCGCTGGTGCTTCGGGTGCCGTGATTATCCGCCGCGTTTCGGTCATGAACCCGTCCGGGAGCATGTCTTCGACTTACGTTTCAATCACTACGTCTAACGACGGAAATGCTTCCAACGCGATTGTTTCCAACGCCGCGCTGTCTAGCATTACGGGCGTCAACACCTTCCAGGACATGACGGTTGCTGGCGGTAATGTTGTTGTCAACGGTAACACCACCAGCGCTCTTTATGTGAACGTGAATGTGGTTGCCGGTAACAGCAACACCGCTGAAATCCGTGTCTACGGCGATGTTGTCAGGTTCTAAACGGGGATAAGATGAGCGAAGTGACAGTGACCAATACTTCAAAGGAAGACTTTGAAGACATGTTTGACGGGGAACTTTTTAAGTTTCCCTCAAAGGTTGCTGTCACGCTCCCCCTTATCGCAGCGCATCATATCTTTGGATATAATGAACTGGACAAAGAACCGTGGGTTGTACGTCTTGGTTGGTCGATTACCCGGAACGACATGAAATCCGGTCTTGAGCGTCTGTCCAAGTTCAAGTTTGAACCGCCCGAAAAATCCCAGACCCGCCACTCGTTATCCCCGGTGGTGGAGCGAGTACCCCTGTCTGACCCAAAAGGTTCAGGGGGAAAGCTCGCTATTGCGCCCCTGGCAACGTGAGCAACGGAGCCATGAATGGCGTCAACAGTAACGCTAGGGCAGTACATAACGGAGTGTAGACAACTCCTGCATGATGCCACAGGCGCATTTTATACAGACCAAGAACTAACCCAGTATATCAACCAAGGCAGATATCGTCTTGCGCGAGATACTGGGTGTTTGCGGCAATTGCAGCCGGATGTGGCCATTCAGGGGCAGGAAGTTTACACCTTTGCTACCCTGCCAAATGGCAACAACACCTTTGATGTTCTGAATATCAACCTGTACTGGGGCAATACGCGCGTTCCGCTGCGTTACCTGCCCTGGACGCAGTTCAATGCCGAACTTCGGTTCTGGCAGAATTACAATGGCCGTCCCATTGCTTTCTCGGTCTATGGCTCGGCAACCAGCTATTACATCTCCCCTGTCCCGGATCAGAACTATCAGATCGAGTTGGATACGGTGGTCTTGCCCACCAAAATGACCAACACTTCTGACATTGATACGATCCCCGATACCTTTACCGGGCCGGTGGCGTTCTATGCCTGTCACCAGGCCAAGTACAAGGAACAGGCTTACGGCGAGTCGGAGATATTTAAGCAGGAATACATCAAGCGTATGCAGAATGTCCTTGCGACTAGCTATACGCGCAGGATACCGAACCCCTATTCGACGCCGTACTAATCATGGCCGCGCAAAGCCCCGAAGAAAAGAAGCGCTACCATGTATCAAAGGCTTTCAAGTCTTTGAACACGAAGGCGCATCGTACCGCCATTGATGAAGATGAGTTCTCATGGATTGAGAACGCCCAGCCCATCGGGTCCGGTAACATCAGGATCATTCCGGGGGCGCTTCCGTCCAAGGATAACGCTGCCGCAAACGTAACATTTGTTGGCAATGTTACCTACATGACCAGCATTGAGGTGAAGGCCAATACCTACATTGCGACCTTTGAGGATACCGGGGCCAGCCAGTTTTACGATGTAAACAATGGCAACGTGGTGACGGTGGCTGCGAACGGCACTTTTACCGGGTCCAATATGTCCTGCACCCAGTTCAACACAGAGTACGCCATCATTGGCGACCCCAATAAGGGTCTGTATGTTTGGGATGGTGCCAACACTACCCCATTGGGGGCGGGCGGCGCTATCGGCATGGTCAATGTTGGATCGGGCTATACGTCCGTCCCGGCTGTGATCGTAAGCGCCCCCGACACATCGGGCGGTATCCAGGCACAGGCGACTGCGGTTCTGGTTGGCAATGTTGTCAGCGAACTGCTCTGGACGCAGCCTGGGACCGGGTACACCAATCCCCCGACGATCACGATTAGCGGCGGCGGCGGCTCTGATGCACAGGCCGTTGCTTCTCTCCTGAGTTTCCGCACCGGGCAGGTTTACTACCAAGTCTTGAACGGCGGTCAGGGGTTTACTTATGCAAACGTGACGGTGACGGGCGGCGGCGGCGATAATACGGCCAATGCGACGGCCATTATTTCCAATGGCTCCATCATCAACATCATCCCCAACAGCCTTGGCAACAACTACTCCAATCAGGCCAATCTGGTTGTAACCGTCACCGGAGATGGTTCTAACGCCACGGTTTCGGCTTTTGTCGAAAGCAATGCGGTTACGGATGTGGCGACCTATGCGGGCCGCGTCTGGGTGAGCCAGGGGCGTCAGCTTATCTATTCGGCGTCCACCAACTTCAATGACTTTGTTAGCCCCTCGGCTGGCAGCTTCTATGTCACAGACTCCACGCTGCACGGCAACATTCTTGGAATGTGTGTGGCCAACAACTTCCTGTATTTCTTTGGCGATGATTCCGTAAACATCATCAGCGACGTCCTGGTTAATTCCGGCGGTACGACCAATCTGACCAACACAAACATTTCAGCGTCCATTGGCACGACCCTGAACTATTCTGTGTTCCCCTATTACCGCTACATCATGCTCCAGAATAACTATGGGGTGTACGGCCTTATTGGCTCGACGATGGTGAAGCTGTCGGATGCCCTAGACGGTATTTACCCGCTGATTGACTTCACCAAGCCCATTACTGCTGGGCAGGTCATCATCAATAACATCCTGTGCGCGGCGTTTAACTTCTACTGCACGAACCTGACGTTTGGCGGAAGCCGCTGGATACAGGCGGTGTTCTTTGACAAGAAGTGGTTCCTGACCAACCAGGGCACGATCAACTTTATTACCGGCTCGCCTGTGGGCGGTACCCTTGGTCTGTATGGGGCCAGCGGCAAGCAGCTTTACAAGCTGTATTCGGACAATACGACCAATGCGGTTTCGTCGATCATCCAGACGGCGCTCTGGCCCTTGGGCGATCCGATCCGGGACAAGCAGACCCTCAAGTTTGGCGTCGAGGCGATTATCCCGTCTGGCGGCGGTCTTATCAATGTGACCGTTGACAACCCGCTTAATTCTTCAAGCCAGTACACCTTGGCCAATTACCTGACCTGGCTGAACAATTTTGGCACGGCAATTCCGTGGACCAACAATTCCAATGCCACTGTCCAATGGGTTGGTGGCCTTGGCGGCTATCAGCTTTATCGCAGCGATGCCCAGCAGCCTAGCGGCGGGTCTAGCGGCCAGAAATACATTGGCTTGACCATGACAAGCAATACATCAAATCTGGTGTATAATACTTTTGAACTAGAATACGAATATAGAGCGAGGTTCTAAAATGACAGGCGTTCCTTATACTTTTAGCGCAGCTACGGCTCCGATCCCGTTGAGCCAGCTTGACGCTAACTTCAACACGACATTGACCATTGGCGGTACAAGCATCGGCTTGGGTAACACTACATCGTCTTTGGCGAATGTCACTTTCACCGGGACCACAACTCTGCCTGGAAGCGGTGCCATTTCCAGTGCGGGTCTTCTCGGCATCGGCATGACGCCGAGCAACATTCTGGATATTACGCAGAACCAGAACGCGGCATCTATTTCCGCTATCCTGAACAATAGCGCCGGTGCGGCATCTCAAGCAGTATTTGAAGCATTAAACGGAACGTCCATAGCTCTCTTTGGGGTGCATGGAACTGGTTTTACCCCCACTGCTATGGGCAAGGCAGACGGCGCATATGTGTATGGCAACGGCGCTGGCGGCTTGGCCGTATATACTGGCGCAGCCCAGCCCATCTACTTCGGCATCAACAACGCCGAAGTCGCCCGCTTCAACGCCAGCGGCAGACTGCTTGTCAATACGACCACCGCAAATAACGCGCGTCAAAACATCTTGAGCACACAAGCCTCTGAAACCGGCTTGGCTATATCTGACAGCGGGGCAAGCGCCAGCGGCAGATTTTTAAGCTTTTTTATCAATACTTTCGCCACAGAAACAGGCTCAATCACTGATGTCGGTGGCACTGGCGTTGCGTTTAATACTACATCCGACTACCGCTTGAAAGAAAACGTCCAGCCCATGACTGGCGGACTAGCTACAGTCGCGGCACTGAAACCCGTAACTTATGATTGGATCAGCAACGGCTCTGCTGGCGAAGGCTTCATAGCCCACGAACTTCAGGCTGTTATTCCTGATGCGGTGTCTGGCGAAAAGGATGCCGTAAACGAAGACGGCAGCATCAACGCGCAGGGCGTGGATTTCAGCAAGATCGTCCCCCATCTCGTCGCCGCCATCCAAGAACTCACCGCCCGTTTAACCGCACTGGAGACTAAATAATGCAACTCGAACTCACCATCGACCAGATCAACATCATTCTTCAGGCGCTGGGTAACGGCCCGTATGTTCAGGTCGCTCCCGTAATTGCGGAAATTCAGAAGCAGGCCGCGCCGCAGGTTAACCCGGCCCCGGAGGCTGTATGAAGAAGATCCTTATTGTCCTAGCCCTTCTCGCCGCGACCACGGCTGACGCCTCGCCGTCCCTTGCCATCTGCCACACCCCCTATGCCCTCTGCGCCTCCAGCGCGACGGTGGCGGTACCCGGCAAGACCGTAAAGGTTAACGGCAACACGTTCCCTATGGGTATCTCAGTATGCCCAGTCCTCAAGGGTGCCAGCATTGCCGACCTGAGCCTGATGAACGGCTCCTGTAAGGCCCCCAAGGGCAAAGTCTGGTCCTTGTTCAGTAACGCCACAACCTACCCCGTCGCTCCGACGTGGGCACCCACCGCCGTCGTGGTCCGCACCTTTACCAGCACGTCTAAGCCGGGCGGCGGGTTCTCCAACATGTGGTCCATGCCCTGCACGGTACGCCCCAAGCCAGTAAACGGCGCGACCTTGGCCGACTGCGTAGGCCCCATGAACGAAAGCCCGTGGACATCGACCACCGTCCCGGCTGGTGCTA